>Ga0172379_10007861_pt1 | contig 13683 bp, 16 predicted proteins | sample GrowelOW334metaG_FD_119756 | JGI IMG/M metagenome (GOLD analysis project Ga0172379, IMG submission 119756) | Groundwater microbial communities from an aquifer near a municipal landfill in Southern Ontario, Canada - Groundwater well OW334 metaG | ecosystem: Environmental > Aquatic > Deep... | reverse complement strand
CTGGATGGAATCGGAGACATCCAAATCCCACCCTACCAACAAGGTTGGGGTGCCATCCTTTGCCCGTTCGAGCACCAGACTTTTATGGTGGATATGATGGTAAACGCCTTCCTTGTCCCTGACACGGTACTCGCCGGACCAGGTGTCGGCCTCGCCCGACCGCAGACGATGGTCGTAGGATTCGACCAAGGCGCTGTCCTCGGGATGCACATAGCGCTTCCACTTGTCTCCGCTTAAACGGGAACTCGTGTAACCCAGATTTTTCCAGAGCGTATTGGGAACAACGGCACCTGTCACGTAATTCCTGATCGAGACACCCAATCCTTTCAGAAGGGCCCCTATCTTATCGGAGGTCAAAAGGCGCTGGAGCAAATCCTCTTGCACGGGAAACGGGTATAGTTCAGTGGATGCATATTTTTGTTTCATAGTTTTTTCTTTCATACCATTTTATTCAACCATTCTTCAGGTACCGATGATAGTATAAGTGATAGTATATACGTAATTCTCCGCTCGTAAAGCCATACAAACCATGCACCAGGAGTTTTGATTGCTTTTTTTTATATTGAACACCGGGATAGCCATTGGGATACTTTTTGTCCTGTTCCACGGAATCCTGCATTTCGGTTTGGTGATGGAGGCTTACAGGGAACGACATACAGGCTTGAAAACTGGCGTTTCCGGCCCATCCGACACAGTGGCTAAAGCCAAGTATCACCCTGAATCACCGGCCAGTTCCCGGACGGTATCCGTGGTCATTCCAGCAAAAAACGAAGCCAGCCGCATATCAGGACTGTTCGCTGCGCTCCATAACCAGGATTATCCTCTGGTGGAGTTCGTTTTCGTCAACGATAGGTCCACCGATGAAACCGGAGTGATGCTGGACGGTTTTGTCGCATCCCTGCCGAAAGGAAAAGCCCGCGTCATCACCCTTACAGAAAACAAGGGCCCCAATTACAAGCAGAATGCCCTGACACAGGCACTGGCACAGGTTGATAGCGAATATATCCTTTTTACCGACGCGGACTGCACCTTTAGCTCCGATTGGATCAGCACGATGGTGCGGTTACTGGAAAATGAAAAAACCGGAATCGGGATTGGACCCGTATTCAAGAAAGTCGATGGACCTGGTTTCTTCAGTTTCTATCAAGCCTTCGACCATATCGTCCGCTACATGTACCTAGCCGCTTCCACCGGGATTGGCTTGCCTGCAGGCGGTTTCGGAAACAACCTGATCATCCGTAAAGCCGCGCTTGATAAAATCGGGGGTTACGGCACCGTACCCTACTCCGTAACCGAGGATGCCGCGCTCATCTCCTGTATCCGTACGCAGACTGACTATACGGTACGCGCCGCACTTTCACCCTCATCCTGCATAATCACCCTGCCCGAACATTCATGGCAGGAACTCATTTCCCAGGGTTTGCGCTGGAACAACGGCGGTATTTTCTCACCCGATCTCCTTACCCGTATCGGTTTCGGGATACTCATGATCGCGATAGCCGCCGGAATCATACTTTTGCCGTTCAGCCTGTTCTTTCCTTTCCTGGTGCCCCTGCCACTGGCAGTTCTGATCTCCATGAGCGCCAATACCCTTGCTTCTGCGCGCATCGCGGGTACATATCTACCGGGATCACGGCTCAGGCTCATCCCCTGCGTCGTTTTCACCCCGGCCTATTTCTCGTACCTCACCATTCTCGGGTATCTCGGTGTACGGGTTCGCTGGAAGGGTGTGCCTCTGGATTAGCGTGGATTTTCGGTTGTTTTTCCTCTTGCACGACTTTTGACTCTGTGGTTTTACTATCCATGATGTTTCTATATATAGTAACATCATGGAGAAAACCATGTCGACACAAGGCAAGAAACCCATTGCATCCATAAAAGTACTCCTGAACGAAAACGAGATGCCGCGCCAGTTGTACAACCTTGCGGCCCCGGAAACCAGCCACGCCGTGGCCATGGCGATTCGGGAGCCCAAACAGGCGAAAGAGGAAGGGAAGGAAAATGTGATCGTTTTTGGCCTATCGGGCCATGGCCTGATGGATCTGGCGGAGTACGATAAATTCTTCTCCGGTGCCCTGCAGGATTATGAACTGCCACCGGAAGTGCTGGCCAGCCAGGTCCCTCGATTGCATCAAGGACTTTCCCAAGCCCTGAAAGACTGCATAATAACCAGGTGAACCACAAGCACTTGGATATTTTTACCGGACTCAAGGATCGGGACCTTCGCCGCGAAGGCCTGCTCATAGGCGAAGGTCGCCTGGTCGCCGAGCGGGTGGCGGCAGCCTGCACCTTGGTCGCCATCCTGGCTGAGCCGTCAGCAGCGGAGGAGGCGGAAAACCTGGCTGCAGGGACCTGTCCGGTGACAGTACTGCCCACAGCCGAAATCGCCGGAATCGCGGGGTACCCATTCCACCGAGGTCTTCTTGTTGCCGCCACGCGCCCCGAAACCCACGTTTTCATACCTGCATTGGAAAGCACAGCGCTGGTGGGCGCACGCCGGCTCGTCGTCCTGCCGGAGCCCACGGATCCTGAAAATGTGGGTGCCATAGCCCGCAGCGCACTCGCCTTGGGCTGGGAAGGTCTTGTCTTGGGACCATCCGCCTGTGACCCCTGGGGACGCAGGGCCCTGCGCTGTTCAATGGGAGCCACACTCACCTTGCCTGTTTACCTGGCTCAAAGCCCACTTGACCTGGCAACGGCGACCGATAAGGGCTGGAGTTTGCTGGCGGTGGAAAACGAGCCGGGCGCGCTGGAAACCGGGAATGCGGTACAGAAGGACTGGGTAGCGGAGCATGGACGCCTATGCGTCCTCTTTGGCAACGAACGGGATGGGATTCCGGTATCGTGGCGTTCGCGATGCGCCGCGGCCGTAGGAATACCATTGGCGCCAGGAATCAGTCAGTATATCCAGTCCCTCAATGTCGCCGCAGCGGCGGCTATAATTCTTTGGGAACTACGTTGAAGGGCTTCAATGCACCGGAAGGGGATCAGCCGCAACTCTGATTCAGTACCGAGGCCACCGACTCGGTCAATTCATCCGCTGTGAATGGTTTGGGAAGGATGCACCGGGCTCCGAACTGCTCGGCCAGCGTGCGGAAAGGATCAGTGTTCGTCCGCACCTTTCCTGACATGACAACCACCGGGAGCGTTGGATGTTCAGCACGCAACCGCATCAGGAGGTCTAAGCCTCCCCTGCCGGGTATCACCACGTCCACGAGCACAAGGTCCACACCGCCCAAGGCGATAAGGCGCTCCGCGTTCTCAACATCCTTCGCCTGAATGGTCTTGTATCCACGTTTTTCAAGTATCGCGGTGGTAACCGCCAAAACGCTTTCCTCATCGTCAACAATCAGGATAGTACTCATTCAACTTCCTTAATCCGATCTGGAGACTTACGTTCTTTCAGTGCCTTGTAGGAACCCATAATGGTCGAAACCGGCTCAAGAATGGGAATATTCTCACAGATGATCTTTACCACTACAGTAAGGGGAACCGCAAGCACCAAACCCATGAAACCCCAGAGCCAACCCCAGACACCCAATGAAAAGAGTACGATGAAAGGGCTCAGGTCCAAGCTCTCACCTACAACCCTCGGTTCCACAAAATTCCCAAGAATCTGGTTTATAAGAAGTATTCCGATGGCAACGATCAGGATCGGAACCGGATTTGGCCAAAACTGTACAAGTGCGAACACCGTAGCCCCAACTCCGGCAAGTATGGAACCAATATTCGGGATAAAATTGAGAGCGAAGGCTATAGCACCCCATATCAGTGCGAACTCCAAGCCTACCGAAGTATACAAAACGAAGGCCAGAATTCCTGTTATCGCGGATATCAGGAATTTGACGCTCAGGTAACGAACGATCTGTACCATTATGGTGGAGGCTATCTTGCGAATCTTGTCGGAGACCCGCCCTTCGAAAGCCGCCAGGATCTTATCCTTGAAATGGGACCTCTCAAGCATAAGGAAGACCATGAAAATCAGGACTATGGCCAGGTTACCCAGGATGGAGATGGATTCGTTCGACAATCCCAGTGCGAAACTCTGGACTTTTTGTCGGAAACCCAATTGACCAAACAGGTTGCTTAGAAGACTGATCTTGTCGTCGTAGGGAAGATCCAACAACTGGGCGACTTGCTCATAGATTATGGTGAAACGGAGCTCGTATCTTGGGTACAGTCCGATCAGGCGTTTGATCGAAACAAAGAGCAACAGACCGATCAGGTAGAATCCCACACCGATCAGGATTACCACGATGGCGATACCCAAAGGCCGGGGTAATCTTATTCGTTCCAGGGCGCTTACGATAGGATCGAAAATGAAGGAAAGGAGCAGGGCCACAGCGAAGGGAATAAGGATTGGGGCCATCAATTTCATGGCTGCCGCAAGCAGGAAAACGCAGATGAATCCCACCATGATAACCATTACCCTGCCGGAGTTCAGGTTTTTGAATCTATCCTTCAACGCCATTACAGTCTCCTACTTCCCACCAAGGATGGCGTACAAGCGGTCCAGATCATCCATGGAATAATAGTCTATCTTGATGGAGCCCTTTGTAAGCCCACCGGAGATCGACACCTTTGTACCCAGAGCATCGATGAAGCCCTGTTCGATGGTCAATAATTCGGTGGGCCTGCTCTTGGGAGCTTTTTCCTTGCGTTCCTTCGAACCAGCCCTGCTTCCACCGTTGAATTCGCCGGCTAGACGTTCGGCATCGCGTACGGAAATACCATCCTGCACGATGCGGTTGAACAGTACCTGCTGGTCCGCAGGATTAAGCACTGAAAGAATGGCGCGGGCATGGCCGGGGGTGAGCAGTCCGGCTGAAAGTCCGTCCTGCATTTCCTGGGGTAGCTTGATGAGGCGGAGGGCATTGGCCACGGTGGACCGATTCTTGCCCACCCGGGACGCGATCTCCTCCTGGGACAGCCCCGTTATCTCCATCAACTGGCGATACGCGAGGGCCTCTTCCATGGGATTAAGGTCTTCCCGCTGGACATTCTCTATCAGCGCCACTTCCAGGCGCCGTTCGTCGCTGAAATTGCGGATAACCGCGGGAACCTCGCGCAAACCCGCCAGGCGCGCAGCCCGGCAACGCCGCTCCCCCGCCACGATGAGGTAGCTCCCGTCTTCCTTCGCCTCGACCACGACGGGTTGGATGATGCCGTGCTCGCGGATGGAGGCTGCAAGTTCCTGCAGGGCCTCCTCGTCGAAATTGCGGCGGGGTTGATTGGGGTTGGCCCGCAGGGAGTCCAGGGACAGGCGGATTTCCCCGGTTTCACCGTTGCGGGTCTCGTCGGCGTCGGTGCCGGAAAGAAGGGCATCCAGGCCCTTGCCCAGACCGAATTTAGTTGCCACGGTTCAGGACCTCCTCGGCAAGGCTCTTGTAACTTCTGGCACCTACGCAACCTGCATCGTACTGGGAAATGGGGACTCCATGTGAGGGAGCCTCGGAAAGACGGACGTTACGGGGCACGATGGTTCGGAACACCCGATCCTTGAAATAGGAGGTAACCTGCCGGACAACATCCTGGGCAAGCTTGGTTCGCTGGTCGTACATGGTAAAAAAGATACCACCCACAGTGAGTTCCGGGTTCAGGTTCTTCTGGATACGCTTGACCGTCTGCAATAGCAGTGACAGACCCTCCAGGGCATAATATTCGCACTGAAGGGGAATGAGCACTTCATCAGCGGCTATCATGCCGTTCAGGGTAAGCACACCGAGGGAAGGAGGGCAATCGATGAGCACGTAATCGTATCGGCCACGGGCGGGTTCCAGGGCGCGTTTCAGGTAGAAGTCGCGGTCCTTCAACTCGACAAGTTCCACCGCCGCACCGGAAAGGTCGATACTGGCTGGAATCACCGACAAGCCGGGCACCGAGGTGGGTTGCACCACAGAATCGAAAACGGCAGTACCCGAAAGGAGTTGGTAGATTCCGTCCTTGCGGCCGTCCGCACCGACACCGCTGGTAAGATTCGCCTGCGAATCGAAATCGACGAGGAGGACGGTCTTTCCCGCTTCCGCGAGATAGGAGCCGATATTTATCGCGGATGTGGTCTTACCCACGCCGCCTTTCTGGTTCACGAATACGTATGTTTTTCCCATCGTCCTGACCGTTGTGGCTGAATGAAACTGAGTATATCATGGTCAAGGCCCGCGAAACTACCATGCCCTCTGCTATTGAATCCGGAACACCTACCCGTTATCCTGTAGAGACAAGGAAGGGCTTATGATCCATTCGATCGGCGACGCCGTCCCGGTTCTGGGGAAAGACGTTTTCATTGCCTGGAACGCGGAAGTCGCGGGAGCTGTCCACACAGGTGACAATGCGTCCATCTGGTTTTCAGCCGTTGTCCGAGCGGATATCGCCCCGGTCGACATCGGCGAAGCCACGAATATACAGGACGGTGCGGTGGTTCATGTAGATACCGACGCGCCTTGCCTGATAGGCAAGCACGTCACGGTTGGCCACCGGGCGGTCCTCCACTCCTGCACAATAGGAGACAATTGCCTCATCGGGATGGGTTCCATCGTGTTGAGTGGGGTCGAGATCGGAGCCGGGTCCCTGGTGGGTGCCGGATCCCTTGTGACGCAGGGGAAGAAATTTCCTCCCCACGCCCTCATTATGGGCAGTCCCGCGAAAATGGTACGGGAATTATCAGACGCCGAGCTGGAGGAAATGGGCAGGAATGCGGATCACTACGTCGCGCTCGCGAAGGCAACAAAGCTCGCATACCATGAGATAACGGTGGCATCATGAATTTTGCCGATATCGTGGAGCGCCTGCCCGCGCATATTGTCCACAAGTCTTCCGGTTTTCCGGGCACTTCCATACAGAATGTAGTCGCCTGCGATCTCATGAGCGACGTTCTGGTAGCCGATTACGACGACCTCATAATTGTAACCTCCCTCGCCTCCGAACAGACAGTCCGCACGGCCGATATCGTAGGTGCCTGTGGGATTCTCCTGGTAAACGATAAAATACCGCAGGCCGCCATGAAAACGCTGGCCGTCAAGCAGGACCTTACGGTCCTCTCGACGCCGTTATCCATGTTCGAGGCGTGCGTCGCGCTGGGCACCCTGCTTCAGGAAGGACGTTACCTATGAACACGATAAAACTCCTCGCCCTGGATCTGGACGACACCCTTCTCCGGCGGGACCTTTCGATTTCCTTCCATACCCGCAGCGTCCTGAAAAAGGCAGAGGCCAAGGGTGTCACGGTCGTCCTGGCCTCCGGACGTTCACCAATGGCCATGGACCGTTACGCCCGTGAACTGGGAATGCACAAACGCCCAGGATACCTCGTATCGAACAACGGCGTGACGATCCTGGAGAGCGACACTGGAAATATCCTGCAGGAATCCACGTTACCCATCGACGCAGCCCTGGCAGTGTATGACCTGGTAGCGGCGGAGGGTCTGCCGGTGTCGGTCTACGACGGCGATACCATCTATGTATCCCAACGCAATGAATTCGCCGACCAGGATCAAAAAATGACGGGCTTCAGGCAAGTTGTTGTCCAAAACTTCCGGGATATGATCGCGGCGGGGCAATTGAAACTGGTCATTCCCGGGGATCCGATGCTTCTGCGTCCACTTGAAACCATCCTGAAAACCTATATAGGCGACCGGGTCACCATTTTCACCAGTAAACCCTATTTTCTGGAAATCCTGCCCCCCGCCTGCGGTAAAGGCGAAGCCCTGGCCTTCGTCACCGACCGGCTGGGAATAGGCCGCGAAGCTGTAATGGCCGTTGGCGATTCCATGAACGACGAAAGCATGATCCGCTGGGCGGGCTGGGGTGTGGCGATGCGTAACGGCGATGACAGGATCAAGGCTATGGCGTCCTTTGTCACCGCCCGCACAAACGAGGAGGACGGGGTCGCCGAACTGGTGGAACGGTACATCCTGGGCGATGAAACCCCACCGAATGCGGCTGACAGGTAGACGATAATGGCCGAAGATACCACCATCCCACTGAGTACCGATGATTCCCCTTCGGTGGTGCTCGAGCTGATCTATAGACTCAAGATAAAAGACGTGATGAGTACAGCCCTAATCAGCGCAAAAAGAACAGATACCCTCCGGCACATCCAGGGCTTGATGCGGGAGAATTACATCACCGGCATGCCGGTGGCGGAAGACGGACGCCTTGTGGGCGTCGTCTCAATCGACGACATCGTCACCGCCCTGGATAAGGGCTATATCGACGATACGGCGGAGCGCCGGATGACCCGTAATGTCATAGTGCTTGAAGACGACATGCCTCTGTCTTTCGCCATTTCCTACCTCAATAAATTCCGTTATGGGCGCTATCCGGTCCTGAACAGGAACCGTGAACTGGTGGGTATCCTCACCTCCAAGGACGTCATCAAAACACTTCTGGTAGAGATGAACCGCGAGGTGCTGCGCCTGGAACGCAACCAATTAAACGGGACAGCCGAAACCCAGACGCCCTTGAACGCTTCCAGTGAATTGGAGTTCAAGACCGTGAAATTCGATTTCGAAGGCGCCGGACACGGTTCCATGGAAATAAAGAAGGCCCTGAAAAAGCTGAACTTGGACCCAAAACTCATACGACGCATAGCGGTCGCCAGTTACGAGCTGGAAATCAACCAGGTAGTGCATTCCTACGGCGGGACACTCCGCTGCGATATACTGCCGGACCGGGTGGTGATCACGGCGAAGGATGCTGGGCCCGGAATAGAGAATGTCGAGTTGGCCTTGCAGGAAGGCTGGTCCACCGCGAACGAATGGATACGCTCGCTGGGCTTCGGAGCCGGCATGGGGCTGTCCAACACCAAGCGGGTTTCGGATGATTTCTTCATCGAATCCACAGTCGGATCGGGAACTTCCGTCCGTTCGGTCATACGCATCGGAGCCGACGCATCGCCTCCAAAGGAAGCAGGGTCATGACGATTAGGGAAATGGCGAAAGAACTGGGGTGCGAGCTGGTGCAGGACGAATTCGAGGACGCGGAACTGAGCGGCGGTTACACATCGGACCTGCTTTCGGATGTGATGGCCCACGCCAGGGCGGGGGAAGCGCTCATCACCATCCAGGCCCACAAGAATACCGTCGCCGTGGCAAGCCTGGCCAATCTGCCCGCCATAGTCGCCTGTAATTCCCGGCCCATCCCTCCCGATATGATAGAAGCCGCACGGGAGGAAGGAATCGCGATCCTGCGGACCAAGGAAACCCAGTACCAAGTGTCCGGTCACCTTTTCGCTCTTTTTGCCACGTCCACGGACAGGGCGATCTGACCTAGCCGGGGGCATCCATGCCGTTGCTCTCGGACTTCCACAACCATTCCTGCCTGTCGCCCTGCGGATCGCTGGAAATGTCGCCCCGGTTGCTGGCATCCAAAGCAGCGGCGCGCGGAGTCCGGCTGCTGGCTCTCACCGACCACAATTCCAGCCTGAACTGCCCCGCCTTTGACAGCGCCTGCAGGACGTCGGGCATCACCCCCCTGTTCGGCATGGAGGCCTGTACCCGGGAGGAAGTGCACGTGCTCTGCCTTTTTGGCCATCTGGACACCGCGATGGCCTTTTCGGAGGCCTGGACCCGCTTGTTGCCGGTAATCCCCAACAATCCGGAAAAAATGGGAGACCAAGTGTATGTTGATGATGAGGATGCCATTATCGGCGAGGTTGAGTACTACCTGGGGGTGGGTGCCGAATGTGGTCTGGACGAGATTGGCGCTTTGGTGCAAGGCTTCGGCGGCCTGGTGATTCCCGCCCATGTCGACCGGGCGGCCTTTTCCATGACCAGCCAACTCGGGTTCGTGATGCATGGCCCATGGGCGGCGCTCGAATGCGTCCGCCTACCCCCTGCAACAGATACCCTCGGCTACCCGCTCATTACATCATCCGATGCCCACTACCCTGAACACATCGCCCGCCGCCCCTTCGTACTGGAAGCGGAAACCGATGAGCTCCTCCCGAACGGTCCGGCTTCGGCATCGGGCATGGATATGTCAGCCTTGGCCGAGGCACTTCGGCACCGTCCGCGGGCATGAAAGCTGCCTTCGGCAAAGCAGTGTAAAGCAATCAATTTAGTTGAATTACCTTGCTTTGAAACCGGATGCGGTGAATAGTTACTATAAGGGGATTCATCAATTGACAATGGAGGACTGATTGAAATATGTATTCCGATTAACGACACTACTTTTTATAGTTGCCCTTTCCGCATCCTGCGCGGGTTCACCTCCGCCTCAACCTCAACCTGTTCCAGAATCCGTTCCCGAATCCGCGCCAGCCAAACCCGAACCGGCTCCTATCGCCGAACCAGCCCCTGTACAGAACCCTGAACTTGAAGCCAACCTGGCTCTGGCCCAGGACCGACGCGTGTACATCGCAAAGCATGGCTTGGAATCCTACGCGCCTGAGACCTTCGGCAAAGCGGAAGAGCTATTCCGGATGGCACAATCAGAGGCAGGAAAAGACCGGCCCGTTGCGGCTACCCACATAGTCGAAGCCCTGGCCCTATACGATGCAACCATAAAAGAAGGCTTTGGCAAGAAAATCGAGGAGAAAAAACTTCTTGCCGACGCTGCCCGAGCCCGAGCTGATGCCGAGAAAGCGAAGGTGGCGGAAAAAGCGGGTTATGCCGCGGCAGAAGCCGCCTATTCGGACGCCAGGAAGTTTTTTACCTCTTCGCTTTTCCCAGAAGCGCTGGCGGGTTACGAGAAGGCAACGGCTGGTTTTGATGAAGCTGCTAAAATCGCCGCAGAAAGGCGTGTCGCCGCCGAAGTTGCCATGGAGAGGGCAAACCAGGCCATCCGTTCCACAGAGGAACGCCTGAATGCCATAGATGAGGAAATCAGCAAAGTAGACGGAGCCGCACAATGAGCTGCAGCGAAAGAATAAGTAAGCGTAGTGAGAGAATAAATAAACCCAGCGTGAAGATAATCGGTCTTGCCCTTCTTTTAATGCTGTTCGCCTCAATTTCGGTTTCAGCCCAGAATTCCCTGTTCGACAACCCGAAGTACCGACGAGCCCTCGATTTGCAGCGCATGTCCAAGGCCGCGTACGATTCCGGCGATTATCTGGTGGCGGGGACCTACGCGCAGGAAGCTGAAACCCTCTCACTCGCCGCGCGCGAGGAAGCGGAGACGCAACTGCAGAAATGGATAGCGAATTCGTGGAAAAACCGGGCTGCAAACCGCATCGCCTTTGGAGAGAAGGTGCGCGCGCCGGAACGTTATCCCGATATCTGGCCCCAAGCGCAAGAAGTGTATGCACTTGCACAAAGCGAGTATGAGGCACTGCGCTTTACCCAGTCGACGGAGGCGAGTAAAAAGGTAATCGAGTTGCTCGCAGACATCAAAGCCGAACCGGCACCTGTAGCCGTGGTGAAGCAGCCAGAAATCACACCGGTTGAACCAACCCCGGAACCGAAGCCCGAGCCGGAGCCTGTTGCCGAAGTGCTGCCGCCCACGCCCGCTCCAGCACCTGAACAGGTGATTTTACCAGCATACTACGTCGTCCGCCTCATCGAGTCGGCCAGGGACTGCTTCTGGCGCATCGCCGAATATCCTTTCGTCTACGGCGACCCCCTGAAATGGCCTATTTTATACCAAACCAATAAGGATAAAATCCCTCAACCGGACAATCCCCATCTGATCCTGCCAGGAATGGTAATGACCATCCCTCCCCTGGAAGGTGAAAAACGGGAGGGGACCTGGAAGGAATAACCCCGGACGCCAGGTTCCATGACAGATAATCCGACAGTCAACCAGCCCCTATTCGAGGGCTGGCCTGGTGCTTACCGATTGGACAATTCCAGCTCGTATACGCCGAAGCTGATATCGTCCTTGCCGCTCAGTTCGAGCAACCAGATTCCCGGCAGTGCCCTTGCGGTCGAGTCAATCCCGATTTTCATGCTTTCGGTAGAGGTGGGATCACGGGTGTACGTCTCGTCAAGGAAAATCCTGCCATCAGGCTCTTTTACCAACAGACGCAACGAACCCTTTTCCACCTCGATAGTCCCCAGAACACGGATGGAAGAATCGGATGTGCCCATCTCGATCCATGTCGACGCGCTCGTCAAACCCTCTACCCGCCCCTGGAAGGCGCTCTGCTTGAGGGTACTGCAGGACATAAGAAAGAAAGACGCCAGAATGAAAACCGAAAGGATGCAGGCCGTCCACATGACGCGCCTCGCGTAAAGGGATACTCGCACTTTGTGCTCCAACTTTAAAAGTCCGCCCAGAAAATGCCCGTAGGCCATAATTCAGGTGCGACAATTAAAAGGTAGCACAATAGTGCGGGATATCCAATAAAATTAGTTAAACGGCAATCCTCTTGATCTTCTTGGTGGTAGTCATCTCCATCGCCTCATCCAGAACCGTGATTTTCTCGATCCGCTGGTAGGGCAGCATACGCTGGTTCACCTCGTCGACTACGGCTTGCATGCGTTTGGCGATTTCATTTTTGGGCCCGAGCACCCCGGACGCATCCTTGAAGGCTTCCTGATTGGGGAACACAAGCGCCTCGATACCTTCGACTTTCAACTTTTTGTCCGATACGAAGCCTCGGACAAGGATTTGCTCGATTTCGTCGTATAGCTGGAATTCATTCTCGATCTCTTCGGGATAGACGTTCTTGCCGCCTTCGGTGACGATCAGGTTCTTGGCGCGGCCGGTCAGGTACAGGTAGTTTTCGCTGTCCAGGTAACCCAGGTCACCGGTCTTGAAGAAACCGTCATCGGTGAAAACTGCCCTGGTTTCCTCGGGCATCTTGTAGTAGCCCTGCATGACCATGGACCCCTTCACAATAATCTCACCCACTCCCCGTTCGTCGGGGTTCAGGATACGCATATCGACCCCGGGGATCACCTTGCCGACGCTGGTTTCCTTGTAGTGCTCCACTGGGTTGAGCGTCAGGATGGGCGAGGTTTCGGTCAAGCCGTAGCCTTGGATGAAATCGATGCCCAATTGGTTATATTGCTTGAAAATACTTGAGGCAAGCGGGCCACCGCCGGAGATGCAGATTCGATTGGTGGCCAGGGAAGCCTTGTCCAGGACCGAATGGAAAAGCTTCTTTCCCGGGTTCACATTGAAGGCTTTCTTGATAAAACCCGAAATGGCCATCAAGGTGCGGATGAGCCCATACACAAAAGGTCCCTTGGCCTTCACACCCTTTATGATGCCTGCCAGCACCTTGTTGAAGAGCATGGGAACGCCCAGGAACATGGTGATCCTGGCTTCCTTCAGGTCCTTGAGTATGGCCTTGGTCACCATTTTCTTTCCGAAAACGAGCTCGCAACCTACCGAAAGGGATTCGATGAAAACAGCGAGCATGGTATAGGAATGATGTATGGGCAACAGGGCGTAAAAAACGTCGGTGGGATATAACTTGAGGTGCGACTGGGCCAGGAAACAATCGGACACTAGGTTCCTATGGGTAAGCATGACGCCTTTCGGGTTGCCGGTGGTGCCCGAGGTGAATAGGATGGCAGCCAGGTCGGTCTCGGCCGCGGCATCGATTTCGGCAGGTTCCGCGTCCAGATCGTAAATATACCTACCGATACCAGCCCGCAGGGAGTAGACATCAAGGTCCTTTCGCGCTGCGAAGTACTCGTACTTTTCCTCATCCACAAACAGGATCTTCGAATCCGATGCCTTCAGCAGATTGTCCGTTTCCTCGTTCTTGAGTTGATAGTCGATGGGAACAACGACG
>Ga0172379_10007860_pt1 | contig 13683 bp, 14 predicted proteins | sample GrowelOW334metaG_FD_119756 | JGI IMG/M metagenome (GOLD analysis project Ga0172379, IMG submission 119756) | Groundwater microbial communities from an aquifer near a municipal landfill in Southern Ontario, Canada - Groundwater well OW334 metaG | ecosystem: Environmental > Aquatic > Deep... | reverse complement strand
GTACACGGGATCTCGAAATTCATCAAGATATTTCATGCAGTCTCTCCTTCATTCAATTCATCCAGCGCATTTCCCATCTGTTGAAATAGCTCGATAGTTTCCCGTGCTTCCTGTTCATTTACTTTCGTCAGCGCCACACCAACATGAACTAGAACATAATCGTGCAGAACAGCTTCAGGAAGAAATTCAAGACAGACATTTTTTATGATTCCGCCAAAATTCACCTTCGCCATTTTCGGCGATGCACTCTCGTCGATATATTCAATCCTGCCAGGAATTGCTAAACACATGCGCACCTCTGCTATAATTACTCTTTTGGTGTGTAAGAAAATACGAATAGACCTGCCCCAGCGAAATTCCGCCGTCATTCGCCGGGATCCGTTGATGCCAATATGGTGTGAATCCATTGCGTTGAAGCACGGTAATGCTGTGTTCCAAAAGGATCATATTTTGAAAACATCCTCCGGATAAGACCACTTTAGGGATATTCCAATGCATTGCCGTTAGGAGAATTATTTCTGTTAACGTATTATGGAAAACCTTTGCAATGTCCTCAATCGGCCTTCCTTCCTCACATTGATGCAGAATCGACTCAAACATCGTCATCCAATTCCATAGTAAGATTCCGTTCTGTTCACGGAATACAACGGGATATATTTCTTCTGCAGAAGAATTCCCGGCAAGGTATTCCAATTCCATTGCTGCTTGCCCTTCAAATGAATTCTTCAATCGTACACCGCACAATGCGGCCACGGCGTCAAATATCCTTCCCATACTGGTCGTGACCGGAGCATTAATACCTTTTACAATCATATCAGAAAATAACCGGCGATCTCGTTCAAGGAAACTCTCATCGATGATTTTTGACTTGTGTAGAGAGTCAGCGCCATAGAGTTCGTGCAGTATGCTGGCAGCGCAGCGCCTCGGTTCCCGAATTGCTGCATCCCCGCCGGGGAGTTTAAACGATCGTATGGTTCCCACTCGCCGAAACGCATTCTGTTCGAATATGATACTTTCTCCTCCCCATATCGTACCGTCCTCTCCATAACCTGTTCCATCCCACGAAAACCCAAGGACAGGTCCAGTCAATTCATTCTCCGCCATACACGATGCTACATGCGCATAGTGATGCTGTACAGAAAAAAGCGGTGCATGGTGTAATTGCGCGGAAAGCCCATTTTTTGCCACTGCCGTGGAGAGATATTCCGGGTGCAGGTCGTGGATAATCACCGAAGGGGCACAATCGAACAACGCCCGGAGATCATCGATAGTTTTTTTGAATGATGAAAACGACTCAGCCGATTCAAGATCGCCGATATGTTGACTGATAACGATGGAATCGTCATGCGCAATCGCAATCGTGTTTTTTAACTGAGCTCCTACGGCAAGAACAGGCCGATCAAGTTTCCACGGGATATGAATCGGAAGCGGGGCGTATCCGCGAGCCCGGCGGATCATCAGTTCGCGGCCGTGTACAACGCGGAGAATGGAGTCATCGCAATACCGTTCAATTGGCCGATTGTGCACAAGGAAGAAATCAGCAATGCCATGAAGCTTGTTCACAGCATTTTCCTCTTGGAAACAGATCGGTTCGTCACTGATATTCCCGCTGGTAGCGACAAGCGGAATCTGCAGCATCGACATTAACAGATGATGTAACGGTGTATACGGAAGCATCACGCCCAAATAAGGATTCCCCGGCGCTATTTTCGACGACAGTGCGGGCGAAAGATTCGCGTGAGTTCTTAAAAGCACGATTGGAGCTTGCGGCGACAGCAACAATCTCTGTTCGATTTCGGAAAGCTCGCATACATTTTCCACATGGGCGATTGATGGAAACATCAACGCAAACGGTTTCTCGTCACGGTGTTTTCGATGACGCAATTTTTGGACAACATCATCACTCCTTGCATCACACATCAATAAATATCCCCCCAACCCTTTTACCGCAACAATTTCTCCATTGAATATCGCTTGGACCGTTTGTTCAATCGCTGTAGTGTGTGACGAGATCAACACACCGTCCCGATCCCACAACTCAACATGCGGACCGCATTTTGGACAGGCATTCGGCTGGGCGTGGAATCTTCTGTCGTGCGGATCGTGATACTCTTTTTCACACTCTTTACACATAACAAACGATTGCATTGTTGTGTTTTTCCGGTCGTATGGCAACGACTGGATGATAGAAAAACGAGGACCGCAATTTGTGCAGTTGGTAAAAGGATAGAGATATCGACGGTTATTAACATCAAAAATCTCTGTGCGACAATCAGGACACGTAGCGATATCAGGCAAAACGAGTGCGGTTGCTGACCCATTCGTTGCACTTTCTTGAATCTCAAAATCACTATATCCTACCGGATCAAGAAAAGAAGTTTCGCAACTATGGATACTGGAGATGGCCGGCTTTTCAGAATGAATTCTTGCAATGAAGGTGTGAAGTACTTCGTCCTCTCCTTCAACTTCTATCAGCACTCCCTGCGGTGTGTTGGAAACCCAACCCTGAAGCTGCAACTCAGTTGCAAGCCGGTAGACAAACGGCCGAAAACCGACCCCCTGCACCGCACCATGAATAACGGCCTTCAATCGGCGCGTTTCACCGTTTGACTTTTCAACCACTCGCACCATTCAGGGATTCCCTTATTCGTTGTACACGATGTTTCGAATATTTTCAGTGATGGATTTATCTGGAGAGCGTTCTTCCGTATCACTTTTGGATTAGAATTGACGTATGGGATAAGGTCGATTTTGTTCACAATCAACACCGATGAATGATGGAACATACCGGGATATTTCAGCGGTTTATCATCTCCTTCCGTTGTGCTGACGACCACGACTTTTAATGTTTCCCCAAGATCATAGTTTGCCGGACATACGAGATTACCGACATTTTCAATAATGAGCAGATCGATATTCTGCAAATCAAAATTTGAAAGTGCATCGTTCACTAATTTCGCTTCCAGGTGGCATCCGCCGTTCGTAACAATTTGCACCACAGGCACATTGAACTTCGCAACCCGCTGCGCGTCAAAATCCGTTTGCACATCCCCTTCCACGACACCAACACGAAGAGAACCGTTTAGATGCTTCAGCGTCTGTTCCAACAGGCTCGTCTTGCCGGAACCCGGAGAGCTGACAACATTGATGACAAAGAGGTGATGCTGAGCAAACAGTTCCCTGTTACGCTGTGCAATTTCATCATTTTTTTCAAGGACTTTTCGTTCAATGGTTACTACGCTCATGTCTGCTCCTCTACAACATCATCTAATTCAATATCCTTCACCTGTAATTCTTTTCCGGAAAGAATTTTTGTGCGAACGCTGCCGCAGGAAGTACACTGCATCATACCCGGTTCATTATACGATTGCTGGCTGCATTCCGTGCATTCAATCACAAATGGAATTTGTTCAATTGAAAGTCTTGATTGATCGAGTGGAGTACCAGCTATAATTGCTTGATACGAAAACTCCAACGAGTCTGAAACCACTCCAGAAAATGTTCCGACTTTAACGGTTACAGACCGTACGGTACATAATCGTTCTGTTGCGACATATTGATGAATAATGTCAATAATGCTTTCTGCTATGGATAATTCGTGCATTGCTTTCCCTATACTCCCCAAAATTGTACAGCAATACCACACATCAGAATCGCAAATCCACCAACAACATGGCTATACTGTTCCATTCTTTTCATCGGAACTAATGAAAGTCCATACAACGCACTAAAGACAATACCAAGCATTGTTCCAATGGTTACAACACTGAAAACAACGCACACGATGATAACATCGGCAATGGTTCCTCGTGCAGCGGGATACATTAAGACGGGAATCAGCGGTTCGCAAGGACCAAAAACAAAAATAGTAAAGAGAAACCAGAGTCGCATTGTCGCTTTGGCTTCTTCGTGCAGATGATTGCCGTGATGATCGTGCGCATGAACTTCCATAATGCCGTCATGATGAATGTGCTTGTGGGCATGCGGTTTGTTCAGGAATGCACGGCGAATTCCCCATCCTGTGTACACCAATCCGAAAATTATCAGTAACCAACCTGCAACATCGCCGCGATAGGACTCAATGGATTTAAGATGAAATACCGTATACCCAAACATGATACCGATTGCTCCCAAGGCAATGGTACTTCCTACATGTCCAATGCCGCAGACAATGGTAACCCATAATGTTTTGAATTTTGTCCATTGCCCTGCACGGGACATTGCGATAAACGGAACATAATGATCGGGACCGAGTATGGTATGCATGAATCCAACCGTCGCTGCCGTCAGCAATAACACGGAAAGTTCGTTTGCCATAAATTACCTTGCATCATTCTTTGATAACGAGTTGATTACTCCCGACCGTTCGCTTTTCAATACAGTTTCAATCACTATGCCTAATTTTCTTCCAAATATACAGCATTTGCAGAATGGTGGTTTTCATTCTTGAGAATGTTCAAGACAGCAGTTGCCACATTTGGGAGTGCATTGTGGATTGCGGGTGACAGTTCCATCGACATCGGTTGAATGGAGCTAATGGAAACTGTAATCAAAAAGATTTGTGGTGTAGTGGAAAGCAATGCCGCTGTTTCAATCAAGTCCCGCAGCCCGATATCATGTGCACTGAGCGTCTTCGGAAAATCGGATGCAAATTTCGGCTGCAGCGATCGTACAGTTCCGTCTGCACAATCATCCATCGTGGCATCAATCAAAATGATTGACGAATATTCTTCGAAATACGAGAGGAGATGGAATCCACCGGTACCACCGTCCACCAATGAGACGTGCAGCGGCAGACTGATTTGATTGAGATACTCAATAGCATGAACGCCGACCCCTTCGTCTCCCAACAAAACATTCCCGACGCCAAGAATCAGTGTTTGCTTCACAGAATTCATATAGCTCCTTTTACGGTGTGTGTCTTTTTTTCTGACTCAATGTTGAATCGGAACTTTTTCTCCGCCGGCATGGAATCCTGCAAATGCCTCGCCACCAGCAGACCTCCTTCGTGTTCGGGAATGACGACGGAATTTACTCCCGCATTTTTCATCGCTTCGGCGTAACGCACCTGGCCCGCGCGACAGATGATATTCACTTTGGGATTCAACGCTTTTGCCGTTATGCTGATGTATAAATTATCGGCATCATTATCGATCAACACGCATAACGAATTGGCTTTGTCAATCCGAGCCGCCATTAATACATCCCGCCGCTTCGCACTGCCGTTCAACACCAGAACGCCCTCTTTGACTAATTCCGAACAGAGTCCTTCATTCGTTTCGATAAGGACAAACGGGTATTTTGATTTTATCAACTGGTCAATCACCGTTCTGCCGACCTGACCATATCCGCAAATAATACAATGGTTCTTCAAACGGGAAATTTTCAATTCATTCACGCGTGCGCTCCATATTTTTTTTGCTTCTTTATTAAAGATGCTCGTCAACAACCGTTCAACGATCCATATCTGAAATACCACAACACCGCCATAAACACCAACGGCAAACAGTTTCGTACTTTTGCTGCTTGTTTCAGGAATAGCGTGAGGGTGCGTTATCCAGAAAAACCCATCGACCCACGAGACCCGTTCGGAAACCATATAATACACTGTTACCCCGATGACAAACGCTGCCGAAGAAAGTACCGGTGTGATAAATGCCCGAACAATCGTCCATACGAGCACTCCTGATGTTTTCATACCATTCTTTCCAAAAAGAAAACGGCGAGCATACCCCCTGCTCGCCGTATTGCTTCAACGTAATACCGACCAGCATTATTTCTTCCGTATATCTTTCTCGATGAACTTCCACCCGCCGGCCATGGACGAGATGATGCCGCGTCGTTCCACATAATCATGATAAAAAACTAAGTACACATGAATCATGGAAAAGATGACGAAAAACCACATCATCAAATGATGCCATTGACGTACGGCAAAATCTCCCCCCATCAACGGTACAATCCACGCGAAGAGCTGGGGCAGCGTCGAGGTACTCATCGCCGCGTACATTCCAAAACCAGTAATACTTTGGAAGATAAACGCCAGGAAGGTTATGAAATATGTCGCGCCGGCAAGACTGTTGTGCCCAATCGATTCCAAAGGCTGAATCTTTGCCTGCAGAATATCGACTTTCAATACTTCATTCATTTCGGCAAACTGTTTTTTTGTCGTCGGAATGAAGTTTTTCCATCCCGCATATTTATTTCCGACAAAACCCCAATAAATGCGAAAGGCAAAATTGAAGAAAAAGAAAAATGCCGAAACAAAATGAATAAATCGGACGGTACCGAACCAGTAATTATCGAATGCCTCGGTACCGCTTTGGATTGCGAACGGATGTCCTATTAAATAGCCGGTGCAGGCGAGCAGCGTCACCGCAATAGCATTCACCCAGTGATATAATCTCACGGGAAGCTGCCACACATACACGCGTTGAATTACTGTATTCTCCATACGCGCCCCCTAAAATGTATTGATCTGGTGAACGTACCGGCCTTTTTCATCGTACAAATGGACCGCACAAGCGAGGCATGGATCGAACGAATGAATCGTCCGTAATATTTCCAACGGCTGATCCGGATTCTTCACCGGTGTGCCGATCAATGCTGCCTCATACGACGACCGCTGACCGCTCGGATCGCGCGGCGAGGCATTCCATGTTGTCGGAACAACCAGCTGATAGTTATCAATCTTTTTATCCTTGATCACTATCCAGTGCGCCAGAGCACCGCGCGGTGCCTCCGTCAGACCGACCCCTTTCGCTTCGCTGGGCCAGGAAGATGGTTCCCATTTGTCTTTTACAAACATCCGAGTGTCGCCGTTCTTAATGTTTGAAAGAAGCTGTTGGTAAAATTCTTTCGCCCAATCTGCAACTAGTTTCGTCTCCAAACCGCGCGCAGCTGTCCGGCCCAGGGTGGAGAAGAGAGCGCCAACAGGAACGTTGAGCGATTTCAATGTGCTGTTCACCAGTTCAACCACCTCCTGCCGGCCGGACGCATACGCCACCAGCATTCTGGAGAGCGGCCCGACTTCCATTGCATGTCCTTTCCATCGCGGCGTTTTTAACCAACTATATTTTTCTTCAACGTTCAAATGTTGGTACGGCGGTTTGGGTCCGGTGTATTTCAATGTTGTCTCACCATCCCATGGATGTTTGGACACTTCATCGCCGGCGGCATATTCGTACCAGGAGTGCTTCACGAACTCCTGAATCTCTTCGATATTCTTTCCATCCACTTCATGGACTTTGGAAAGATCTCTGTTGAGTATGGCACCACGGGGGAATTTAAATTTTGAGACATCCCCATATCCATTCATGGGAAGATCGCCGTAGGATAAGTAATTGGGAAGTCCGCCGCCGATGGAAGCCCAATCTTTATAGAACGAAGCTACAGCAAGCAGATCTGGAAGATAGACTTGATTGACGAATTCATACGCTTGATCCAGCAATGTCCCTACGTACGCAAGACGTTCCGCATTGAGTGAATTCACTTCATCGATATTCACAGAGCACGGCACTCCTCCGACAAGGTAATTCGGATGAGGATTTTTCCCGCCAAAAATCGCATGAATCTTCACAATCTCCTTTTGCCATTCCAATGCTTCAAGGTAATGTGCAGTCCCCATCAAATTCGCTTCCGGAGGAAGCTTGTAGGCGCCATGACCCCAATATCCGTTGGCAAAAATTCCTAATTGACCGCTCTCCACAAACGACGTCAATCGTTTCTGAATATCTGCAAAATATTTCGGCGAACTTTTCGGCCAATTAGAAATACTCTGCGCAAGCTCCGAAGTTTTTTTCGGGTCAGCTTTCAAGGCACTTACTACATCCACCCAATCCAGCGCATGCAGGTGATAGAAATGGACGACGTGATCCTGCAAATAGAGTGTGGCGAACATCAAATTTCTAATGAGATCGGCATTTGGAGGAACGACAATTCCCAGCGAATCTTCAACCGCCCGCACCGAAGCCAAGGCGTGAACGGTAGTACAAACGCCGCAGACACGTTCCGTAAATGCCCATGCGTCGCGCGGATCCCGTCCTTTCAAAATCACTTCAATGCCTCTCACCATTGTTCCAGCACTGTAGGCATCGACAATTTTTCCATCTTTAATTTCCGCTTCTATCCGAAGGTGCCCTTCGATACGGGTAATTGGGTCGACAACAATTCGGTTAGCCATTATGCACCTCCCTTTTTCGGCGATGATTCTTTCTCAGAACTGTTCGAAATATCGGATTGAATCAGTTTCCGTTTTCTAATATTTGTAGAAACCGCATGTGCTGCAATTCCGACAGCCGTTGCGACACCGACTGCGACACCGATATCATCGGCCGTCGTTTCAATCCCAAATCCCGGGAAGGAAGCAAGATGTTGATAGAATGGCCCGTTGTCCCAGAAATCTTTTTCGCTGCATCCGATACATCCGTGACCGGACTGGATAGGATAGCTGACGCCATTATTCCATTTCATCACTGCACAGGCATTGTATGTCACCGGACCGCGGCAACCTACTTTATACAAACAATATCCGCGACGCGCATTTTCATCGTCAAACGATTCCACGAATAATCCGGCATCGTAATTCGGACGGCGATAACATGTGTCGTGTATTCTTCTGGAATAAAATGCTTTCGGCCTGCCGAGGCCATCCAACTGCGGAATGCGGTCGAATGCCAGCAAGTGCACAATCGTCCCTGCCATTACTTCAGCAATAGGCGGACACCCAGGCACATTAATGATCGGTTTCCCTGAAATTATTTTGTGGACTGGCGTTGCCGACGTCGGATTGGGCTTCGATGCCTGCACACATCCATGTGTCGCACAATTTCCCCATGCAATAATGGCCTTTGCATCGGCTGCAACTTCTTTGACTATATCCAGCGCAGTTTTCCCGCCGATGCAACAATAGACTCCATCGTCGCCAGTCGGAATTGAACCTTCAACACAAAGGAGGTACTCACCCTTATATTTCTGCATGGTATCGTGCAGCGATTTTTCCGCTTGAAAACCCGATGCCGCCATGAGTGTCTCGGTATAATCCAGCGAAATTTTGTCCAGCACGATTTCCGAAACGACCGGATGCGAGGAACGAATGAACGACTCGCTGCAGCATGTACATTCCTGAAAGTGCATCCACAGCACCGGAATGCGCGGCTTTTTTTCCATTGCTTTTACCACATGACCGATTGCCGATGCTTCAATGCCTGCCGCAGCTGCCAGCCACGAACAATAACGGATAAAATCCCTTCGGGACACTCCGCGCATTTGCGCTTGATCCCAAAGAGTCAGCGAAGAACCATTCATAAATCCCTCCTGATGGTTGGTTGAAAATCTATCGAGTTAATTGAAAACGAAATTTTTACTGTTGCCTGGTCGCCAAGATGTGCATCGGAAATGTCGTCCAATTCAACCGTAAACGGATGAATGATCAGCGTAACCACAGGAGTCGGCTCCCTTTGTAACACACCGACTACTTCTGCCACGATGGTTGCGTTATGTACTGGAACTGTTGAGGTGTCTGGCATACTGCAAGGTAGAGTTGCTCTACACTAGGCAACAGTTATGCCAAAAGAAAAAGGAGAAATTGTGTTAATTTCAGGAGTGTGTTTACCTATTCTACGGATTTCCGTTCGAGGATGAACGGATTCCCGTGAGGGGGTATGCTTACTCTTCTAGATGGTATTTCTTGAGTTTATCTCTGAGCGTGGAAGGGCTTAGATTCAAAATTTTTGCAGCCTGTGTTCGATTCCCTTCGAATTTAAGAAGAGCTTGCTTGATTAGATTCATTTCGAGGCAATTCACCACCTCTTCAAAAGTCATTTTTTCTTCCACCAGGCAACGATTGCATGCTTTTACGATGGAATCGAGCGAACTGGAGGAATGGATTTCCGTGGGAAGATTTTTCACCGAAATCGATCCGTTGGCAAAGATAGCCATTCGCTGGACGACATTGCGAAGTTCGCGGATATTTCCCGGCCAATCGTACGCTTGCAAGAATTCCATCGCCTCGTCGGTGACTTCAACCATTCTTTCCGGGGTGTATCGTTTCAAAAAATAACGGATTAATATCGGAATGTCGTCGCGGCGCGATCGAAGCGGAGGGATATGAATGGGAACAACATTGATTCTATAATAGAGATCAGAGCGAAAGAGATTTTTATCCACCAACACTTTCAAATCAATTTTCGAAGCACAAATCACCCGTACATTCACCGGAATCGGAACTGTTCCTCCGACCCGCATTAATTCACGTGATTCCAACACGCGGAGAAGTTTTGCTTGCAAATGAAACGGAAAATCATCGATGTCATCAAGAAAGATGCTCCCTCCTTCCGCCAATTCAAACAATCCCTTTTTCTCCGTACCCGCACCAGTATAAGCGCCTTTTTCATGACCAAACAATTCACTCTCCAATAATTCGGCGGGAAGGGATGCAAGACCGACTTTCACAAAGGAGGCGTGCTCGCGAGTACTTTTTTTGTGGATATACTCTGCGAATAATTCTTTGCCAACACCGGTTTCACCTACCAAAAGCACAGAAGTATCCGACCGCGAGACGGTATCGACATGTTCTAATAATTCCCGCATCACTGCACTTTGGGCAATGAGCGTCAAGGATGAAGTCGGACTCATAACTCCTTATTTTTGCAGAAATGTATGCAGGGAGAATGGGAAAAGCAAATTGGTATCGACAAATAGTGTATAAAATAAAATCGCGGAGTTTAGCTCCGCGATACTTTCCAACACTATAGAAAAGAAGCAGTTACGAATGTTCGTGTTCATCCTCGTGGTGATGCTCAAATTCGATCCACTCTTCCAATTTTGTCCGAAAGAAATGAAATGCCTTCCATAAATTTCGTTCTGCCCGTTCCGATAATCCTTCCAACATTTCCCATTCGTAGCCCCGCACCTGCAGCAGATATGTTTGGGGTTGTTTCCCGTACAATTCGCCGCAGAGATATAACACTCCGGACGGAAACATGGCATGCGTCGTAAATGGAGACTGGGATTTCGGTTCGATCTTTGAGAATGAAAAATCCTCAATCAATTCATTCGTGGCATCCACGAACACCACAATATCAAACTCGCTCATCGTATAGGCATCTTCCACATTCAGCTGATAACTGTTTTCAATCGTGAGATGATGTACATATTCGGTTGACAGCCAGGGTTGACACATTTGAATGAATGTATTTCCCAATCCATCGTCTCCCCGGCCGGGATTGCCGTACGCATGAATGAGCACTTTGGGTTTTTGTTCCAGAGTATTCATCGCACCCTCCTTTCAAGCAATTGTCCTTGTTCATTATATAATAACACTTCCAGCGGCATCTGGCCGAGTGCATGCGTCGAACAGCTGAGGCATGGATCGAAACATCGGATGCCTGCTTCAATGCGATTCAGCACAGGCTCGGGTATCTTTTTCCCTTCAACAAACTGCATGGCGATCTGCCGCACCGTCCTATTCATTGCCATGTTGTTCTGTGCGGTAGCAATCAGCATATTTACTTTTTGTAAAACACCGTCTTCGTTCACCCAGTAATGATGGAAGAGAGTCCCGCGCGGCGCTTCGGATGCACCAACTCCTTCCAATTTATTAATCTCCGCTTTGGAACGAACATGCGTGCCCAGTATCGCAGGATCGCAGAGCAGCTGCTCCACCCGTTCGACAGCGAACAAGAGTTCGATGAGCCGCGCATAGTGAAAATAAAAAGAATTGTTCACTGCTTCAGTCGTTGGTGTTAGGTCCTTGAACATTTTCCGTTCTTGTTCCGCAAGCGGTGTTTCGATAGAATCACAAATATTTAATCTTGCAAGCGGCCCCACGCGGTAAATGCCTTTTGGATACCCGAGCGGTTTGTAATACGGAAATTTCAAGTACGACCACGATTCACTTGCCTCGCCAAAATGATGATAATATTCCCGGGGATCGATATTATCCGCAATGATATTTCCAGCGCTGTCCATAATCCTCAGATTCCCGCCGTAGTATTCCATTTCCCCTTTAGAACCGACCATGCCAACAAACAAGGAATGGAAATTCCCAAAGCAGGAAATCTCTTTTGTAAACTGTCCATGGATCTGCTTGATCGTTTCAAGAGCCATCAACGCTGTTTCCAACACTTCCGGATACCATGCAAGTATTTTTTCCCGTTCTTCCATCGTGAATGATTCCCGAACACCTCCGGCAACCGCCCACGGTGTATGGATTCTTCTTCCGCCGAGAAATTCGATGATCTGCTGGCCGAACTTGCGCAATCGTATTCCCCGCCGGGCGAATTCCTTATCATGTTTCAGTAATCCGAAAATATTCCGTATTGCAGGATCTGCTTCGAAGCCGAGCAGAAAATCTGGCGATGAAAGATGGAAAAAACTGAGTGCATGAGACTGAATCCATTGTGCAAGAACCAGAAGACGACGAAGTTTTTCTGCCGTTTCCGGGATGCCGATCGCCAGAATGTCGTCACCCGCTTTTGCTGATGTGACCAGATGACTTGCCGGACAAATGCCGCAGATGCGCGACGTTAATCCGGGCATTTCCCACAGCAGCCGTCCTTCACAGAATTTTTCGAAGCCGCGAAACTCATTCACATGAAATCGGGCATCTTCCACTTCACCTTTGGCATTTAAGTGAATGGTGATCTTCGCATGGCCTTCGATGCGGGTTACAGGAGAGATTGTAATAACACTGGACATATCGACTCTACAAAATTAGATGAAATTGATTCATTGAATCACTGTTTCATTGATTCATGTTGTGCTGTTCAATGATTCAATGTATCAATGAACTAATGAATCAATTATTTGCTCACCCATATCTCAGGAACTGGGTATTAAATATTGGAATCCTTCCTTCCAGCAATTCATTCATGGCAAACCATATCTCATCCGGTGTGGGAGGGCAACCGTGCAGGAATGCATCCACGCGAATCAGATGATGCAGCGGAATCGCCTGGGTACGCAACTGGGCAATTAACGTATGGTCGTTTGGTGTTGAATTGCAGATATCTGCGAGTTCTTTGTATGCACGGTCGATCAGTTCTGCATTGCCGAATCGGTTCCGCATTGCGGTGACGTTGCCGGTGGTGGCACAATCTCCAAAGGAGAGGACATATTTAGAATGTTTGCGAACTGTATGCGCCATCTCTTCGTTTTCATCGTTGGTCACCGCTCCTTCCACGAGCGTGATATCCACATTTGCGGGAAAGGTCTTGATGTCGGCGATCGGCGAGAAAACAAGGTCGATCTTATCCGCAAGTTCGATCAATCGTTCGTCAAGATCGAGAAACGACATGTGGCAGCCGGAACATCCGCCTAGCCAAACCGTGGCGACTTTCGGTTTTTGATTTGATGCACTCATACTTATTCTTCTATCTCTATGGAAAATAATTGTTCATTGCGCAAGGACCGCTTGACAATCAGGTGGTCCCCCTTTGCCAGGCCGGTCCAGCGGACATAATAGTGGTCATGCGGTTTGTCCGGTCCTTGACACTCACAGTGATACGATTCGATCATTGCTTCCTTTTTCACATGTCCATCCGTCAGCGGAAAAGACGAACCAACCTTAGGGAAGAACGAGAGTCTGTTCTTCAGTATGAAAAAATACCCTTGTTGTGCTTCGAGGGTCGATATTGTGCGTTCATAGATAGTATTCATAGAGCGTATTGTTATTGGTTCATT
>Ga0172379_10007859_pt1 | contig 13684 bp, 16 predicted proteins | sample GrowelOW334metaG_FD_119756 | JGI IMG/M metagenome (GOLD analysis project Ga0172379, IMG submission 119756) | Groundwater microbial communities from an aquifer near a municipal landfill in Southern Ontario, Canada - Groundwater well OW334 metaG | ecosystem: Environmental > Aquatic > Deep... | reverse complement strand
TGGGTATGACAATTGGTGAAACAAGAGAGTTTGATCTTGTTGTACCAGCAGACGGATTACCTTCATTGGTTGGTAAAACAATTCATTTTACCGTATCATTATCTATGGGGGCAAAAAATGAACCAGCACCATTAAATGATGAGTTAGCAGCAAAAGTTGGTAAAAAAGATTTTGCAGAATTAAAAGAATTTGTAGCCAAATCTGCTGCCGCCAAATTATCTATTGCCGGAAAAACTCAAATTACTAATGCAATATCTCGAGTATTAGTTGCGAATCATTCTTTTGATGTTCCAAATTGGCTCACATTATCTGAAGCTAAGTATTTGGCACATCAATCAAAGATGGATTGGGATACCCTAGTAGATATAGATAGACAGAAATTTATGGAGATGGCAGAGTCTAACGTTAAATTATCTCTAATATTAGACAGAATACGTGATATGGAGCCAGAAGCTCAAATGTCAGAACAAGAAGTATTTGAGATAATAAAACAAAATATAGCACAATCTCAAGCACAATCTCAAACAAAATCAAATCCAGATGAAATTATTCAAGAAATGAATAGAACTGGATACTTACAGATATTATTCTCTAGAATTAAAGACGAATATACATTAGATTTTATAACAAAAACAATTAGATTTATTGAATAAAGGAAGAAAAAATGAGTAATACAACAGATGACAATATGCCAGTAACATTTCCCGAAAAATGGGCAAAAGCTTTAAGCAAGATGCCGGAGTTTAAAGAAATGGCGGATTCAGCTAGCGCAGAAGATCTGAAAAAGATGGTTGTAACATGTGAAGGAAATATCTATACTATTGAAAAAGAAAAAGATGCTGATGCAAAGCTTAATTCTGCACAAGAATTAGTAAAAGAATTTTCTGAGCCATATCGTGATGCTATAAAAGCCCAAACCGTTAAGTTAAAATATGCTATGTTTTTGCTAGAGGGCAAGGGCGTTAATTTAGATAATAACGATTAAAATGAATATTGAAAGGTTTACCGTTCAGGCTTGTTGTGGAAAGAAATCCACTATTTACAGAATTGATAGACCAATCGATACCAATCTGTTAGCATCTTTTATTTCATTGGGATTCACAGAATTAACGCATTTTACCGAAGCCGGAATACTATATGTCGATAATTTGGACTTTATAGTAACAGGACCATTTGGTTCTAATAGGCTTCAGGTCAAATGTAAGCGTTCAGATTGTGACCAAAAGCTCAATGAACTTGAAGAATTGCTTCAACAGATTGGGTAAACATGGCGAACCGCACAGATTCTAAAAATAATGCTGCATTTACACATAATTTGATATCGACATCTTATCATGAAGCTGGTCATACAATTTATGGGTTATTACATTTAGCAAAAATAGAATCTGTGCAGGTTTTTCCACAGGGTGCAAATAAAGTACGCGGATTTACACATTTTGATTTTTTGACTGCTGATGGCTTTTTAGATGAAAATTTGATAAATTATGCAGTTGTTTCAGAGATATGCCTAATGTATGCCGGGCTAACAGCAGAGAAATATCATTTTAAAACAATTTCTGGTTCTGATAAATTACCATTATTCTTGAAGGACGGGTCTTCTGATGATACAAAAAAAGCAGCCGAGTTGATAAAACAATACGAATTAGCTCAGCCCGGCAAGCTAAGATATAGTTTTAAGAAAAAATTGATTATTAAAACATTACAAGAACTAAAAGATAATTGGGATTCAGTTAATTGTATTGCACACGGATTATTTCAGAAGAGACGATTATATTATACTGATTTAAACGATATACTGTGTAATAGCGAAAATAAAAAGTTTTGGCGCGACCAATTTAAAGCAATAGATCATATTTATAATAATTTTGGATCTATTGACGAAAGATCTTTGCGCCTTATCTTAGATAAACACAATTTGTTATGACATCGCGTATTCCCTGACAAAACACACGTAGCCTACTTTATTAGGCTAAAATAGCTTTAGAATAAGTGAGATGTGTATTTGTTATAATACTTAACCAAATAATGGAAGTAAATATGACCGATTTTGTCTCTTTACATAATCAAACAGATTTTTCTATTCTCGATTCGTTATCATCAGTTAAAGATTTATTTAACAGGGCAAAAGAGCTTGAGCAATCAGCTATTGCCATTACAGACCATGGCTCATTGGCGTGCGCGTGGGATGCATTAAAAATATCAAAAAATACTGGCGTAAAACTTATTATTGGATGTGAATTTTATTTTCAAAATGATATTGAACAACCACCTGATAGATTAAGACATATTGTTCTTCTGGCAAAAAATGCTAAAGGATATCAAAATATCTTAACATTGAATAAGAGAGGGTTTGACAAAAATTCAATGATTGGAAAAAGGGTTTATTCAGTTATTGATTGGAAATTATTAGAACAATATTCTGATGGAATAATATGTCTAACTGCTTGTGGAAATGGTATTATTAGCCAATTATTAATGAACGGCAAGTTTGATGAAGCAGAAGATGCAATAATTAGGCTTAAGTCTATTTTTGAAGATAATTTAGGTCTTGAAATTCAGCCCAATAATATGAAGCGGGGGTCTAATATATTTAATGATGAAGTAGATCAACGATTCATAAATCATAAACTAATAGAGTATGGTAAAAAACATGACGTTCGAGTTGTTGCGGCATGTAATACTCACTATGTAAAAAAAGAAGATCACGAAACGCATGATGTTTTATTGGCAATTGGTTCTCATCAACCAATATATTCAACTTATCGTTTAAGATATCCTGTTCCAGATTTTTATTTAAAAACGGGCGATGAGGTAAAAACTTTTTTTACTAGAAACTATGGCGAAGAGGTCGCTGAAACATTTTGTGCAAATAGCATATATTTTGCTAATTTATGTGAACAGCCTGAGTGGATAGATCCTAAATACTCAAATCCATCTGGAAAAGAATTGCCAATCTTTCCAGTTAAAGATGAATTAGATTATGATCAGTTTTTAGTTTGGAGTAGTATCCAGTCAACAGAAATCCAAATCTTAGATGAAGATAAACGATATCTTAGATATTTATGTGATAAGAATTTTCCAATTAGATTATCAGAAATTCCTGATGATAAAATTCAAACATATAAAGACCGTATAATAGAAGAGTTGGACGTACTAGAATTTCATGGGTTTTCTAGCTATATGCTTATTGTAGCAGACTATATAAATTGGTCTAGAAATAATGGAGTTGCCGTTGGTGCAGGTCGTGGATCTGTTGGCGGTTCGTTAGTAGCCTATTTATTGAACATACATCAAGCTGATCCTATCAAATATAATCTTATTTTCGCCAGATTCCATAATAAAGAAAAGTCTAGTTTTCCTGATATTGATACAGATTTTGCTCCATCGGGACGTACAAAAGTTCAGGCGTATCTTAAACAAAAATATGGAGAAGATCATGTTGCTCATGTGTCCAATGTTAATACTATTACACCCAAAGTATTTGTCAGAGATATTTCTAGAGCTTGTGAATTAGGCGGATCCAGAGATTCCGCAATTAAAATTGGTAATGATGTGGCAGATTGTATTCCTGCAGATATCCATAACATTGATGATGCATTCGCTAAAGTTCCATTATTTGCAGAATATTGTAAAAAATATCCAGAATTTCTTAAGTACAAGGCAATTTGTGGTAAGTATCGTGCATGGTCAACACATGCTGGAGGCATTATTATTTCTCAACGTTCTTTAACTGGTCTTATTCCTTTAAGAAAAGATAAGGACGGTGCATTGGCAATTGAGTATGATAAGGAAAAGGCTGAAGATAATGGTTTGGTAAAAATGGATATGCTTGGATTATCTACTCTAGATATAATAAGCAAAGCTTATGAACTGATAAAAGAATCAGGAAAGGCAGTTCCGCCTGAACAATTAAATTATGATAAGTATGATAAAGAAACTTATGATTTAATTTCATCTGGCGATACTTTGCGTGTATTTCAGTTAGGAACCAGCGGAGGCACTGTTGAACTATGTAAGCGTATTAAACCGCAGAATATAAATGATATTGCAAATATTAATGCTTTAGCCAGACCATCGGCAAGAGATATGCGCAATGATTTTATATTGACTCGTGATGGCAAAAAACCAATGATGTTACTTCATCCAACATTAGAGCGAGGATTCGGAAGTACATATGGATTTGGATTATACGAAGAATGTTTAATGTATTTAGCTCAGGATATGGCTGGGTGGACTTTACATGAAGCGGATCGTTTGCGAAAGCTAACTAAGGCTAAAGGAAAAGATCTTGATAAGGCGCGCAAATTAAGAAATGAATTCATCCAGGGCTCTATAAAAAATAATATTAATGAAGAAATTGCAAAAAGGACTTGGGATGAAGTTGTTGATAAGTTTCAAGGATATGGTTTTAATATTAGTCATGCCGTTTTATATTCAATGATTGGGTACCAAACTGCTTATTTAAAAGCACATTATCCAATTGAATTTTTATTGGCAAATCTTATGTTTGAAGTAAATTCAAATGCACAAGATTCTAAAAGTAATATAGAAAAAATCAAGAGAGAAATTAGGGATAATAAGATAAAAATTATTCCTCCTAATGTTAACAAATCTCAACTAACATATACTATTACCAGTGATAATAAGTTAGTTACTGGTTTGGATGCGTTAAAATTCCTTGGAGATGAAGCTATTAAGGATATTATTTCTAAAAGACCATTTAATAGTTTTTTTGATTTTATGGTTAGAATAGATTCTAAAAAAGTTCGAGCTAATAATATTCAGGCTTTAGCCGCGAGTGGTGCTTTAGATGAATTTAAGATTCCTAGAAAATTAGTATATTTGTATTGTTCAGATTATCGTAAAAAATTACAGGTATGGTGTAAGAAACACAATCCTAAAACGGAGGAATTTATTTATCCTTGGCCAAAAGAAGGCGAGTGGAGAATACCTGAATTATATGCTTTAGAACAGTTTTATCTTGGCGAATCATTTGTATGTAAGCCATATCAGGCTCATGGCAAATTCTTTGCGCAAGAACATAGCAAGATTAAAGATATAAAGAAGGCTGAAGATAAAACCAATATATCTTCCGTTGTTGCTATTGTAAAAGAGTTTTTTGAATTTAAAGTTAAGAAAGAGAAAAGCAAATATTACGGTCAATCAATGATTAAAGCAATAATAGAAGATATGGACGGCGAACAGTGTTCTTGTACAATATTTCCAGATAGGTGGCAAACAGTTCAAGATAGAATAAAACAGGTTCATAGCAAGGCAACATTTGATGTCGGTATTGCATTACGTTTTTCTGGAAACACAAATGATTATGATGATAATATGGGTATTATTTTAAGTAATTTATATGATGTCTCTTTGAATCCGTCACTACCAACAGATCTTAAGGCTAAAAAAGTTAATTTAAAAGATACTAAATCTAATAAATTAAATTCTGATAAGATTGATAATTTACTTGAACAAATTGAGGACTGTTTATATGATGAGGGGTTAATAGATCTTGACGAAGAACCGGATGATTGATATATAAGATATTAGAAGTAAATAAAATTATTTTTAAAAAATACAAATGATATATCTGATATCATTTGTATATGCATAATGGAGAATAAGGTTATGAAGTTAGCAGATTGGGCAAGAAAACAAGGCATAGCATACTTAACCGCATACAGATGGTTTAAGGATGGTAAACTACCAGTTAAAGCTTACCAGTCTGATTCTGGTACAATCATCGTAGACGATGATGATACATCGGAGCAGCCTATGTCAAATCCTATCGGAACTCAAAATAGTGATATCTTTACACATATATTGAAAAAAGTTGTAGAGTTTAGAAACAACAATGCTACCATTGAAGAATTTGCCGGATATGTACTATCCAATTTCTCTTTAAAACTTAATTCTGGAAGAGACTCTCCTAGGTATTCTAAGAATAAACCAAAAGAAGAAGATATTCAAAAGCATTTCCAACAATTTATTCCTAAACGTGAAAAACCAAAACCAAATATGTTTTTCACGAAAGAAGATGATTTAAATGAATTATTGGATGAATCACTTGAGCGTGATGATATGTTTTTAACTAAAGAAGATGGTTTAAATGAATTGTTTGACGAATCACTTAAACGTGATGAGAATAATATTCAATCTTCTAGAGATTGCGCAATTAAGCCTCGTGATGATTCAGGATTATATCAGGAACTTGTCGACGTTTTTAGTACAAAATCATGTAATGTTGGGGGCACAGGCTCTGGAATTCCAGTCACAATGAATTTAACTCCACGAAACTATACCAGTTCTACAGATTTGAATTCCAGAAGCCTGTCGCTTTCTGAACCACAATCTACAATTTTATCTAGAATTTCATCTGTAAATGATTGTGAAGAAGTATCTGATATAATAAATATGGGTCCAACAGGCGCCTTTAAACCAACTCAAAAAGAAATTGAATCTGCAAAAGAAACATTTAAGGCTGTCGGCGCCCCACTACGTCGTAGGGGCAGAAAACCAACTAAAAATTTAGGAAAGAAGTAATTATGCAAGTTACATTAGAAAAATACCTACGTGTTAATGATAAATTATCGAATATAAGAAATATATTAGAATTCAAGTATGGTCTTAAAAAGAGAGAACTTAAATATAGACTTAATGAAATAAGAGAAGTTTTTATATTGAAATTCATTATGCCTCAATTCTTAGATTATGTAAGGAGCGTTATTATTGCAAAAGGATTAGATCCAGATAAAGCCCCGTTTATAAAACAAAAATCGTCAGAAGTCAGTATTCATAATGTTTGGGATTCAAATCATGAAAAAAGAATGAGTTTTAATAATTATGTTCCTAGATGGGTTAGCGAATCCTTTAAGGATAAGACAAAACATATATTGTATCGTAATAGAAATAAACCACTTCCGGTTGTAACTGAGCCGGTTGAAATATTACCAGAAGTAAATATTGGTGTTTCAAATGAACAGTTTACTGATATTGGCAATCTTGCTATGAAGAATTTTAGAGACTCCCTAAAAAATCTTGCAGATAAATTTCCAATAGTAGACGCTACAAAAGAAAAGATTAATAATCAAGAGGTAATATTGGAAGTCGCAGAGAAAGATATTAAGAAGAAACCAATTAAGAAAACTTCTAAAAAGAAAGCAACAAAAAAGCCCGCAGTAAAAAAGCCTGCCGTAGTAAAACCTCCAGAAAAAGATCCTAAGTTTAAAGGACCATTTAGAAGAGTTTAATTGTTGATATAAATAGCATAGACACTTAATAAAGGTTGTTATAATGAAATGTATGTCTTGTGAATCAGAGATAAATCCTAAATGGAAACATGCTATAGATAGCAATATTTGTCCCTTTTGTGGGCAAAATGTTATGGAAGAGAAATTAAAAGATTTATTCTCTGATTTGCGTTTAACAATTGAAGAGCTTTTAAGTTATCCCGAACAGTTTCATGATTGGATTTTATCTAATTATGGGTTTATAAAGATTGATTCTCCAGATTTGCCAAAGTATTTACCTAATGAGTTTTTAGATAATTTTGTTCAACAAGCTAACGAAAATATTAAATCTAAAAAACCACAAAAGGATATAGTAGAAAACGGCAAGTTTACAGTCAAAGTTAAAACCGAAAATGGAGAAGAAGAAGTTATGGCTGAAAAGATACAAACGGAGGAACGCACATCTGCATTCTTTAAAAGAGCCGAAGCCGTTAAACCAAATATTGATGGAGATAAATCAGCGGCAGATAAAACTCAACGTCTTAAGAACATGGCGAAACAAATTAAAAAAGCGGGGACTGCTGCCATAACCGCTGATAATAATGGGTTTATTACTGCTGAAATGATGGAACAGGCAGACCCGGAAGCAATTGCAGAAATGCAAAGCTTAATATCTGAAAATGAATCTAATATTGCATCATCGTTGCCAACCGCTGATGATGATGAAATTCCTGCCGTTGTTTTAGCTATGGCAAATAAAGGAACTTCACACGGCGGTTCTACGAACGCAGCCGATTTAATGAAATTACAACAAATGCACGAGAGGGTATATAATTCTCACAAGAACTTTGAATCTGGAGAAAATCGAGGCAAGGGAGGATTTTCCAGGTCAGGTTAATGGAGATATAAATTATGCCCTTAAGAGTTATTGATAATAAGCGAGTTGATTTAACATATGCTGAAGATCAGATGTATCAAAAAATTGTTGCATCTTACACCAGCTTGACGAATAAGGGCGAAGATTTATTTATTGATTTATTTGAAACAGATGAAAATGGTATTATTATCTTTTTAAAACCGCCATCAAAAAGACAAACTAGTTTTGAAGTATTTTTGTTTTTAATGGCGATTATGCAGCAACAGCACATAAGACTTATGTATAAGCAAGTAGAAACGTTGTGTGCAGAGATTCGCGAAAAAAATAAAGATAAATAAGCAAGATTTCGTTTGTCGAGAAAAAGTTTCGCAGATCCAATTATTATAGAGGAAGTTAATTATGGATAAAGTAAGCCTAAAGGATTTTTTAGGAGATCAATTAGAAGAAGATTTTCTTGAATTTGATCTGACTAACATTCAGGAAGTATTAGAAGCATTAGCTGAAGAAAGCGCTCATGATTTAGCACATGCGGAATTTTTGCAACAAAAAGCATTAAGAGGGGCAGATATATTGAGCGAATATCTGTGTAAGATAGTTAAAACTGTAAGTTATTTAGAAACGAAGATAAATAGTACAAAGAATAAAGTATCACTGGAGTATATGGCTCCAGAGGGCAGAACAACGTCCGAAATGAAGAAGTGGGCGGGTGAGTCGTCACCAATTGTCGAGGAATTACAGATAAGATTAGCAAAAGCAAAAGCATCTAAGATGGTATTAGAAAAGAAATATGATATTTTAATAAAAAGCCACCATCATTTTAAAGATATTGCAAGTGGTATACGTAAAACGATCCTCGGATATAATAGTGGTACGACAGAAAAGGTGCCTGACGGCTACGAATGATCGGAGATAAATATGGCAAGTAAATTAGATGCATTTTTCAAGGGTTATTCTGACTCTGAAGAACAATTAGATTATAGATTAGCTCACGAAACAATTGGAGAAAAAGTTCCGGTTATATCTACTGGATCGTTATTATTAGACAACGCTTTATCATCTGGTGGATTGCCAAGAGGAAGATTAATTCAGTATTATGGACCATCTGGTTCTGGCAAAACACTTATGGCAATGATTGCTATTTATGAGGCTCAACAAGAAGATCCCGATTCTCAGCAAATGTTTATTGACGCAGAACAAACTTTCGATCCAAGTTGGGCAGAAGTTATTGGTGTTGACACTTCTAGAATTATTCTTGTAGAAGGCGATTTGGCAGTTAATGGTCGCAAGTGTTTTGAGATGCTTCTTGGTGTACCAAAAGAAGACGCCAAACATATCTTAAAAGGAAAATCAAAGGATGGTTTCTTAGACAAGATTGTTGATGGAACTTTTAATGTTAACCTTATAGTTTTAGATTCTTTAGGATCTATTATCCCTCCTGGCGAAGATACTTCTGCTGTTGGAAAGATGAATATGTCATTATTGGCAAGATTTTTAACAACAACATTTCGCAAGCTTTCATTAGAAGTTAATAAAGCGAAGGTTCCTTTCATTATTATTAATCACAAGAAAGATAATATGGATCCTTATGGAGCCGATCATACGTTTTCTGGCGGAAATACATATGCTCACTTTTTGAGTGCCAATATATATTTCGAAGCTGTTCAGAGAAAAGATGCTATGATTGTAGATGAAAAAGAGAATAAGATTGGTCATATTACAAGGGCAACAATTGAAAAATCAAAATTTGGACCTTGGCCAAGAAAATGTGAATTTAAAGTTAATTTTGGCATTGGTGTAGTAGATAAACACGAAGAGATCGCCCAATTAGCATTAGATTATGATGTTGTGGTTAAAACATCAAATGTAACCCATGAATATGATGGTAATAAGTGGGTTGGTTTTGGAAAGTATTGTGATGCTATTAAAGACGATCCTATTTTAGCCAAAAATCTTACCATTAAGATTAGCGAAGCTCGTGAAGCAAAGTTAGATCAGAAGAGAAAAGAACAACGATTAAAAAGAGGCGAAACTTCAGAAGAAGCCAATAAAAAAGTAAAGGCTAGTAAGGTAGAATAATATGTCTAGTGATATTGCAATAAGTGTATCAAATAGGGTCCCATCTGGAAGTCCTATCACAAATAAACCTTCATATTTAATTGCGTTAGAGCCAGATACTGGCAAGACAAAAAAGTATTTTATTACCCTTGAGAAGCCAGAATTATTAAATGGATTTGTGCAGGCGAAGGGATTATTTGCCGAAAAAGGTATGACAGAAGATAAGATAATAACTTCTTTTGTTGAGATCTTGACATCGGCAGACAAGGTGTTATTTTTGGAAGTGTTGCTGCCGTGGCATAAAATTTGCAGCATAAGAAGCCTCGTATTTCGGGCAAAATAAAGCAAAAAATAGTCAAAATAATTGATGCAAGTAGGTGATAAAATGGTATCTAGTAAGAGAAAAAAAGTACTAAAAAAGACCGAACAAATTGTAAGTTTCAATATAAATGATACAGTGTTGGACGGTGTTTTATTTGTACTTGATAATCGTAAAACATGGACAGGCACTATGACAGAATTAAAGCAAGAACTATCATATTGTCTTGGTAAAAAACGTGATTTACCTCGTTCACCTGGCGCACTTAGAATTGTATTAAATCGTGTGATTAATAGAATTCGTACCAGAGGAATTAGTGTAAAATTCAAAAGAGCAACTAATCATACTCGTACTCGTTATGTAACATTTGTAAGACGATAAATGTTAGTTAGATAAATAGAGATCGATTGTTAAATAGATAAAAGTACTATAATGTACAGAAGAATAACATTAGGAGATTAAAATGACAAATACATTCGGTGAAGTTTCTTGGAATGATGATGTATATGCAGGTTCGGAAAAGAAGAATTCAAAAGATTTATTTTTGAGATTAGACGAGGGCTCAAATGAAATGAGACTCGTAACTCAGCCATTTCAATATTTAGTACATAAGTATAAGAAAGAAGGCGATCCTGGTTTTGGACAAAAAGTATCTTGTTCAGCAGTTCATGGATCTTGTCCGTTATGTTTAATTGGCGATAAGGCTAAGCCCCGCTGGTTATTAGGCGTAATTAGCCGTAAAACTGGCAAGTACCAAATTCTTGATATCTCGTTCGCAGTATTTTCTCAGATTAGGAAGTATGCACGAAATACTGCACGCTGGGGCGATCCTACCAAATATGATATCGACATTGTAGTCGATAAGAATGGTGGGGCAACAGGATATTATGCAGTACAACCAATTCCAAAAGAACCATTATCTGCTTCAGATCAGCAAATCAAAGATTCTGTTGATTTCGAAGATCTAAAGCGTAGAGTTACTCCACCTACACCAGAAATGGTGCAAAAGAGAATTGATAAAATCAATGGAGTAACTGGAGATGCAGCCGCAGCTGAAGCTGTTCCTGAAACTAAAACAGGAAAAGGAAGATCTGCACCCAAAACGACTGCCGCACCTGTTAGTATGACAGATGAGGAAGACGAATCATTTCCTGCTTATGAGGGCGAACAGAAAAACGTCTAATTAAGTCTAGAAAATCTTAAAAGGGATCTTTGGCTAATCACCTCAGATCCCTTTTGTTTTTTCTGATATATACCTCGTATGAGTAAAATATTAGCGTTTGATGTGTCCAGCACAACTATAGGATGGGGCTCTTTATTAATAGATGATCAAACAAAAGAAATTAATCTTTTAGACTGCGGTTATATTAAACCCATTAAAGATGGTTCAATTGTAGACAGAATTGTACATACTAGAGATAGGATATTAGAAATTATCAACAAACAAAAACCAGATTATATAGGTGTTGAAGATATTATAAAATTCATGAAAGGTAAAAGTACAGCAGATACAATAATAATGTTAACTACTTTTAATCGAATGACATGTTTGTTGGCTTATGATTATTTAAAGAAGCTCCCAGAATTATTTAATGTTATGACTATAAGACATGGATTGAAAATTGGGAAAATTCTACCGAAAAAAGAAGAAATGCCAGAGCTTGTCGCAAAACATTTAGGAATTACATTTCCTTATGAGTATGAGATTAATAAGCGCAGCAAAATTCAGAAAATTTCTGAAGAAAGCTATGACACAGCAGATGGTATAGCTGTAGCGTTATACTACGCTTTTATTCTAACTGGGAAAAAAATAAAGAAGCCCGCAGCCACTAAAACAAAAAAGAATAAAAAGACTAAAAGAGTTGCGAAAGCAACCAAGAAAGGTACAAAAAGTTGAATTTACAGGAAGCGTATTCAATTTTAGAATTATCTCAGGACGCCTCAAAGGATGAGGCTAAGAAGAAATATCGTGAACTTACAAAAAAGTATCATCCAGATGTAAATAAAGAACCGGGCTCTGAGGAAAAATTCAAAAAAATTAATGAAGCATATGGGTGCGTTCAATCTGGCAAGGGTACAGATAAAGAAATGCCAAGTATGAGAAATCCTTTTGGTGGAGGATTTGGATTTAATCCTTTTGGAAGACAACCATATCATAGCGTTCAGCCAAGACATGTTAATATTAATACTAACATCTCATTCAAAGAGTCTATATTAGGATGTAAACGTGATATATCATTTTATCGTTTGACCAAATGTTCTGAATGTAATGGCACTGGGGAGCAATATATTAATAATGGATGTGATAAATGTCATGGTATGGGAACTATTACTAGAAAACAGGGTAATATGATATTTACACAAACTTGCGACAAATGTGGTGGAAATATTCAAACTAAAGAATGTATTAAATGTAATGCATCAGGATCGGTTGGTGCAGACGTTTCTGTACAAGTACAAATACCAGGCGGGATAATATCCGGCAATATTTTACGTTTAAGCGGTATGGGTAACTATGTAGGAAATATGATGGGCATGGATCAGTATACTGACGCGCATTTAACTATTAATGTGGAACCTAATAAAAATCTAACACTACAAGGGCGAGATGTGGTAACATCCATTTCAATATCATTATTGGATGCTTTGAAAGGGTGTACAAAACAAGTAGAAACCATACATGGTTTAAAAGACATATCAATTTTTCCTAAATCTAAAAATAAGGATGAAGTTATTATGCCTAATTTAGGCGTTGATGGCACTGGCTCTCAAAAAGTTATATTAGATGTTAATTATCCTGATGATATAGAAGAATTAATAAAGACGCTATCTAATGATAGATTAAGGATATGATATGTTTTCAATACCATGTAATAATAAAGGGTGTGGAAAAGTACAAGAACCCTATTTAGATCCCAAAACTGATAAAGTTTATTGCTCTGTATGTGATAAAGAAATTGATAATGTTACTTATTTTGCCAAAGTGCAAATGAAAACTCTTAAACAGTATAAACAAAAAATACCCACTTCATTTGCAGTTAAGTGCGATAAGTGCGGCAAAGAAGCAAGACCATTACTCGTTAATGATGATGTTGTTTGTGCCGGATGTAAAAAATCATTAGATAAACTTAGCGTTCCATTTAGAAATATGTTAAAAGAAAAACTTAAAACAGTAGGAAAAGATGTCGCCTAAGAAAGTTG
>Ga0172379_10007858_pt1 | contig 13684 bp, 14 predicted proteins | sample GrowelOW334metaG_FD_119756 | JGI IMG/M metagenome (GOLD analysis project Ga0172379, IMG submission 119756) | Groundwater microbial communities from an aquifer near a municipal landfill in Southern Ontario, Canada - Groundwater well OW334 metaG | ecosystem: Environmental > Aquatic > Deep... | reverse complement strand
GTTCCTAAAAGCGCCTCGGAAGAGGAAATAAAAAAAGCTTTTCATAAACTTGCCCACAAATATCACCCTGATAAAGGAGGAGACGAAAAAAAGTTTAAAGAGATAAACGAAGCTTATCAGGTTCTTTCAGATAAAAACAAGAGGGCCCAATACGATCAATTCGGCAGAGTTTTTGAACAAGGAGGAGCTCCTGGCGGAAACCAGGGATTCGATTTTAATTGGGTATGGCAAAACAGGGGAAAAGAAGCTGGGTCAGAATTTGAATTTAACGACATAGGAGATATTTTTGAAGAATTTTTAGGTTTTAACGGCAATAGGCGTACAACAAAAAAAGATCCGAAAAAGGGAAGAGACATCCAGGTTGATATGGAAATTCCTTTGGAAAAAACGCTCAAAGAAACTGTTGAAAAAATTACCTTAACAAAAACGATTACCTGCCAAAGATGCCAGGGATCCGGAGCTGAGCCTAACAGCAAAATAAAAGAATGTTTTTCTTGCAGGGGAACCGGCCAGGTTCAGCAAATTAAAAAAACATTTTTTGGCTCTTATACAACAATTGCCGTTTGCCCCGAATGTAAAGGAGAGGGAGCTACGCCGGAAAAACCCTGTAATGTTTGCCGAGGCGAGGGCCGGGTAAAAGGAGAAGAACAAATTGATATTTTTATACCAGCTGGGGTTGATACAAACCAGGTAATTAAGGTTGATGGCAGGGGCGAAGCAGGAAAAAAGGGCGGCAAATCCGGCAATCTTTACGCCAGAATCTTGATAAAAAAACATCCTGTTTACGAAAGAAAGGGTGATGATTTATATGTTTCTTATCCAATTTCATTTGCTCAGGCTACTTTGGGAGATGAAATAGAGCTTTTAACCTTAGAAAAAACCAAATTACTGCTTAAAATTCCAAACGGTTCTGATTCAGGAAAAATTTTAAGAATTTCCGGAAAAGGAGTGCCACGTTTCGGAGGCTACGGAAGAGGAAATTTATATGTTGAACTAATTGTAAAAACGCCGAAAAAACTGACAAAAAGACAAAAAGAATTATTGGAAGAATTAAAGAAGGAAGGATTATAAATAATTAAAAATTAAAAATTCCTCGCCAGAGGCGAGGCGCGCCCTCATAACTCAATGGTAGAGTAGCTGCCTTTTAAGCAGCCTATCTGGGTTCGATTCCCAGTGAGGGCACATTTTTTTTGTAACTTTACAACTTTATAGTGAAAGGATATTACCATGGCAAAAAAGGCAACTCTCACAAAAAAACAAAAACAAGTGCGCCAGAAGGCGCGGGAGAAAAAAATGGAAAAATTACAAAAAATTTATGGAACGTATTTTTTTTAAAAACCGCCTTCTGTTTTAAATTATGACAAGGAGGGAAAAACCATGGACCTTTTATCTGTTCTGACTTTTCTGGCTTTTCTGTTTGTAGCAATAAGTTTTGCTCACATTTTTTGGAAAAATCTTTTATACCCAGACCAGCCAAAAATCAGGCGCGTACGCAGGAGCGCAAAAACCAAAACTCCTTAGCTGTTTTTTTTAAATTCTCGAATCAAATACGCCAATGGCCGCACAATCTATAAATTGTTGCGGCTTTTTTATTGACTTTTTTTTTAATTATGTTATTCTAATATTTAGCATATTAACAACTGAATACTTTAAGAAAGGAAGTCGCCATGGCAAACAAGTTCCTAGGACAAGCTGTTTTTTTTCTTCATGGAGAAAAAAAACATACAAATGTTTTTCCCGAACTAACTGAAGAGGGTACAAAAACCATTAAGAAAGCTTCTATATTGATACCATTTATTAATGGAGATGTTAGGGCTGTCACAATGTTCTCTTCTGTATCGGCCGAGGCGCTTGATTCGGCTGATATTATCAAAAAAGAATTAGGTATTAAAACAGATATCAAGGCAACAAAAGACATCTCGGCTATTGAAATAAAAGATAAAAAAAGAGCGAAGGAACTCTTTGTCGAAATTTCCCAAGGCGGACCGCAGGCTTTAGCTATTGCCTATGGAACGGATCCTCGATTTGAGGATGGAGTAATTGTTGAGCCGAGGTCGGAAGTTAAAAAAAGATTTTTTTGCTTTTTTTCGGATTTAATAAATTGGTTTGTGATGAACATGGGTTCAGCCCCATGCATCATTGCCATATCTCATTACGAGGTTTTATATCATCTAGTTGAAACGGTTTTCGGGCTAGATTGCGAAAAAGACATGCCACTCGGATATGGAGAATTTATCACAACTAATGTATATAAAAGCGGTGTCAGAGACGAGGTGGAGATTGAAATAATTTTCAGAAAAAAAACAGTAAAAATATCCTTTGATTATAAAAAAAGGGAAATTGTATAAAACAAATTCCAAAGGCCAGTCCGCAAAAGCGGTGCGTGGCCTTTTTTTTAAAATTAATGTTACACGATTAATAAATTACTTTTCGTAATTTATAATAATTTTATAATTAAATTATGTTTTAAACCATAAAAAAGGCACGCTGTTTTGAATAACAAGCGCGCCATATGCAACAAGAGAACTTGCTGCTTTATTTATCCGCCCGCAATGGGCTGGGAGACGATTATGAGGTCTCCCTCTTTCACGTGAACCAAATTCGGGTTTACGGCTTTACCGCGAACCAAAATTTGGTCCCCTGTTCTTAGCTCAACGCCAGCGGCCTGTATGGCGCTGGTAACATTTACGCCGTCAGCGACCGTTACACGTATCGGTTCGCCTCCGGCAGCACAAAGAACTTGGCAATTAGGCATCGGTGTGCCTCCTTTCTAATGAAATTGCTCCAAGACTAATAACCACTATCATATCATAAATATTTTTTACGTCCAGCGTTCAGCGCGCAAGACAGCTTCGTTCTGCAGTCCAAAAACAATGCTATTTGCAAGCCATTCATGACTGTGCCATTTTATTAGTTGATCAACAGCTAAGCCCACCGCTACATTAACCGTTGTAATTACGGCACGAAGTGTACAGGGAAGCTGTTCATTATAGCCATCTGCATAAGCAGAAACTCCTTCCCAACACTCTATTTCTTTAAGGTCTAAGGGGTTTACAGTGTAAATTATGCCCTGTCTCGGACCTATACGTATTTCAATCATTAAAGAAACTGACGGATTTCCTCTAATGCTTTTTTCCCAAATTTCACGTCGGGCTTTCATTGTATCCACACATAAAAATACCACGCCACAGAATCTGATTGTTTCTTCTACCATTTGGCGGTGAGTAGAAACTTTTGTTTCCGAAAAAAAGGAAAGTTGCTCCGCTACCGCTTCTACCTTATGTCTTTGTATCTGATAATGTAAAAACGAGCCAGTTGGTATGTTGTGCTCTCGCACTATGTCTTTATCATACAATTCCAAACTTTTTATTCCCAATCTTGCTAAGCTTTCCGCCAGCCGGGAACCGACAGCTCCCACTCCCACTATGTGACAAATTTGATGGAAACTATCAGGATTAAAAATATCCATTTGCCGTAAATGTGAAACTCTGGGGGAGCTATTTATTGTATTAGTGTTGACTCGAGTCATCGGGAGGTGCTCCTTTCTTTTTTTTGCCCTCTCTTGCTAAAGCATGCTCGTCAAAATGTTCTGTATTTGAAACAACGGGAAAATCCAACCGCTGCCCAGAAAAATTTTCGTCTGATGAAGGCAACAACAATTCTTCTAATTCCCATTCATCATATTCGTCAACCAGCCTCCATGGAACATTTCTGACAGCAATACCTTTTTGATAATCAAAAAGCGTAAATTCCGCTTGAAATGCCGGGCATCTGTCGGTGGCATTAACATTTGCAAAACTTGGATGTCTAGAATTTTTAGTTTGCAAATTATAGTTTGTGTCTTGCGGACTAAAAATTCCGCGTATAAAAAAAATCGGTGTTGCAACTCCGCGGATTAAATCATCCATTTGGTCGTTATCTCTAGAACTCGGCTCAGTGCTTTCAAATAAATGGCTGTGCCCCCAGAATTTCAAAGGATTCGTTTTCCCATCGGATTCTCTAACCCAGCGTTCGGCAACCCGACCAAGAGACACAACATCAATTTCTGTTTTCATTGCAGAATTATTCTGCTTTAAAGCAACTATGTCTTCGATCAGATAACTTTCTTTATTTGAACAATCATAAACAACTTTTTTAACCTTCCCAACCCAAGAAAACTCTTCATTCCTGCCACAACTAAATTCTAAAAAACGAATAGTTTTTTTTAACACTTTCCATGTCAACAGAATTCTTGGAACCAACTGCGAAATAGGTTCAATTCGTGGCTGTTCCGAATAAGGCACTAAAAAACGAATCGGTTTCATAAAACGTCTCCTTTCAAAACAGGTTTAAAGTTAACTAATTTGAAGCGCCAAAATGCGGCCAACGCTCTATTGTTCTACCCCAGGCATCGTCAGGATTTACATTTTTCAAATAGTTGTACAAAATATCCGTAAGTGCCACGAATTCTCTTTTAGCAATGTATCTTGCCACTACCTCTTTAATTGTTCCTAAACACGGTCGCCCAATTTTATCAACATGGGGATGATTAGTTGCAACTCCCACTAACTCAGACGATATCTTCCTTGTTTTGTTAAACATTCTTATATCGCCTCCGTTAATAGGTATTAAAATAACAAATTCTCCTATATCGTAAAACGTACCATTCAAATCAATAATAATTCTTTCGGTGTGAATATAAAGATTGGTATCTATATACTGGACATGATGAACATATGACCTATTTCTTATTTCTTCAATTACGGCATTTAAGGAATTAACCTCTTCTCCGACTGCCGATTCTCCTTGTCCAATCATCTGTTGCAAGCTTTCCTCGTGTCTTATGTACAAGACAATCTTTTTCTGAAGCGCTTCAATAGCATGTCTGGTCTCCTGAAGCCTAGATTCAAGCGCCTCTCTTTCTTCTTGGATCCATCTTGCGCAATCTCCGGCAAAACTTTCGGTATTAATTTCATTTACCGCTCCGATAACTCTCGGCAGGAACTCTCGCAGTATGGTCGGAATAAGGTCCCGGCAATTCTGGTGTTCCGGCCCCAATTCTCCAATCCATATATGCAAACGCTGGTAAAAAATATCTCTACTAAACATACATATTTTTACCCTATAATAAGCGCTACCGCCAAAACATATATGAATAGCTCCATTTTCATATAAACCATGCCCACTATACGAATAGTGTAAAACAACCGGAAGAACCATTCTTAAATCGTTACAAAAATTCGCAACAATATCTAAATATTCTCTCCAGTGGTCAGAAGGTTCATTATGATATATTACGCAAGCTGGCGGAGTCGCAATCCCTTCGTCTTGCAAAAGTTCGTTTACGCTCCATTCGCTCGTAGGAACTTCTTTTATTTCCCGGCTATTCCAATTAATAGCCTCCAGTGCTCTTTCTCTAAATTCTACCGGAAAAATAATTCCGTACGAATTTCCAACCATACCTTCTAAAACAGGAATTCCGCGTTCGCGAAATAAATTAATACTGACATTCTTAATAAAGTAAGCTACTGTAGACATAATCGCGTTCCTTTCTCGTTTCTCTGTTTGTTCAAAAAAAAATTGTCAAAGAGCTGTATTTTACTATCCATTGATATTATTCCAAAAATACACTCTGTCAAGGAGAAAAAACAGAAAAAATATAAACCTAATTTTTTTTATCGTTGTTTTTAAGAGCACTCAAATATGCTAGAATAAGCCTAAAAGATATGATAAACAAAGGCATTGCCACATTTACATTGGATTACGGAAAGTGCCCGAAATGGCTTTTTGACAGAATGGTTTTGTTATCAAAACAGATGATTTATGCCATTGTCCAGGAAGAAGGGCCTGATGAATTTGTAAAAAGAATTTCTGATCCGGTTTGGTTCCAATCACTGGGAACCGTTTTGGCCTTTGATTGGAATGCTTCGGGGTTAACCACTATTTTAACCGCCGCATTAAAAGAGGCAATCCGCGGAGCAGAAAAGGATTTAGGAATTTTTATCTGCGGAGGAAAAGGAAAAACTTCCCGAAAAACTCCTGACGAAATAATAAATTGGGCTGAAAAAATAAGCTTATCGGAAAATAGTGCCAACGCCTTGGTGTATAATTCTAAAATGGCAGCTAAAGTAGACGGCTCTTTAATCCAAGACGGATTTCAGATTTATCATCACAGTTTCTTTTTTACAAAAAATGGTGCGTGGACAGTTGTTCAGCAGGGAATGAATATTCAAGAACAATCGGCCAGAAGATATCATTGGTTTTCAAAAAACATTAAAGACCTAATACAAGAACCGCACTCCGGAATTACCAGCGATACAAAAATAGAAAACGTTTTAAACATGACTGCGGAAAAAAGCGAAGGAAATAGGGGGCTGAGCACCGAATTAATTTCGCAAAGTTTTAGCACTTTGATGAAAGACATAACTCTTTTAAGAAAATATTACACTCCCTTATCTCAAACGATTGCTGTGTCAAACGGCAAACAACAGTTAACTTTGCTAAACTTAGAAAATGCAGAATTTAACTGGCATCCGGTTGTAAACGAGGATTTTTCTAAAAGCAAATATTTAGAAAAAATACTTTGGAGATTATGCGATCAAAAACCGGAAAATTATGAAAAATTATTGGCTACTCCCGGAGTAGGCCCAAAAACAATAAGGGCATTAGCTTTGGTGGCAGAAGTGATTTACGGAGCCAAGCCATCATATGAAGACCCGGCGCGCTATTCCTTTGCCCACGGAGGAAAAGATGCAACCCCTTATCCCGTTGATCGGCCAACTTATGACCAAACAATAGAAAAGCTGCGTGGGTTTATAAAAAAATAAGATACGCCATAATTCAGCGATTGCATAATTATGGCGTATTTATTATGCGACAGATAAACTATAATGCAATTTTTTATTCTCACTTGCACATTGAATACCTCCATAGTACAATATAATAATGAGATCAAAATTTGGCTTATTTAAAACAAGGGCAATAGAGCTCCGTAAGTCAGGAAAAACTTATGGAGAAATAAAAAATATTATTGGAAAAGATATTCCAAAAAGCACATTGTCTTTATGGTGCAATAAAATTTATTTAACGAGCGAACAAAAAAAAATAATAGACAAAAAGATCATAGAAAACTGCAAAAAAGGAATGGAGGTCGCATGGATAATAAATAAAGAAAGAAGAAAAAAATATTTAGAATCAATAACTGAAAGAAATAAGCATCTATCTAAAATATTAAAAGATAAAGACATCGGTAAAGTTGCTTTATCAATGTTGTATTTAGGAGAAGGATCAAAAGGTTTTAATAGGAGCTCTTTACGATTTGGTAACTCTGACCCTTATATTATAGATCTGTTCTTGAATTTATTGAGAAAATGTTATAAATTAGATGAAAAGAAGTTTCGTTGCACGGTTTTATGTAGAGCAGATCAAAATATCAAAAAATTAGAAATTTTTTGGAAAAATATAACCAAAATACCGTTATCACAGTTTCGCAAAGCACAAATTGATCCTAGAACTATTGGAAAACCAACTAAAAAATTAGACTATAAAGGAGTTTGCGTTATTGACTATTTTTCCGCTGATTTATTTTTAGATCTAATGCAAATTCCAAAAACAATTCATAAAATGGGCTCGTAGCTTAGAGGAAAAGCGTTAGTATGGCATACTAAAGACCGCGGGTTCGAGTCCCGCCGAGTCCACCAAAGGCGAATTTTGACCGGCCAAAAGCCGGTTTTGTTCGTAAATAATCCATAATTTAGCGATTCCAAATCCATTTTCCCGATTATAAGGGGCAACCTGAAACCACTCACGATTGGAACCCTTCGGGGCAAGAGTTGTGGGACGACCTGGAAATATGAATATATTTATGTTGAGGAAGTAAAAAACCCAGGCGGGCAATGCTATAACCATTTTAATGCCATGAAATTGGTAAGTAATTTAATAGTTCTTAGCTGTGTAATTTATTGAGCAACTGAAAAAAAATGGAATGTGTTTTGAGATGATTGATAAAAATTTTGTAAGGGTATATGCTGAAATAATGAAGATATGTCTTAAAAAAAATCTGTTAAAATGGTAACGATTAATGAGTTATTGGCACAGATCGCCAACCTCCAAGCTCAATTACAACAGTTAGAAAACGGTGCTCCTCAAGAAGAGGCGCTCGTTTCGGATGATACGGAAGAACAAAGATTATTAAAAATAATAAAATGGGGAATCGAAGAAATGCGATATGAAATAGGTCGCATAGAACAGTTTTTAGGTGATTTGAGTACCCGCAGTGCTTCTTTAATAACGGCATCTGGATTGATTTCTTTATTGCCATTTTTTCAGGATAGCAAGCACTTTTTTAATTATTATGTTGTTTACATATTTCCATTTCTTGCCATGGGAATATTTTTTTATATACTTGCTCAACGCAGGTCATATGTCTATAAAACGCTTTTTAGCTCTCCAAATTTTGCTTACTCAAACGAATTACAGGTGTTACAGAGCTACTCCAAAGCGACAAACGATATATGGGACTCTGTGCACAAAGATTATCAGCGTTCACTAATTTTACATAATATAAGTTCAATTTTTATTTTATGTTTCTTATTAGGTTACATTTTGAACTTTTATTCTCTTTTTTTTAACGCTCTGCCAACTCCAAATTGGGCAGTCATTCAAATGGGTTTATTTGTATTATTTGGTGTATTAGAATACTATCGCAAAAGAAAATTACGGTCTTTTTCGAAAACCTATAAAAGAGATATTATTCAGCAATTCTCAGAAGGCCCTGTAGGTGGAGCTCCTCCAGATGTATTTAACAAATGAATATATTTAAGATTTTTAACAAATTAAAAAATAAAATGCCTGACGAGTATATTGTTCCTAATCCATATAATATTCCTGTTCATAATCAGGGAAATAAAAAGAACTGCACCTCTCATGCTTTTGCCGCAATGTTGGAATATAGGTTGAGCGAGAAATTGAAAGAAAGGACGTTGGTTGATGTAGATGATTTGTGGAAAAAACAAAAAAAATATGGCACAGCAACTGAAAAAAGTGGTGATTTTATAGGGGGTCCTTTTATGATAGCAACAAAATATGGCATAAGATTTAAAACTGATAGTGGAAAAATGGGTACATTATTTTTAAGTGGCAAGAAAAGAAAAGAAGGAATACTGACAATTTACGAGGGTTATAAAATAGAACTTGATTAAATAATATTAGAATATACTTTTTACTTATAAAAAGATAGCTTCTATTCTATGGATAAAGAAAATGTTGATTTGTTAATTAAAGAATTATCGGGGAATTCCGAAAAATGGACTAAACTTTCCATAGATACCCTGTATCGCTCGTGGGATCTCCAAGTCCATAATAATGAAAGAGAATTTAATCTTTTTCTTAATATTGTTACGATAAGCATAGCGTTTCTTACTATTGGAGTGCCTTTAATCAAAGGGTCATTTTCCTCTTTTCTTCTTTGGGCGATAGTTTCTCTTTTGCTAACTTCAATATGTGGAATTAGTGTTTTAGTCATAACTATTGTGCGAGATAGACGATTAATTAAAACGGATAGCGATTTTGAGTACAATACCTTTCGTGGTTATTTAGAAAAAGACGTATCTATTCAGACAAAATTATACGATTATAAGGAAACGCATAGCGAAGACCTGTGGAACAAGATTCTATTAGAAGCAGACGAATATATGAATTCGCGCAAAAGCCTCAACGACGAGGTAAAACAACGAATGGCTGATAAAGAGAAAGAGTTGTCGTTTAAGATATTAAAGTATTTGAGAATTGCTTTTTGGTGCTTTTTTATATCTGCATTTATAGTGTTAGGCATTTGGTTAATTTATTTTATAACCACTGACGCGAATTCATTACATCGTAATTGTTGCCAGCCTCGCAATTCGGCGATAAATCGGTTCCAATCAAACTTCAAGTAGTCCACAAAGTTTTTCACAAAATTTCCCGAACAAAATATCTAATTTTTGCCACAGACCAAAAAAGAATTGTAACCCTTACCGCCAAATGGCGGTTTTTTTCAACCCTTGACAAAGACGCTTAATGGTGATATAATTAATTTAGCGTGAAATTGACAACCAGTCCCTTGTAAGGAGAGAATCATGATGTATGTTGGCAAAGGCAAGCTCGTAGTCGCAGACGTCGAGGAAGGCTTGGTTCAGGCACTGATTCAGATTGATGGCAAATGGTTCTTGGGCAATATGATAAATCCAAAAGCCCAGAACTCGATGCTGGCGGCTCTGAATCAGGCCATGCGTGGCGGTATGACTATCAATGATATGTCATACATGCTGCCGAACATGGGCATAACCCTCGCCGACTGCGCCAAGGACGACCTGGCGGCGACGCTTGAGTTCATCTCTCAAAAGTGTGAGAACGAGCTCAATCACATGGCTCACTATGGCCATGCCTATCGCCAAACGATTGACCACCTCCAGAAGTTCCGCGACGAAGCCAGCGACTGCCCGGAACTTCAGAAGGTTCTCGTCGATGCGATTCAGGAGATGAGCAAGCTCCCAATTCAGGATTAGGACTGCTTGCAAGCAAAACAGGTGCAAAAGCACAAAAACAAAGCCCTTTGGTTTTCGGACCACTGGGCTTTTTTATTACAAAAAATTACTAAACTGATATTCTTAATCTATCAAATTCCTTTAATTCAACTATCAATCGGTTCCAATCAATCTTCAAGTAGTCCACCGCGTCAAACGCGGTGTCACGTTTGACGTGACACCAAATCAAAAACTCGAATTTTTCGGTTTTTTTTATGGCTAAATATAATAACCAAACGGCGCAAGGGCAAGGGTTGAATAATTTTATTGCTCGCTGTATAATCATAGATAGTAATAAAAGTAATTTTTGTGAAATTCATGAAAAATAAAATAATTATACCAACAATTTTGTTTATTATTGTTTTAATTTTTTCTTTTTCCGTGCTTTGGCAGGCAAAAGATAAAAATCGGCCGGGCGCGGAAAGCCCAACTGATCAAATCGTGCTTTTTTACGGCGACGGCTGCCCGCATTGCGAAATTGTAGATAAATATATTAACGAAAATAAAATTGAAGAAAAGGTTTCCTTTGTCCGAAAAGAGGTTTACAACAACGAAAAAAACCAGAAAGAATTAATTGAAAAGGCAAAAATTTGCGGTATTGCCAACAACAATATTGGCGTGCCCTTTTTATGGGAAAAAGGAGTGTGTTTTGTCGGAGACCAGGATATTATAAAATTTTTCGAGCTTAAAATTAATAAATAAAATGAATAAAAAATTCTATATTTTTTCAATAATTGCCGCCGGATTATTTTTTGCCAAAAAAATCTTTGCCGTCTGTCCGCTTTGTGCAATTGCGGTTGGATCGGGCGTTGGGCTTTCTCGCTGGCTGGGAGTAGACGATTCTATAACTGGCCTCTGGGTGGGCGGGTTAATTGTTTCTATGATTGCCTGGACAATTTCCTGGCTCGATAAAAAAAACTTTCATTTTAAGGGCAAAACAGCAATAATAATTATTGGCTATTACGCCATAACCTTGCTTCCGCTTTATTATTATGGAATTTTAGGAGGCGCACAAAATAGCTTATTTTCCCTGGCTGGTTTTTATTTTGATAAATTGGCTATGGGAATTATTGCCGGAAGCATCGGGTTTTATTTCGGGGCCAATTGGTATTACGAACTTAAAGAAAAAAATCAGGGTCGGGCTTATTTTCCTTTCCAAAAAGTTGCTATGCCCGTTGCCCCATTAATAATTTTAAGCATTTTATTTTATATTTTAACTAAATAAAAAAATGGAAAACGAAAACCCAATTAAAAATTTAGACGAATTTATCCAAAAAGTTAACGATATGAAAAAGCAAGACAAAATGGACTTGTCTTCTGACCAGGATTTAAGCATGGCCATAATGAATCTTGTAAGCATTGAAGAGCATTTCTTTTTTACGGGAGCTAAAACCGGAAAAAAAAAATACTACGACCTTTTAGGAGAGGTAAGAGAGATGAGAAAAGTTTTGCTTAAAAAAATTATTAAAGATTATGAAGGCGAGGTCTGGTGCATTTCCAAACATTTACTGGCGGCATCTATGCGCTTAATGGAAGTTGGCACAAAACAACTTGGAATGGGCAAAAAAGAAGACGCTTATGATTTATTTGGAAAAGCCTATGATTTATATTCTCTTTTTTGGGGAATAAATTTGGGAATAATATCTACGGCCGATGTAAAAAAAATAGATGACGGCGCACTAAATAAAGAAGATAAAGAATTTTCCATGACTAATAGCTCAAGCTTGGCCAGTAATACTGACGGCCAGAAGGACAAAGAAAAAGGATTTATGGGGAAACTGGGAGGTTTGGTAAAAAAAATAGTAGATTGTTGCATAGAATAATTTTACTTTAAAAAACCGCTTTTATTTGAGCCGGTTTTTTAAATATTGCCAAACAAATTAAACAACGGGGCAAACATAGGGGCAAGGACGAATGTCCGCTTGATTTGCGTTTTCTTTTTTGATATCATAATTAATAATTAAAAAAATGGTTAATTTTTTAAAGAAAAAAATAGTACGCTGGGTGGCGCTGATTGCCTGTTTTTTAATTGTTTTTGGAATTGGAATTTGGATAGGGAGTACAAAACTTGCCTACAGCGTTCCTCAGCCGGAAGAAATTGATTTTTCTTTATTTTGGGATTCTTATAATAAGCTTAAACAAAACTTTATTAGTCCTGAAAAAATAGATAATCAAAAAGTAATATACGGGGCTATTTCCGGAATGACAAAAGCGCTAGATGATCCGTACACTGCTTTTTTTGACCCTGCCGAAGCAAAAAGATTTTTTCAAGACCTTTCCGGTTCTTTTGAGGGAATCGGAGTAGAAATCGGTCTAAAAAAAGACCAATTAACCGTGATTTCTCCCCTAGAAGGAACCCCCGGAAAAAAAGCCGGATTAAAGTCTGGAGATTTAATCTTAGAAATAAATGGGAAAAGTACATATGATATGACAGCAGAAGAAGCGGTAAGCTTAATCCGAGGGCCGAAGGGAACAGATGTTGATTTAGCAATTTACAGAACGGGCTGGAACAAATCAAAAGTTATCAAAATCACAAGGGGCATTATCAAAATTCCACCGATGAGCTGGGAGTTAAAAGAGGGAAATATCGCCTATATACGCCTTTATCAATTTGATGAAGTACTGTCTTCTGATTTTGAAAAAGCAGTTTTTGAAATATTGGCCAGCCCGGCTGAAAGAATAATTTTAGATTTAAGAAATAATCCCGGCGGCTATCTTGAGGTCAGCCAAGATATAGCCGGCTGGTTTTTGCAAAACGGTAAAATCGTGACCATTGAAGACTCCGGTAACGGAGAAGAGCAAAAAATATTCAAAGCAGAAGGCAATGCCAGTCTTTCCGATTATCCTATCGTTATTTTAATAAACCAGGGAACAGCATCCGCATCCGAAATTTTAGCTGGGGCGCTAAGAGATAATAAGGGAGTCAAATTAATCGGTGTAAAATCATTCGGCAAGGGATCTGTCCAGGAAGTAATAAATTTAAACGATGGTTCCTTTTTAAAAATAACTGTTGCCAAATGGCTTACCCCAAATGGCCAATCTATTTCAGATGTAGGATTAGATCCTGATATAAAGGTTGAAATAACAGACCAAGATTCTGAGCAAGATAATGACCCGCAACTTGATAAGGCTCTTGAAATAAT
>Ga0172379_10007857_pt1 | contig 13684 bp, 3 predicted proteins | sample GrowelOW334metaG_FD_119756 | JGI IMG/M metagenome (GOLD analysis project Ga0172379, IMG submission 119756) | Groundwater microbial communities from an aquifer near a municipal landfill in Southern Ontario, Canada - Groundwater well OW334 metaG | ecosystem: Environmental > Aquatic > Deep... | reverse complement strand
TTGGCCAAGGTCTTCCAGGAGGACAGGAACCCGCGATGCGTGTAAACGTGTTGGCGGGATTTTTTGTGTCGATTATGATGAAATGTTAATTTGGCAGCGACATTTTGATGAGCGCTGTTTTTTGTTTGGCTAAACTATGTTCAGAAGTGGCTTTTGTGTCGCTTTATTTTACATATTTATATGATAGAATATTTGTGTAGTGAAAAATTTTTTGGATTGTTTATTATACCGATGATCATTCCAAGTGGTTTGCCCGAATTTGTTTTGCGGGAGAAGACAGAAGACTTGATAAGTTTGTCAGCAAGTAAATAGATTAATCGCTGGTAAGGAAGCGTAAAAATGTTATATAATTTATTAATTATTGACACTACCAATCGTGAAACTGCGCTGAACAATATTAATTATGTAATCAAGTGCGCTTTGGCAACTGACCAGTTGCAGTTGTTTGAAAAATATCCTTATGAATCTTGTGATTTATTGACCGGCATGTTTTTAATCAGTTTGTACTCTGAAGACGGCAGTCTTGTCGGTTTTTGTTTACTGGGTGCGATGGAGGGCGATCTTCTGTATCTGGAGAATATCTATGTTCTGAAAACACATCGCGGTGATGTGTTACGAAAAATTAATGCTATCCTCCGCGAGGTTTTTTTAGCTTTGGATTTTTGCTGGATACTGACTTTCATCGATAGCAGTGCGACGGCGCAGTTAGAAAAGGCAGTCGGGAGCGGTTGGATAATCGTGGGTGAGAACATCCGTATCGAGCGGGATTATGTGTTACTGGAATTGAATTTGTAACAATTTTTCAGGTTGAAGAATGCGGAGGGTGTAAAGTTGAATTACAAGTTTTTGACTATCGACGACAGCAATCGCGAATCAGCATTAAAAGTTATTAACAGTATCGTTGAACAGGCGTTTGCAGCCGATGCAGAGCAGTTGTTTGATAAATATCCGTATAAAAAAAACGATTTACGCACTGGCATGATGCTGATTATTTTTTATTCCGATTGTGATACTTTGATTGGCTTTGGTTTATTGGGAATAATGGAAAGCGATACGTTGTATCTGCATAACATCTATATCAACAAACAGCACCGTAGCGGCGCCTTGCTGATGGTCAATGAAATCTTGTGTACAGCCCTCAAGCCGCTGCGGGTAAAACGGCTTATGATGTTTGTCGATGTTAACGCTGTCGCTTTGTTGTACAGATTTACTCAGCATGGATGGCGTATTGCCGGAAAAAACCTGCGCGGCAAAAATCACACATATGATTTAGTGGAGTTGACTTTGTAAAGTTGAATGCAATTTTCTAAACAGTTGCAGGAAAAAATACAACTGTGTCGAAATTTATAAGTATCGAATTTTGTTAGTCGCAAGCATTTCTGATTACTGGCGCTTCTGGAGCTTGTTTTTACAGCTAATATTTTGGACGAAACAAAGGAGAACCTTATGAAAATGACGAGAAGAATCCGGCGTAGCTGGTTGAGAGTGTTACCGGTTTGGATGCGTTGTTTTGCGCGGAGCGTAAAAAGAGTTATTAGTTCATCAGGTTGTCAGGTTATTAAAACCGCGCAGACTGCCAGGAAAAGATGCTGCTCGCTGGTGCGTTCTGTTAACTCAGAATTAAGAACTCAGAACGCAAAATTGTGCGCAGCGCTTAAATCGCATACCAAGGAATGGGCGGCAGCGGCATTAGCTGCCGGTTTGTTCGTTTCGCCATATATGGTGGACGCCGCGCCGCAGGGCGGTGTAGTCGTTGGCGGAGAAGCGACGATTGCGAAAAACGGCGCGGTAACCAATATCACGCAGGCCAGCCAGCGGGCGGCAATCGACTGGAGCAGCTTTGATATCGCCAAACACGAGACTGTTAATTTCCAGCAACCGAATGCCAGCGCCGTGGCGCTCAACCGGATAGTCGGGAATAACCCAAGTGCTATTTACGGACAGTTGAATGCCAACGGTGTAGTATATTTAGCTAATCCTAACGGTATGTATTTTGCATCCGGTGCCCAGGTCAATGTCGCCGGATTAATCGCGACCACATCCCACGTTGACCCGCTGGCATTTATGCAAACCGGGCTGATTAATACCGGCGAACGTAACGGCACAATCAATATGCAAGGCAGTATCTTTGCCTCCGGCGGGCTGGTGGAAATCAAAGGGGCGACGGCAATAAATGTCGGTGGTCTGATACAAGCGGCCACGATTAACGGTAACGGTGGAACGATTACTATTGGCAACAACGCTGCGCTGGATGTAAACGGCGCCAGTTTGCTAGCCCGGGGCAGCGGTGCAAATTCTGGCGGTTTTATCGAAACCTCCGGCGATGTCGTGGCTGGTTTGAATAATGTTACAGTCAATGCCGGTAGTGATAACGGTACAGCCGGGACATGGCTGATTGATCCGGTCGATTATAATATCGGTGGAACCGGCTCGAACATGACCGGTGAAGTTTTGGGGAACAGCTTAAATACCCAGAATATGACGATAAGGAGCAGCGACGGAACCGGCGGAACCTCCGGTGATGTAAATGTCTTTGAACCGGTCAATTGGACGGCAAACAATAGCCTTACGCTCTCGGCCGTTCACGACGTAAATGTTGCAGCTAGTATCAATAATTCCGGTACTGGCAGTGTGATTTTGCGTGCGGATAACACTGGTATCGGCTATGTTGGTATAACCAGCGGCGGTACAGTTAATTTTAGTAATGGCGCAACAATTGGTTTGCTCAACGCTTCGACTGGCGGTTATGCAAAAATTTATTATAACCCGGCCAATTATTCGACACCGACGGATTATTCTGCGAACGTCAGCGCCGCTAACGGTCACGGTGTGGCCTATATGCTGGTTAATCAGCTGGGATCGTCTGGTGACATAATTTCTGTTCATTCATTAGCGGCAATCAGTAATAACTACCAGTTGTGGAACAAAAACTTTGCGTTTGGACAGGATGTTGACGCGACAGTGACGAGAAATTGGAACAATAGCGCCGGTTTTATTCCGTTAGGAAACGCTACATATAATCAGCATTTCACCGGAAAATTTGACGGCGGGATAAAGCTCACCGGCGGCAGTTATAGCTTGAGCAATTTGTTTATAAATAGAACAGCGACTTATGTCGGATTGTTTGGCTATTTATATACCGGCGCTACTATCAGCAATTTGAATTTATCCAATGCGAACATCACCGGATATTCAACTGGGGGGAATTTCGTCGGTAGTGTGGCAGGGCTGAATTCCAATGCCACAATTACTAACATCAATTTGAGCGGTGGAACTATCAGCGGCGGTACAAACACAGGCTTGCTATACGTTGGCGGGGTGGTGGGAAGAAACAATTATGCGTCCCCGCTTTCAGGAGTGACTGCCAGTGGTATCACGGTCAGCGGTTCGAGCAGTACCGGACAAGTGCATGTTGGCGGAATCATCGGACAGAACAACATCGGCATGATCAGCGGCGTAACTGTGTCAACGGCAACGATAAGCGGGAATAATGTTTCCACGGCGACTGTCAACGTGGGCGGCATAGCTGGCAGTAATGCGGGTAGCGCTGCTTCCGGTGTTATTGACGGCGCCGTCGTGAACTCGACAACGGTCAGTGGTAGTGGTGGTGATAATAGTCACATCAACGACACCAATGTTGGCGGCGTTGTCGGCGAAAGAGCTGCTCCGGTCAGAGTAGCCACGGTCAGCAACGTGACCATAAATAGTCGGAACGCCAGCGGAAGCGCCCGTGCAGGCGGAGTGGTGGGCAGAACGACTGGCGGCGGGGTGTATAACGGCGCCGAAACACAGGTTGTAGTTAATGACGGCGAAATCACATTGGGATACACTAGCGCGGGTACAATTGAAAGTTCGCTATCAGGAGCTACTGCGACGATAACGCAAGTGAGCGAAACAACACTGACGATTGGAGCGTCTACCGTGAACACCGGCGGGCTTACGATAACAGCGACAGGATTATTAACACAAAGTAATGCGATAACGGCGGCGGGAATCACGAACATTGTCGCCGGCAGCAACAGTATTGCTTTGATGAATGTTGCCAATGATTTCTATAAATTACGAGTAACCGGCGGCATGACACAGATTACTGAAGCGAACGGCATAGCCATGGATGGCGCAAGTGTTTTCAATACCGGCAACGCCACTATTCTTGCCAGGAACGGTAACTTGAGCTTCAGCACAAGCGGCGGAATAACGGTAAATAGTGGCGGTAATCTTTATCTGGCGGCAACGGACGGAAATATTATCAACAACTCTACCTCGGGTGCAAGTACTATCCTTATGACCGGTGGCGGACGCTATATATTGTGGTCAAACAGCGGCACCGACACATTCCTTAACGGCTTGACACCGACGAATGCCGGTATTAACGGTACCTACGCCACCAAGCCACCAACTGGCGAGCCATGGACGGCGCAACCTTATAATATCGGCAACTATGTAATGTATGCATCATCCGGCAGCAGTATTTCCGGGTCATTGCTTGGTTTCTTTGCCAACAGTAGCTATACAATCGATTTGCTGAGCTGCGGCGCTTTGCTGGGAAACACAACGATAACGACTGACGGAACAGGACAGGGCGCTTATTTTATCAATTATGCAGCTGCATTGAATTCACCGTTCATGGTCTATGTCAATAATCGTGATTATGGCGGCACCGCCGCGCAGACCTTTGTTACCGGTACGAGCTACAACATCAACAAAAATATACTGAATACCAGTGTCAGCTCGATGAGTGATTTGCGCGGAATATTGACTAGCGGTAGTACGATTTATATCGCAGGTAATTTACCGTACAGCTACAGCGTGGGTAGTAAAAACATCGACTTTCATTCTGGCGTGGGCTTAACGGTCAGCAGTCCGCAATTTACTGTTGACGGAAACATCACGACAACTGCGGCAAATCAGACTTACTCAGGCGCGGTGATGGCGATTTCAGCGGCGACACTGTCAACACGAACCAGCGGGGGAATTAATTTTGCCGGCAATCTGACGGCGACTGTTGCGCCGCTTAATATTATCACTACTGGCGGCACAATCAATGTTGGCGGTATAGTCAACTCAACCGGCCAGCTGTTGACATTGAAGGCTGGCAGCGGGCATATTTCGGCAATAAACAGCGGCAATGATTTTTCGGTTTTGAGCCTGACTGGCGGGCAGGCAGCTGTTCGGGATGTCAACGGATTGACGTTGGCCGCGTCAACACTGACCGATGTAACTGATTATTTTGGCTTGACGGTTACTGCCAATGGCTCGATTACACAATCCGGCGCGCTCGCGGTCAGCGGCAAGACGACCTTAATGAATAGCGGCAATACAATCGCTCTTGATAATATCAGTAATAATTTCAACAAGCTAAACTTAACCGCCTCCGGCGCGTCTATCCGCGATACCAACAATTTGTATCTGGCTGGCGCTATCGTTGGCGGCTCCGGTTCGTTGCTGATTATCACCGGTGGTGATTTGACACAGGGCACTAATAGCGGCGAGCAGGTCGATGCTGGTGATGTGATGTTGACTGCCAACGGATCGATTAGCTTGCAGAGTTCATTCAACAGTTTTGATGGCATACTGAAGCTGAATGCTGCGGCGGCGCGGGTACGTCAGCAAGACAACAAAAATCTGACACTGGGTGCGACAAACATTACCGGAACCGGCGACAACAACGGTCTGGCGGTGTATGCTACGCGCAAGACAATCAGCCAGGCGCCCGGCTCTAATATTAACGTTACCAGTTGGGTCGGTTTTAATAATCCTGCCGGTATAATTTCATTGCTCAATACCGGTAATAGCTTTGGTGGTACACTATCAGTCAGCGGCTATCCGTCCGATCAAGGACCGTTGAAAGCTGAAATTCTTGCCGCTGGCCCGGTTACTTTGGGATCTTGTCAGGTCTTGGGCAATTTCTTGCTGACTGCTGGTGGCAATGTCAGCCAGAGTACTTCCAGTAGCTTGAAGGGCGGCATCACGGTATCGGCGCCAGGCTTTGCTGTCGATTTGTCGCGGGCAAACTTTATCGAAAACACAGTTAGCGTTACCGGCTCCAGCGCAAATATAAACGCCGGTTCTTCCGGCGTGATTGTCGGCAACATGTTGCTCGGCAGCGGCAACCTGACGTTGCAAAACTACGGACAAATATCGCAATCCGGGATAATCACAGCCGGAGGCTTGACTGTAGGCGCTAGCGGCAGTGGCTACGGGATAACTCTCAATAGCGCCAATGTCATTAACGGGCCAGTCAGCGCCAGTTTTAGCGGCATTGGCAACCATGCTTTTTCGCTAAAAAACAGTTCAGTAACCGCAGGTCAGATTACAGTCGCCGCGTCCGTCGGGACATTAAGCAGTGTAGCGATAACCTATAGTAATGCCGGTTTGAATATCGCTGAAATAAGCGGCAGTGGCATTGCCAGCGCCTTGAATATCCGCGCCGGCGGCGCAATCACCCAGACCGCCGCAATAACTGCCGGCAGCACGACTATCAACGCTGGCAGTAATGCGGTTACGCTTGTCGCCACCGGCAACGATTTTTCTTCACTTGCCTTGACCGGTTCTTCGGCATCGGTAGTTGATCAGAGCGGATTAACGTTTACGGCATCGGCATTAGGTGCGGGCGGTTTAGCTGTGACTGCCGGTGGTTCAGTTATTGTTGACGGAGCGAGCACACTGGCGGGCACAGGTATTATTCTTGCCAACAACGGCAATCTGAGTTTTACTACAAGCGGCAAAATAGCAGTCAATAGCGGCGGCAACTTGTATCTGGCGGCAACTTCCGGAAATATTGTTAACAATTCGACGCTTGGCGCAAGTGCGATTAGTATGAGCGGCGCGACACCGGGGCGGTATATCCTGTGGTCTAATTCCTCCTCCGGTTATGTACCGAACGGATTAACGGCCAACACACCGGACAGAGCCGGCACTTACGCGACAAACCCGCCGACCGGCGAACCCTGGACGACAACGTGTGCAACCGGCAATTATGTGATGTTTGCGACTACCGGAAGTGTTATCAATATTACCGGGTCATTACTTGGCTTTTTTGCCGGCAGCAGCTATCAGGGCAGCAGCTATACGGTAGATTTATTAAGCGGTGGCTTATCACTCGGACATGTTAATGTGACGAACAGCAGTGACGTTGTTCCCTATACTATCACCTACAACGGTTCGTTGAGTTCACCGTTCATGGTCTATGTTGAGAATTTCGACTACGGCGGCAACGCGGCCCAGATTTTTAACGGTGTCCAGAGCTATAATATTAACAAAAACTTCCTAAATACCAGCGTCGGTTCGATGAGCGATTTGCGCGGAATATTGACTAGTGGTAGCACGATATATACCGCAGGTAATTTACCGTACAGCTATACCATGGGTAGCAAAAACATTGACGTGCATTCCGGCGTGGGCTTATCGGTCAGCAGTCCGCAGTTTACAGTAGACGGGAATATCACGACCAGTGGCGCCGGACAAACTTACGCGAGCGCGGTGGCGGCAATTTCGGCGGCGACACTCGCCGCGCGAAACAGCGGCGGAATAAGCTTTGCGGGTAATTTGACAGCGACAATGGCGCCGTTAAATATTATTACTACTGGCGGCGCAATCAATGTTGGCGGAGCAATTAACGCCGCCGGGCAAACATTGACACTCAACACGGCGGCAGGAGCGGGCTCGGCGGGATATGTTACTTTAGCTAATGCTACCGGTTCGGCAGGTTCATTGACCATTACAGCGCGTCCGTTGTCAAACTCGCTCGCCTCGGCGCTGACAGTAAGTGGTACAATTAGCGCCGGGTATAAGATTTATGATCGCGCTGACCTTGATAATGTCCATAACAATATTACTTCGAGTGATAACTACACTTTGGAAAACAGTTTTACTGCCGGAGCAACAGCCTTCACTCCGATTGGCGCTGGTACAGCGCCGTTCAAAGGCATATTTGACGGACACAGCAATAACATCAGCGGTCTGCACATCAATCAAACTGCGCAAAATGTTGGTTTGTTTGGTGTTGTAGGATCGGGTGCGACAGTCAGGAGTTTGCATTTGATTGATGCTGACATAACAGGTTTTTTTGCTAGTAGCAACTTATACGTAGGCGGCGTTGCAGGGCAGAATGTAACTGGAGCAATAATTGATGTCACCGTGACCGGCGGTACAATTGGCGGCAGTAGTGATAGCGCTGCTGTATACGCCGGTGGAGTAGCAGGATATAACGATTATGGAATCATATCAAGCGACGTCAGTGTAAACGATACTTCAATTAGCGGTAATGGTGGCAACGATGTTTTCGTAGGCGGAGTTGCAGGAAAAAATGGTTCTGGTATCATTAACGCTGATACGCGGGCGGCCGTCTATGATGGCAGTATCGCCTTGGACTACGCCAGCGGCAGCGGCGGCACAATCAGCGCGGCGTTAACCGGCACCTCTGCGACAATTACGCAAATCAATGAATCAACGCTGACAATCAGAAGTGCTTTGATCAGCACCGGCGGGCTTGCGATTTCGGGAGCCGGAGCGGTGACACAATACAATGCAATGACAATTACCGGCGATACAACGATCAATGCAGGTAGTCATGCGATTACCCTTGAATCGTCGGATAATGATTTTGGAAAATTGACACTGTCAGGCGGTATAGTTTCGATATTCGATAAAGATGATCTGACATTTGGCGCCAGCAACCTGTCCAATCTCAGCGCCAGCGCATCGGGTTTTAGCCTGAGCGATAATATTACTGCTACCAGCGGTTTGACACTTAATGCCTTCAGCAGCGGTGGCATCGCCGGGCATATTAATTTTGCTGCCGGGAAGACCGCTACCGTTTTAGTCGGTTCGGCCTGTTTGACATCACGTCCTCTAGCTTCAACCGCAACCAGCTTGATTGGGGCAAGCGGCGGAATCTACGGAACCTATACAGTTGCCGATTATACTGATTTTAATAATGTGCGTAACGATTTGTCGGCGAATGCCGATTATACAGTTTATGCCGACGTTAACGCCGCCGGACAGAGCTTTATTCCGATCGGGGGAGCAGATGCATTTCTCGGCAGGTTTGACGGTCAAGGGCATACGATAAGTAACGTAATAATTAATATTGCTGCTTCAACAGCTTCGAATGTCGGAATGTTCGGTTCAGTCGGTATCGGTGCCGCGATCACCAGTCTGGGGCTGAGCAACATCACGGTCCGTGGTAGCAACACGAACTTTGTCAATTATGTTGGCGGCTTAGTTGGATACAGTGACGGCGGCATCATCAGAGGAATAACCGGCATTAATGTGAATGTAAGCGGAACAAATATCGGCGGAAACACCTATGTCGGTGGCATTGTAGGGAATAAAAGCAGTGGTCTGGTACACGGTGTGATCTTAAACAACCTGTCAGTTAGCGGTGCAACTGACAGCGGCAATGTTTATGCAGGCGGAATAGCCGGGTTTAATACAGGCAACATTCTTCACATATCAGCGGACAATGCTACGGTATCTGGAAGTTCGGTATCGGGCCTGACTAATGTCGGTGGAGTTGCCGGAGTTGCTGTTAACAGTGGTTGCCAAATCCAGGATGTAAATTTTAGCAGTATGACTATCAGTGGTAGTGGCCCAAGTGCAACGGTGTATGCAGGTGGTGTTGTTGGCAGTGCAAGCGGTGGCTTGATTCAACTGGCAACTTTGTCCACTGCAAACATCTTTGGCGGGAGCGCTTCGGGGTTTGTACAAGTTGGCGGACTTGCTGGTCGGGATGACAATGCTGCGATCGATCATTGCATGCTGGTTAATGTTGCCGTTAGCGGCAATAGTGTAAATAACTATGTTGAAGCCGGCGGTGTTGCCGGAGAAGCCACCGGAGCCGGGATTACTATACATGACGTTGCTATTGTCAGTAATTCCGAAGTCGACGGCAGCAGTGATAGCGGGCACGTTTCCGTCGGTGGCGCTTTCGGAAAGAATGGTGTGTCGATAGCTGATATTAGTGTATATAATTCTGTGATTAGCGGGAGTAATACCTCGACAGGCACTGTGAATATCGGCGGCATAGCTGGCGAAAATTACGGCAGTATAAGCGGCTCAGAAGGGAATCATCTGACAATTTCAGGAAGCAACCTTAGCCTTTCTGATGTTTACGCCGGTGGAGCGGTCGGCGTTAATTTCAGCGTGTTAGATGGTGTAACCATCAGCGCGTCAACCATAAGTGGGAGCGGAACGCTGGGACTAAAAGCCGTGGGTGGTGTGGCCGGAAAAAATTATATCGGTGATATCAGGAATAGCACTGTTACCGGGACGACGATTACTGCCAGTAATTCTAATCTTGCTGACATTTATGCCGGCGGGATTGCCGGTTTGAATAACAACGCGTCGATTAGCGCCGGAAGGATATCGGGAGTTGCGGTTAACGCTAATAGTACCAGCGGCGCTGTTTACGTTGGCGGAATTGCCGGCGCAAACGGTGTGACCAACGCTACGCTGACAGTCAGCGGCGGCAATATCAGCGATTCAGCAATGCTTCATCATAGTTCGGTTAGCGGTGTCAGTCATAGCGGCGACATCTATGCTGGAGGAATCGCCGGGAACAATACCAATGCGATCACCAACGACGGGGTCAACTACTTTGGCGTCGTGAGTGGTCAAAGCAATACCGGTACAGTTTATGTTGGCGGTCTCGCCGGGCGGAGTACGGCGGCAATAACATCGAGTTTTGTTTCGAACACCTCGGTTTCCGGCGTGAATGTTACGAGCGGAAATGTATTTGTCGGCGGAGTTGCCGGACTAAGTACCGCGGCTGACGACGCAACGGCAGTTACTATTGATGATATTTTAGCGAATATTGTTTATGTAACCGGCACAGTTGCGGAAGGAAATGTTTATGTCGGCGGAATAGCCGGGAAAAACAATATTGTCAGTATCACAAATTCCGAATTTAGCCACGGATCAATAATTGGCAGCGGCAATGCCGTTTCTACCGGTGCAACTGTTTACGTCGGCGGTTTCGCCGGAATAAATATCGGCGGAGCTATCAGCAATTCGTCGATTAACAGTGCTTCAATGAGCGGTGTCGGGTTAGGCGATAATGATGCCAATCAGGTCAGAGTTGGCGGGATTGCCGGTGAAAGTTCGGCGGCGACTGTTAATGTTTGGAGCACCATAAGTAATGTTACAGTCAGCGGAGTAACAATTAACGCCAGCAACATTAACGACGTAGTTGTTGGCGGTATTGTTGGATTGAATTACCAGGGAAGTGATATTCTGAATAATACTGTGGACGGAGGCTCAATCAGCGGCAGGAGTACTGCAGGTTATCGCAGTACAAAGGTTGGCGGTGTCGCCGGATACAATTTAAGTGGTATATCGTCTAATACGGTGAATTTGGTGAATTTGTATGGCTCTGGCGATTTTGTTTACCTTGGCGGAATGGCGGGAGAAAACTTTAGCGGCGCTGTTCGCGGGGCAGCGGTTACCGGAGGAGTGTTCAGCGGAACCGGTAATATCACTGCGGCTGTAGGAGGTTTGGTTGGCAGTAACAACGCACTGTTGGGGTATTATTCTACAATTAGCGGCAGTAATGTTGTTTGTGCGAGCGTCGGCGTCGCTACGGCATATGCCGGCGGCGCCGCAGGTTACAATACAAATATCGGCAGCATTGATCGAGTTACAACAACTAATGTAATAGTGAGCAGCAGTGGTTTGGCTAACAGCAACGTACACATCGGCGACATAAACGGTTCCGGTTTTTCAGGCAACAGTATTTATTCGGAACTTGCCAGCGGGTGGGGTACAATTACCGGAAACAAAATTTCGTTATCTTGCGGTTCATCCGCCAGTATCAGCAGTACCGGGCTGACTTTAGGAGCGGCGACTGTTGCCGGCGACTTGTCGATTTACTCAACCGGCACCGTGGTACAAAGCGCAGGAATCGGAGCTGCCAATCTGACGGTAAATGCCGGAACAAATGATGTAGCCATGACAGCCCGCGATAATTTCATTTATAACGCATCGCTTACTGGTGGCAATGTCGCGCTGTATGATCGTATTTCCTTGAATCTCGGCAGCTGCGCGGTAACGAGTCTTGCGCTGACCGCCGCCGGGGTGACACTTGCTGGCGGTACGATCAGCGCTTCTGCAACCGGCGCTGCAATTGTTCTCAATTCGACTGAAAATTTCGCTAATCACGGCGGTATAACAACGCTTTATGCGCCAAATGGACGTTGGCTGGCCTATTCGACCGCTCCGGCGAACGACACGCGTGGTGGTCTAGTATATTCCTTCAAACAGTATAATGCTTCAATCGGCGCAGCGCCGCTTGGAACGGGAAACGGTTTCTTGTATACACAAGTGCCCGTGGTCAGCTATGCACTCGGTGGATCGACAACTAAGACTTATGATGGCAATGCAACGGTAACAAATTATGGAAGCATTTCGGCGGTTAAACTAGCCGGGCTAATTGATGGTGATTCCTTGTCGGCGGCCAGTGTAACCGTGGCGAATTATGACAATAAAAATGCTGGAGAAGGCAAAAGCGTAACAGCAACCCGGGCGAACATAACTATTCAGAACACAGGTCGTCCGGTGTATGGTTATCTTATCGCTAACGCAGTAGGGAATATCGGCGTTATAACTGCGCCAGTAGTTGATATTGAAATTGCAAAACAAGCAGCAATAAATTCGGTAATTGCAGCGAGCGCCAATGCTAACACCGCTGCCAATCAAAAGCAAATTAATAACGAGAATAAACTCGGCGGAATAATCGCTCCGGGTCAGGCAAAGGCCGGCAACGCCGTCATGATTGACGGTAGAGGCCAGTTGCTTGGCGGTCTGGTAATAACCAGCGACACGCCGGAGCCAGCGAAAATCGATGCGGTAGATGGAAAAATCACTGGTAAGGCAAACGAGTTAAACAAGTTTGAGCCGTCAAGTTATAAACCCGGACAACCGGATGGATTCGAACCGTCGAGCTACAAACCAGGCGCAGGGGCCGGCAAAGTCGCAGCACAAGAAAATATGCTTGCCGGATTTGAACCATCGAGTTTTAAACCCGGAGCTAACGGCAAAGTGCCGGTGCAATCAGCAAAACAACTGGCTAATGTTTTGTTAAAGGCATCGGGTGGTGCTGATGGCAACAAGGTGATTGGGGCTGCCGAAGCAAGGGCGGTTATAAAAATGCCGGAACCGAAAAATGCTGCCGATTATTTCGCGCGAGCAAATTCGCAAGTTGCAAGCGGTGAAATTGCCAACGCGGTTGCTGATTATTCCAAAGCAATACAGGATAATCCGAACTATGCCGAAGCATACTTCAACCGCGCCTACGTTCAGGCGGCAACTGGTAACAATGCTGCGGCAATTCAGGATTTTCGGCAGGCGGTGGCGATTAATCCGGGATTACAGGCGAGGGTTCCTGATGGTGTCAAGAGTAAATTGTAACATCACATAGCTACCTGCACAATGCCATGGAGCGAGGCAAAACCGCAGGACAAAAATCCCGCGATGCGTGTAAATGTGTTGACGGGATTTTTTGTTTTAAAGGGGTGTGTGAAATAAAGTCTGTAAATAGCAAGAAGTGAAAAATGGAAGATAAGATTGATGCTATTCGATTCTGTCGCCGTGCATAATTGTTAGTTCACCATACACTTTCGACCAGTCTTTTACAGGCATCGTCCATTTTTTGGTGGCTTCGAATGTTGCGAGATACAACGCTTTC
>Ga0172379_10007856_pt1 | contig 13686 bp, 13 predicted proteins | sample GrowelOW334metaG_FD_119756 | JGI IMG/M metagenome (GOLD analysis project Ga0172379, IMG submission 119756) | Groundwater microbial communities from an aquifer near a municipal landfill in Southern Ontario, Canada - Groundwater well OW334 metaG | ecosystem: Environmental > Aquatic > Deep... | reverse complement strand
TCCAACGGAGGCCGCCATGCCGGTCTATATCAACGATAAGGACATATTCGAGAAACTCGTGAGAGTCGAGGGAGAGCAGTATCGCAAGGAGGGGAACGATAATCACCAATGTTCGTTCCGCGCCTTTCTCGCCACGTGGGAATCCTGCGTCGCGGCACAGCCGCGGTTTGCTACGCTCCGTCCGGAGTTCCCGCTCTCCATCCGCGGCAACACCATGATTTACGGGACGGGAGGTCTGAACCGCTACGGCGTTCTGAATACCGGCGAGGTGATGCTCATCAAGGCATCAATCAAGCCGACGCTCGTCGCATACTATATGGCGCGCGCCCGCCTCGAAGGATTCCGTGTCTTCCCCGACGATTTTCCGTGAAAAACGCCCCCGCATCATGCGGGGGCTTGTATCAGAGCGTGCGGAGTATCCGTGCGGCTTCTTCGGGTGCCATCGGATTGATGAAGAATCCGGTGCCGAGTTCGAATCCCGCGGGCTGGGTGAGGCGGGGCACGATTTTGATATGCGAGTGATAGTAGCGATCGCGGGTGCGATCGTACATCGGCGCATCATGGAAGTACAGGTTGAATGCGGGATAGGCAAGTGCCTTGCCGATGCGCGCGAGCGTGTCGCCGATCATGTCGGCAAGCGCCGCAATCGTACGGTCATCCGCGTGTTCGAAGAGCGGCATATGGCGTACGGGAAGAATCCATGTTTCGAACGGGAAGCGTCCGGTACCGTCGCAGAGCGAGAGATAATACTCGTTTTCCGCGATGATTCGCGTCCCTCGTTCCCGCTCTTCCGCGGTCAGCCGGCAGAAGAGACACTCGTTCTCGTTATCCCAGTGTTCTTCGCAGTTCCGGTATTCGTCCTGCCACTCATGGGGGATGATAGGAAGTCCGATGAGCTGCCAATGCGCGTGTGACTTCGAAGCGCCCGCCGCGGGTCCTTCGTTGCCGAAGATAGCGATGCATTCGAGTTTCGGCATGCCGTGCTCGTCAACCGCCTTACGGAGGTCGATCATCCGTTCCCGTGCCGCGAACAGGAGGTTCGCGATTTCGTGAGGGAGGAGCTCGTACATCGTCTTGTGTGCTCGCGCAGTGATTACTTCATGGGCACCTCTGCCGTTCATACTGCGGAATATTCCGTCTTTCCGTTTCTCGAGTTCGCCTTCGATAGCGAATGCGAGAAACTTATTCGGAAACACGCGCGCCTGCCATTCGCCACCCGGTGAGGGGGGATAGGCAAGTATCGTTTTTTCCGTTTCTCCCTCGTTGCCGGGGCAGAAGGGACATCGTTCGGATTCGGCGTGGCGTTTGCCGCGGCTTGTCGCGATGACGACCCACCGCTTCGTAATGGGGTTCCGCCTCAATTCGGAAATGGACATGGCGTTACTCCTTTTCTCTATAAGTGATGTGAAGATGACTGATTGCAGTATGCCTCAAACAGCGTTCTTTTTCCACTGTGATAAAATGAAAGTACGATGAAAATAGGTTTTTTCGAGCTTGAAGGATGGGAGGAACCGATGCTCCGCTCCCGTTTCCCCGGCCATGAACTCCGTTTTTTTGCCGCAAAGCTCACTGAGGCCGAATTGCCCGTAGAACGGGATTTCGACGCCCTTGCCGTATTCGTGGACTCCCGCGTGACCGACAAAGTGCTCGCCTCGTTCCCGAAGCTGAAGTTCGTAACCACGCGATCCACGGGATTCGACCATATCGATGTTGCCGCATGCAAGAAGCGGCATATCGCCGCTGCCTATGTGCCCGGATACGGCGATAATACGGTCGCGGAACTCGCATTCGGCCTCATCCTCAGTCTCACGAGGAAGCTGTATCTCGCGATAGACCAGGTGAAGGAGATAGAATCCTTTTCCCAGCGGGGACTTCGCGGCATAGACCTCAAGGGGCGGACGCTCGGCGTCATCGGAACCGGCCGCATAGGCAAGGAGGCGATACGGATAGGGAACGGGTTCGGGATGCAGATCATCGCCTTCGACCCCTTTCCCGATGCGGCAGCCGCAAAGGCGCTCGGTTTTTCGTATACCACGCTTGAGGGAGTCCTTGCCGCATCCGATGTGATTACCATCCATTGTCCGCTGAGCGATATGACGCGACACCTCATCAACCGCGAGAATGTCGGCTATATAAAACGCGGCGCGTATCTCGTGAATACCGCGCGCGGAGGCATCGTGGAAACCGCGGCGCTCGTCCATGCTCTCGAGGAGGGCATCCTTGCGGGAGCGGGGCTCGACGTACTCGAAGAGGAGGGCGACACGAAGGACGAGATGGCATTCCTCAGTCAGACGAATCCGCGCGAAGCGACGATGCGCGTGCTTCTCGAAAATCACGCGCTCATGCGGATGCCGAATGTCCTCATCACGCCGCATAACGCATTCAATTCGGAGGAGGCGTTCCGGCGCATTCTGGAAACGACAATGAAGAACATCGAAGCATTCGTTGCCGGCAAGCCCGTAAACCTCATTCCTTAATCGAATCCCATGCGCATAAGCGACATCACCGTAAGGAACATATTCGATTCGCGCGGGGAGCCGACCATCGAAGTCGGTGTCCGCTGCGGCGAACGGACGCATACCGCGCAGATTCCTTCGGGGAAAAGCCGGGGGACGCGGGAAGCATCCGTGTTCACGCCTGCCGAGGCCGCCGCATCCGTGCGTTTCCTGCGGGAGCTCATGTGCGTGCGTTCCTTTTCCTCCATCGCCGAAATCGATGCGTTTCTTTTTTCATATGATGGGACTTCCACAAAAACGGCGATTGGCGGCAATGTGGCACTCGGTATCTCGATTGCCGCAACGCGCGCGCTCGCCGAGGAGCGGAAAAAAGAAGTATGGGAACTCATGCGGGAGGAATATTTCGCTGCGACGAAAGAGGCCGCCCCCCCTCTCATTTTTTCCAATTTCATAAACGGCGGCGCCCACGCGCACAATACGCTGGATGTGCAGGAATACCTCGTTATTGCGCGGACGGGCACATCAATGCGGGAAACCGTGGAAAAACTCATCTCTCTCTATCGGGAGACGGGAGATTATCTGAAGCGCATACGCGGGCTGAAGAGCATTCCCATCGGGGACGAGGGCGGTTATTCGCTTGATTTCGAGGACAATTTCGCGCCTCTCTCGCTTCTTGATAAGCTCATCCGCGAACGCGGATTCGGCGGTGTCTGGTTTCTCGGCATCGATGCGGCTGCATCTCATTTCGGCGGGAAGGGGTCCTATGTATTCGAGGGAAAACAGATGGATAGGAAGGCGCTTGCTGAGCGGTATGAGCGGTACGCTTCGGAACTCGGCAGTCTCATGAGTTTCGAAGATCCGTTCGGTGAGGACGATGCGGATGGTTTTTCGCTCATGCGGCGCGCCCTTCCCGATCGGTGGATCGTGGGCGACGACCTCACGACGACGGATGCCGGAGCGATACGGAAATATGCCGAGGGCGGAGCAATCAATGCAGTCATCATAAAACCGAACCAGATCGGCACCGTAACCGAATCGTGCAAGGCGATTATCGCGGCGCGGAGTTCCGGAGCGAAAGTGATCATCTCCCACCGCTCGGGGGAAACCGACGATACGTTCATTATCCAGCTTGCGAAAGCCTCGGGCGCGGACGGAGTGAAAATAGGCGCACCGGTGAAAGAACGCCTGACCAAGTTCAATGAGTTGATGCGTCTCTACGCCTAATCTGCCATGCCGTCGCCCGCTTCTTTCACTACAATCCTTTTCCCAGTCGTCCTGTACGCGGTTTTTTTCTTAGCTTTCTTTCTTTACGCGTGCCGCGCTTTTCCGTGGATGGCGCGCGTGAAGCGGTATTGTTCCATCAAGGGACTCATCCGTGCCGTGGTGTATTTCCGCATAGGGTACGCGGGGCTTTTCACCGTGCTTCAGTATTTCGCATGGACGGAAGGGGGACGGGTGAGCGCCGCACTCGCTCATACATCGCTTAGTGAAAATATTCCGATCACCCTCGTGAAGATATTTCCCTTTATTTTCGAGGGAGAATTCGGTTATTTCATCTACTATTCCCTGAGTAGGTTCTGGTTCGGCGCCGCATTATCCCTTCTCGGTGCCTGGATGTTCTATCGTTTTCTTATCGCACTCGCGCGGCACGAAGGGCGGTTTTTCGAGGAGGGGGAGACGGAGCTCGGCTACCTTTCCGCGCTTATCGTCGGATGGCCGCTTAGCGTGCTATTCATACCGCTTTCATTCATCGCCGTCGTACTGCTGTCGCTTTTCCGCCTCATCTTCTTTAAAGAACCGTACACGACGCTCGGATGGCCGTTTCTTGCGGCTGTGCTCGTCTCGCTCATCTGGGGAGGAATACTACTCGCTCTTACGGGACTCCTGGTACTCCGCGTGTAATAAAAACCCCCGGCTTGCGCTAGGGGTCGAAGAGGTGGAGTCGCGGCGAACAATAATCGAAGAAACTCTTCCCCATGAGAAAGAGGAAAAGGAGGAAGAAGGACATACTCGACGGTTTCCATAGTTCGGAAAAGAGTTCGGGATGCCATTCGCCGGCTACCACTGCATTCAGAACCACGCCGAAGAGACACAGGAAGGCACCCATGAGCGCCGCACCGACCGCGCAGAGCGCGATAGCGGCGAAGATGAAGTATGCCCGCATGAGCAATTCGATGAGCCACAAACCGCATAGAGAGAGGAATCGCATGTGATTCTCCTCATACTTGGTGGTGATTTGCTTCCCCTAGTATCCCACAAAGGGCGCACAGATGTCAAAAGAATAGAAAAAGGAGGCGGCATGCAGTATACTGAACATCATGAATACCGTTGAATTGCAGGAAAAGGTTTCGCCGAAGGATGTGTTCATCCATTTGCTCGCTATCGTCGCACTCTACGCTTCGGCGATAAGCTTTCTCGTACTCGCGTTCAAAGCAATAGGGCTCGCATTCCCCGACCCGGTGGACGGCGGAGGATCGTATGTCGTAATCGCCGCGCGTCAGGCGATACGGCAGGCCATTGCAACACTCGTCGTCATGTTTCCGCTCTATCTTTTCGTGACGCGGCGCCTAAACGTTTCCTATGTGATTGAACCGATGAAACTCCAGCTGCGCATCAGGAAATGGCTCGTTCATTTCACGCTGTTCGTGGCGGCGCTCGTCATTGCGGGGGATTGCGTCACACTCATCTATAACTTCCTCGAGGGAGAGCTTACCGTCCGCTTCCTTCTTAAGGTGGTCGCTGTTTTCTTCGTCGCCGGTTCGATTTTCTGGTATTACCTCGCCGATCTGAAGGACCTGCGGGGAGCGAAGAGCACGCGTATCCTCGCATCATGCGTTGTGGCGCTTATCGTGGGATCGATTATCGGAGGGTTCTTCATGGTAGGATCGCCCACCGAGGAGCGGCTTCGCAGGGCGGATGAGCGGCGCGTAGGCGATCTGCAATACATCCAATCAGAACTCATCTCCTACTGGCAGAACAAACAGGTACTCCCCGGAAAACTCGAAATGCTGCGTGATGATTTACGGGGCGTGAATGTTCCCACTGATCCCGAGACAGGAATCCCTTACGGATTCGAAGTGAAAGGACCCGAGTCATTCTCGCTTTGCGCTACATTTTCACGCGCCGACACCACAACCTCGCTTATCGAGGGATCGCGTACGCCCGTGAAACCGTACGGACCCTCCATGGGGGAGAGTACGTGGCAGCACGCCGAAGGACTGCATTGCTTCGAAAGGACGATAGACAGGGAATTTTTCAAACCCCTGCAATAGGCGTCTGCCATGCGGATTTTCGTACGCGCAAAACCACAAGCGAAGGAAAACCGCGTGGAGCGGCTGGATGAAACACATTACGCAGTATGGGTGAAGGAGCCCGCCACAGAGGGAAAGGCGAACAGCGCCATTGAAAAAGCGCTCGCATCCCATTTCCGCGTGCCCGTGTCCTATGTTCAGATCGTATCGGGCCACGCGACACGGACGAAAAAAGTGGATATTATCCTCTAGTTACCGTATCCATGACATTCTCACTCGAATCGCCGTTCAAACCCGAAGGGGACCAGCCGTATGCTATTGCGGCGCTTTCGCGCGGGCTGAAGCAGGGTATGAAGCACCAGACCCTTCTCGGCGTAACGGGATCGGGAAAGACATTCAGCATCGCGAACGTCATCGCGGATTCGGGGCGCCCGGCGCTCGTCATCGCTCATAACAAGACGCTCGCTGCACAGCTCTGCAACGAGTTCCGTGAACTTTTTCCGAAACACGCAGTCCATTATTTTGTCTCATATTACGACTACTACCAGCCGGAAGCGTACCTTCCCACATCGGACACCTATATCGGCAAAGAGGCGATGATCAACGAGGAGATAGACAAGCTGCGGCATGCGGCGACGACCGCGCTTCTCACACGCCCCGATGTCATCGTGGTCGCCTCGGTTTCGTGCATTTACGGCCTCGGCGCGCCGCAGGTGTATGCGGACCATATATTCCATCTGAAGCGCGGCGATGCGGTGGACCGGGCATCGTTTACGCGGAAACTCGTGGAGCTCCACTTCACGCGCACGAATGCGGATGTGACGCGCGGCGCGTTCCGTCTCCGCGGCGACCGATGGGAAATCATGCCCCCTGACCGTGAGATGATATACGACATAGAGGTCGTGAAAGGGAGAATCGCGCGCATCTGGGAGGTGGATCCCGTCGCAGGATTCGTCGCGGGGAAGACGGAAGAGCGCGAGGATATCCATATCGCTCCCGCCAAGCACTTCATCACGCTGGTCCCCGAGCGCGAGCGTGCGATACTCGCCATCAAGGACGAACTGAAGAAACAGCTTGTATCGTTCGAAAAGGAGAAGAAATATCTCGAGGCGGAGCGTCTCGAGCGCCGCACGAAGTTCGATATGGCGATGATACGCGAAATCGGCTACTGCAACGGTATCGAGAACTATTCCCGCCATCTTTCCGGACGCGCCGCGGGAGAGCCGCCTCACACGCTTCTTGACTATTTCCCGAAGGATTTCCTCACCGTCATCGACGAATCGCATGTGACGATTCCGCAGATAGGCGGCATGCACGCGGGGGACGCCGCGCGCAAGAAGACGCTCATCGAATACGGATTCCGTCTTCCTTCCGCGGCCGATAACCGCCCTCTCACGTTCGAAGAATTCAACGCGCGCGTGGGGCAGATCATCTACACATCGGCGACACCCGCCGCGTACGAGCGGGAGAAGAGCACCAAGGCGCATAAGGGGCAGATTGTGGAGCAGATTATCCGTCCGACAGGACTCGTGGATCCGAAAGTCACCATCCTCCCGGCGCGCGGCCAGGTGCAGGACCTTCTCGGCCGCATCACGGAACGCCTTGCAGTGGCGGAAGAAAAGAAGGAACGCATACTTGTTACCACGCTCACAAAGCGCATGGCGGAGGATCTCTCCTCCTATCTCGAGGAGAGGGGAGTCAAGGTGACCTATCTCCATAGCGATGTGAAGACGCTCGATCGCATCAAGATACTCACAAAACTGCGCCGCGGAGAAATCGACGTACTGGTGGGCGTGAACCTCCTGCGCGAAGGTCTCGACCTTCCCGAAGTGTCGCTCGTCGCCATTCTCGATGCGGACAAGGAAGGATTCCTGCGGAGCGAAACGTCGCTCATCCAGACCATCGGCCGCGCGGCGCGCAATGTGCGCGGCGAGGTGCTCATGTATGCCGATACGGTGACCGGGTCGCTCGGGCGTGCGATACGGGAAACCGACCGCCGCCGCAACATTCAGCTCGTCTACAATAAGGAACACCATATCGTGCCGAAGACCATCGTGAAGAGCATCAGGGACATTTTGCCCACGGAGACGATTGCGAAACTCGAACTGAAGGTGATTCCTAAGGCGAAAAAAGCGATAGAAATGCTTCTCAAAGAAAAGGAAAAAGAGATGCGGGAAGCGGCAGAAGAGCTGAATTTCGAACTCGCGGCGATACTGCGCGACGAGATAAAGACGCTTACCGCGGAGCGCGCGAAAGCGGAAAAGAAGAAAACGGGCAAAAAAAAGGGGAAGGCATAGTGCCTTCCCTGCGCAATCAAGCGCCGTATTCGAGCGTCACATCGTGACGCGCATTCCTATGACCGCAGTCACATTCTCCTTCATGAGCGTGCTTCCGCCGAATTCCCTGAGCAGTACCGCGCCGTGGATGCGGAGCGGCGAGCCAACGAATTTCAGGTCGATACGCGGCCCGATGCCGTATTTCGTTTCCGCATAGACGCCGGAAGCGAGCCAATCCGCGATCGGGATGAGCGCGAGTCCCTGGAACCAGGGTTCTGCGCCACCGCCGTATTCGCCGGACACGGTCATCAGCACGGATTTGGTGTAGATGTAGTTGCCTGACACGGCGCCGAGGAAGAGTGCGCCGCGCAACCGCCAAAAGCTGTTCGCGGGCAGATATTCCTGGATGCCTGCCTGGGCTTCCACACCGATCCATGGCGAGGGACGCAATGCGACGCCTACGAATCCCGCGTCGGGGAGCTCGTTGCTCCATCCGTCGCGCGAGAACCGTCCGTATACCGTGAGGCTGAGAATCCGGCTGAGGGGATGCTTCACATATCCCTCGTACCGGTACGAACGTTCGGAAGCTCTGAATGCGTTCTTCATGATGATGCCGCGCCCTTCCACATACCACATGGTATGCTGGGCGGTGGCGGTGGATGCGATGCCGAAGAAGAGTGCGAAAAGGGTGATAATCCTTTTCATATGACCTCCGTGAAAGTGAGAAGCAGAGTGATAAGTACTGACGTGATTATACTCTATTTTAGGCAAAAAGTCAATATAGCAGAAGCCCGCGCTATGCGCGGGCTTTGTAGATGAGGGGATTACCAATTATCCCAGATATCGTCGTGCACAGCGGTCGGTCTGTCGGCACATCCGCTCGGTGCGTGATGCGTATCGTTCAGACTGAGTGTGCGTGTTCCGCTCCCTGCCGAATCCGCTTCTGTCGATGCAGTATCGGTTTGTGCGGTGCGCGCCGGTCGACGCGGAGTGCTGTGCGATGCCGGGGGAGTGGCGTACGAATGATGGTGGCGGTGATCCGCGTTCGTTGCGGCGACATCGAGTCCGACGACGGCGACAAGCGCGAAGAGTGCCACGACAATGAGGAAAAGAGCGAACGTTCTCATAGGAACTCCTGAAAGTGAGAGAAATCGTGTACTGTTTGTATTATAAACCATATTACTTAATAAGTCAATAATACTTCCGTTTCATTGACAGTTACTGTTTATTCTTTTATTGTTATTCCAGCTTTTTCCCATATTTCATCACTTATACAAAGGAACACGCTATGAAACGCGTTCTCATATACAGTGCATTACTCTGTCTCATCGCCTCCGGCGTTCGAGCGCAGACATTCTCGCTTTTCTCCAGGTTCGATACCGCACGGGTTTCGAGTGCGACTGTTTCCTATTCGGACACCGCATCGCAGGGAGCTACCGCATTCCGGTTCTTCCTCTCGACGCCGTATACCACAGGTACGCGGTATGCGAAGTTCGATAAGGAATATCCTGTCACGCTTCCGACGCCGCGCGGCGGCATTCTCGTGGATCTCATGGTGCCGAATTGGTGCGATAGCGTACGGGTCGCGCTTTCATTCTGTCTCGACACGGTCGAGGTTTTGAATTCGCCGCTCTATGTGATCACAAAAGGCGCGTACAGGAGAGTCTATTTCCAGTTTCCCGATACGCAGCGTTCGTTCAACCGATTGCGCTTCGCACTCTCGTATCTTCCCGGCCGTTCCGGCGATTATGCGCTGTTTGCCGATAGGATGTGTCTTGTCACGCCGACGGATACGATGCTCTTTGACGGTGCGGAGAGCGATGTAACGCCTCCTGATCCGTCTTCGAACGTCACGCTTTCGGCGCCGACTTCCTTTTCGGTAGTCATGACGGCACTCATCCCCGCAAATACCGACCTTTTGGGCGGTGTTGCGGAGCTTTCCACGAATGCGAGTTTCACGAATCCGACGGCCAAAGCGTTCATCACGAGCCATGCAGTACGGGATTCCATCGTGTTCACGGGACTCTTAAGCAATACGACGTATTACGGAAGGGTCCTCTATCTCGATTCCACCGGGAACCGTTCGCTCTATTCGGCGACGGCTTCGGTGAATACGGGGACACCGCTCATTCCTCCTAATCCGCCTACCGCACTCGGTATCCAGAAAATGGAACTGAGTGCGATCACGTTCAGATTCCATTCGCCGAGTGCGATAGGGAACGTGGAAGCGGTCATGGTCGAATGTTCCGATGACTCGACATTCCCGCGGGAACGCGTGGTCATCCTCTATGTGCCGATATTCGCTCCCTCGACGCTCCATCTCGGGACGTTCGGAGGACTTACGGCGGGGAAGACCTACTATTTGCAGGCGCGTTCGAAAGGAAAGGACAGTTCCTATTCCGCATACACGCCGATCGTCATCGCGAGAGCGGTTCTCACGGGAGTGACCGCGCTCGAAGGGACAGCACCCCATGAGTTCCGGCTCCACCAGAACTATCCGAATCCCTTCAATCCGACCACCCGCATCCGATTCTCGGTCCCGTCGTACGGACCTGTATCGGTCGAGGTGTTCGACATCCAGGGGAAGAGGATCGGCATCCTTGCCGAGGGCATGTTCGCACCGGGGACGTATGAGGCAGAGTTCAACGCTGAGCGGCTCGCATCGGGCATTTACTACTGCAGGATGCGTGCAGGTTCGGTCGTGGAAACCGCGAAGATGATGTATGTTCGGTAATTTTTATGCCTCCGCTCACGCGGAGGTTTTTTATTCCAGCTGCTTTTCCGTATCTTGACTTACACCCCTATATATTTTAATATAGCGTCGCTATGAGGATTACGGCACATACTTTCCTCGCTTCTATTTTCATCAGTACATTCCTTTTGGGGAATGTTTCTTCCGTTTTTGCGGCAACACCCGTTCCGCTCTCTCTCCAATCGACGGAACAGACCCTTTCCGTGTCGTGGACCGTTCCCGCGGACGCGACAGCACAGGAAGTCCGCTATGCCACGGTGGCAATGGATGAATCGAATTTCTCGGCAGGTATCGCAGCAGCGGCGCCTTTGCCCATTCCGTCCGCTCCTCAGTCACTCACGATTTCCGGACTTCAGCCGAATACCGGCTATTTCGTGGGATACCGCTATACGGACACAGTGGGGGATTCCGCGTACTCATTCGCATCTCTCGGGACGCTTGCGGCCCCCCAGAATCTCCCTCCTCAGACGGTAAGCGGTTTTTCCGGTTCCGCGGCTGCGGGGAGCGTTTCACTCTCCTGGGTTGCTCCTTCCGATAGCGACCTTTCTGAGTACGATATCCGCTATAGTACCGTTCCGCTGACCGAACAGTCGTTTTCGAACGGGATACAGGCAAGCGGAGTGCCTCTTCCGATTCCCTCCGCTTCCCAGTCGCTTACCGTTAACGGTCTTTCGGAGGGTACAACCTATCATTTCGGCATACGTGCAATCGATACCGTGGCGAACGGTTCTCCCGTGTCATTCGTGTCGGTCACGACACTGACTTCGGGAGGAGGCGGTGGAGGTGGCGGCGTATCGGCTCCGCCCCCGGTCACTTCGTTTACCGCATCGGGCGGCTCCGTTTCCGCGAGGCTCACATGGCACACGCCTTCCGCGTCCGGACTTTCCGAATTCGATGTGCGGTATGCGACTACTACGATAAGCGAAACAGATTTTGCTGCGGCTCCGCGTGCAACGGGCGTTCCCTTGCCGCTTACGGACCGGGACCAGGAATTTTCAATTACCGGACTCACTCCTTCCGTTCCTTACTTTTTTGCAATCAAGACGGTGAATACGGTCGGCATGTCCTCTCCGCTCGTTACCGCTTCGGCGACTCCCGGTGTGTCCGTTGTTCCTCCCGTTTCGAATCTTTCGGCAACGCCGGGCATGGGGATCATCGATGTGCGGTGGCATACGCCGACGAGCTCCATCCTTTCGATGTTTGAAGTTCGGATAGCACCGTTTCCTTTTACCGCTTCCACATTCGCATCGGGTACGGCCGTATCCGGCGCTCCGCTTCCGCTTACGGACAAGGACCAGGGATTCACGGTTACCGGACTTTCGCTTGCGACGAATTATACGATCGGCGTGCGCATCGTGAGCACGACAGGTGATTTTTCCGAAATCAGGTTTGTTTCCGCAACGACGCAGGCCGGAGGCGGAGGAGGGGGCGGTGGAGGCGGTGGCGGAGGGAACAGTATCGGCGGCGGGGCGAACTCCATAGTCGCATCGACAACCCCTTCCGGTTCTTCCGTGACATCCGTTCCGAATAGCCCCGCATCTCCCATCCGCCGCATTGCAGCGGCACCGCATGCGCGGCCGTTCGCGACCATCATCACTATCCGTCCCTACAAGCTTACAGTCACGAAAGGGGACAGTGTCGCCGTCACGCTCGTCGCACATCCCGAGGGTTCGCGGAAGTACGGAGCCGACGTTTCGCTTTCCTATCCTTCGGAACTCCTTGCATTGGAGTCGGTGGAATACGGTGATGGATGGACTCCATCGTACGAAGAGGGAAGGAACGTGGATGATGCCGCACGCGGCATGATCGAACGTTCCATCGCGTTCCCGTCGGGGTTCCTCGAGCCGCTCCGCGTCATGACACTCACCTTCATTGCGCTCGAAAACGGCGAGGGGTCGCTTCACACGACCGACGGTCCTACATTCATTCTGCGCGGCGATCGTACGCCGCTCCGTATGGAGGCGCTCCTTTCTGTCGTACCGCCTTCTGTGGTAGCCGGGCAGAATCTTTTTGCGAGCCTTTTTTTCATCGTGGCCGACAGCAATATTATCGCCTTTGCGAGTACATTCGTGTTCTTTTCCATCCTGTATATGGCGTATCTCGCCGTACGGGACAAGAAACGCGACGGCTTCATTTCATTCATCAGGTAGCGGATCGGCAACCGTCCCCCGGAAGGGGGATTTCTGTTTGACTTTCATACCCGTTCTCCCTAAAGTTGCTTATGGATATCCCCACATGGGCGCACACGGGGCACTTTTCGCATATGAACGACAAACTCATCATCAAGGGCGCACGAGAGCACAATCTGAAAAACATCAATTTGGAGATTCCCCGGGGGAAAATGACCGTATTCACGGGGCTTTCGGGTTCGGGAAAATCCTCGCTTGCGTTCGACACCATCTTCGCCGAAGGTCAGCGGCGCTATATCGAATCCCTTTCGGCATATGCCCGCCAATTCCTGGGACGTCTCGACAAGCCGGATGTGGACGAAATCGAAGGACTCTCGCCGGCTATTTCCATAGATCAGAAAAGCCATTCCTCGAACCCCCGTTCGACGGTGGCGACCATTACCGAAATATACGACTACATGCGCGTTCTGTTCGCCCGCGCGGGAGAGCCGTTTTGTCCGCGTTGCGGCAACCCGATACGGAAAATGACGAATGAGGAAATCGTCGATGTGGCCGCGGACATTTCCGACAGGAATGTGCACGGGAAAAACGTGGTCATCCTCGCACCCGTCGTGCGCGGACGGAAAGGGGAGTATTACCAGATGCTCTATGATTTTCTGAATGTCGGATTTTCTGAAGTGCGCATCGACGGCGAATACTATTCGCTCCGTGACCGCATCCAGATGAGCCGCTATCAGCAGCATACGATAGATCTCGTGATCGACCGCATGCCCGCGGGCCTCGATTTCAAGAACAAGGACAACCGCCTCCGCCTTTCGGAAG
>Ga0172379_10007855_pt1 | contig 13686 bp, 11 predicted proteins | sample GrowelOW334metaG_FD_119756 | JGI IMG/M metagenome (GOLD analysis project Ga0172379, IMG submission 119756) | Groundwater microbial communities from an aquifer near a municipal landfill in Southern Ontario, Canada - Groundwater well OW334 metaG | ecosystem: Environmental > Aquatic > Deep... | reverse complement strand
TCAACCCCGAGACCGGAGCGCCGTTCACCTCCGTGAGGGACGTGCTCGACCTCTTCTTGCGGCGCAACGTGCCGGCCGACGACGAGCTGCTGGTGGGCTGGGTCGGCGACGGCCCCGTCATGCAGTCGCCCGAGGACCCGCTGTCGGTGGACCCCGACTTCCGGGAGGCGGCCAGTCCCCTCGTCACCGCCGGCGGCACGACCCGCCTTGACACCGCGGCGGGCGAGGTGATGATCACCAGCCAGCCCGTCCGCCGGGGCAAGCAGCGCGGAGCACTGATCGTGGTCGTCTACCTCGACGAGGACCGCGCCGATCTGCACGACACGATGCGCACCTACGCCGTCGTCGCCGGGCTCTCGATGCTGCTGCTGTTCCTGGTCGCCTTCTGGCAGTCCGGGAAGCTGCTGGCCCCGCTGCGGGTGCTGCGCGAGACCGCCGACGAGATCAGCGAGACCGACCTCTCGCGGCGGATCCCGCTGTCCGGCAACGACGACATCACGGCGCTGACCCGCACCGTCAACAGCATGCTGGCCCGGCTCGAGTCGGCCTTCGTCGGGCAGCGCGAGTTCCTCGACGACGCCGGTCACGAGCTGAAGACACCGCTGACCGTGCTGCGCGGCCACCTCGAGCTGCTCGACACCGGCAGCCCCGACGAGGTCGCGGAGACGAAGGCGCTGCTGCTCGACGAGGTCGACCGGATGTCCCGGCTGGTCGGCGACCTGATCCTGCTGGCCAAGAGCGACCGTCCCGACTTCGTCACGTTCTCGGATGTCGACCTGGGCGACCTCACCGAGGACGTGCTCGCCAAGGCCCGCGCGCTGGGCGACCGCGACTGGCAGCTCGACGAGGTCGGGCAGGCCACCCTGAACGCCGACGGTCAGCGGGTCACCCAGGCGCTGCTCCAGCTCGCCGACAACGCCGTCAAGCACACCCGCCCCGGCGACGTCGTCGCCCTCGGCTCGTCGTACGACGGATCGTTCGCGCGGCTCTGGGTGCGCGACGCCGGACCGGGGGTGCCCGCCCCCGATCGCGAGCAGGTCTTCGAGCGCTTCGGCCGCGCCCACGTGCCTGACGGCGACGAGGGCTTCGGGCTCGGGCTGTCCATCGTGCGCGCCATCGTGGAGGCACACGACGGAACAGTCGCCGTCGAGGACGCCGCCCCGACCGGTGCGCGCTTCGTCGTCCGACTGCCGGCGCGCCCCTCGACCCCGCCCCCTGAGGAGGCCGCGTGGCCCGCATCCTGATCGTCGAGGACGAGGCCCGGATCGCGTCCTTCGTGGCCAAGGGCCTGCGCGCCGAAGGGCACGTGGTCATCGTCGTGCGCGACGGGGTCAGCGGACTGCACCACGCCCTGAGCGGTGAGCACGACCTGATGGTGCTCGACATCGGACTCCCCCGGCTCGACGGCTTCGCGGTGCTCGACCGGCTGCGCTCGCAGGGCTCGCGGCTGCCGGTGATCGTGCTGACGGCGCGCGACTCGGTCACCGACACCGTCTCGGCGCTCGAGGGCGGCGCCGACGACTACATGCCCAAGCCGTTCCGCTTCGCCGAGCTCCTGGCCCGGGTCCGGCTGCGGCTGCGCCAGACCCAGGGTGGCGACACGGCCGCGGCGGAGGCCCTCGAGGTCGGCGGGATCCGGCTGGACCTGCGCACCCGCCGGGCCACGGTGGCCGGGCGCGAGGTGGACCTGTCGGCGCGGGAGTTCACGCTGGCCGAGATCTTCATGCTCAACCCCGGCCAGGTGCTCTCCCGTGAGCAGCTGCTCGACCACGTGTGGGGCCTCGACTTCGACCCCGGCTCCAACGTGGTCGACGTCTACGTCGGCTACCTGCGCCGCAAGTTCGGTGCGTCGGCGATCGCGACCGTGCGCGGCATGGGCTACCGGTTCAACGCCTGACCTTGAACGTCAGCCGCGCGGCCGGCTGGGCGGCGAGCACCGGCTCCAACGCGCCCGCGATCTCGTGCGGCAGCGGCCGGTCCGCCGGGTCGGGCTCCAACGCGGCGTACACGGTCTTGGCCACGTCGGCCGGCACCGTGTCGGGGAGCAGCCGGTGCGGCTCGACCAGCTGCGGGTAGCGGGCGGCCAGATCGTCGGTGTCTCGGGCACCGTCCTCGAAGGGACGGTAGCCCGCGATCGCCTCGAACAGCGTCGCGCCCAAGCCCCAGACGTCGCTCGCGTAGCCCGGCACACCGGATCGCCCGGGCTCACACTGCTCGGGTGACATGTAGGCGTCGGTGCCGATGGTGCTGTCGAGCTCCGCGGCACGGGCCGCGGGCCGCGCCACCGACAGGTCGATCAGGCGCGCAGGGGCACCCATGATGATGTTGCTCGGCTTGATGTCGAGGTGCACGACGTCGACGTGCCGGAAGTAGTGCAGGGCCGACGCGATGTCGAGCGCCAGCGGCAGGTACTGCTGCTGCTGCAGCGGCCCGTAGCGCCGGATCAGCGTCGACAGGCGGGGCCCGTCGATGTTCTCCAGCACCAGGTGCGGCCGCTCGCCGTCGAGCTCGTGGCGAAGCCGCCGCACCACCACCGGATGGTTGGCCTGGTCGAGGGCGACGGCCTCGCGCTCCAGCCCACGGAGCGTGTGCTCCTGACCGAGCTCGGTGGGCCGCACGACCTTGACCACGACGGGTGCGTAGGTGATCTCGTCGAAGGCCAGGTAGGCCTCGTACGCCGATCCCCCGCCGAGCAGCCGCATCGCGGTCAGCTCGGGGGTGATCGGGTCACCCTCGCGGAAGTTCCAGCACTCGTCAGGGTCGCTCATCGTCTGCTCCGGTGGTGGTGGGCGGCGGTGGGACGGTCAGCCGCGGGTGTTGTGGCGCGACCGGTCGTTGGTCTGGTTCTGCGACCAGTCGACGCGCTGGGCACCGGGACCGTCGGTGGTGAGGTCCTTGCGCTGCTGGGCCCAGCTACGGTCCCGGCCCGAGGCCGCGCCGGTGTTGGTGTCGTCGTTGGTGGCGGTCTGGTCGCCGAGGCCGGTGTCGTCGTCATCGTCGTCGTCGTTGACCATCACGACGTCCGGGGTGTCGTCGTCGCGCTTGAGGACCTGGTCGTCGCCGGCGGTGGCGGCGCTGATCGGGAGCGCCAGGAGACCGGTGGTGACCAGTCCCGCGACGCCCAGGGTGCCGACTCGGAGGGTGGTGATCTTCATGGTGTTGTCCTTCGCTCTCGGGGAGTGCTTCCGAGAAGGACACTGACGGACCGGTGTGAGCCGCCGATGAGCCCATCATGAGAGGGCTCTCACGCTCAGAGGAGGTGCTTGGTGGCCTCGCGCCGGCTCAGCCCGGACAGCCTGCCGTCGAGGCGGGCCACCTCGGCAAGCACCCACTCCGGGTCGGTGCGGGCGTACTGCCGCAGCGCCCACCCGATCGCCTTGCGCAGCCAGAACGACGTGTCGTCGACGTTGCTTTCGATCGCGAACCGCAGCAGGTCCAGGTCGGTCTCACCCTTGGCACCCAGCTGGCACAGGACCGCCGTACGACGCAGCCAGAGGTGGTCGTCGACCGCCCAGGCCCGCATCACCGGCGTGACCTCCGCGCGGTGACCGGCCAGCACCCCACCCACGAGGTTGGCCGCGATGTCGTCGACGACGTCCCACCAGGCGCCGGTCGAGATCAGGTGCCGAAACAGGTCCAGCGACTCCGGGTCCAGCCAGCCCGCCGCCGCGGGGTGCTGGGCGTAGGACACCGCGGCGTACCACTCCTCGCGGTGCGTCGCCTCGTCCCACAGCGCCCGGACCGTCGCCTCCCAGCTCTCCCGCGACTGCGGTGGCAGCTCCTTGAACAGCGGCTTCAGCAGCTTGCGCTGCTCCGGCAGCGTGACGCCGTAGTAGGGCATCTCGCTCTTCATGTAGCGCTGCTGCCCCGCCGCCCGCTCGGGATCCCCTGCCGCCGCCAGGACCTCGCGCACCAGCGCCACGAGCTCACGGTCGGCGAGGTCGGGCATGGCCTCAGTCTCTACCTGGCCGCGAGCTTGACCGACAGCACGGCACCGACCTGGCCAAGGTCGGCTCCCAGGCCTCCGAGCGTAGACATCTCCGCGCTTCGTCGGGTCGTGTGCCCCACCGAGCGCTCGACCGCACTGTCAGGCACACAACCCGCGTCCCGCGAGCGGTCAGGCCTTCTCGCAGGCGATGCCGTCGTCGTCCCCGTCGAGAGTGCCGTTGTGCCGGTTTGCCTTCTTGTACGCCGCGGTGTTGCGCGTGAAGTTGGTGACGCTGCCGCCGCTGTCCACGGCGCCGGACTTGCCCACGCCGTGCGGCCACTTCTTGTTGAGGTTGGTGCAGTTGTCGTGGATCCCCGTGGTGTGTGCCTCAGCCGCGCTCGCCATGAGCGCGGCAGGCGCGACCGTGAGTGTGGCGGCAATGAGCAGACAGGCGAGCTTGGTGCGCATGTGGTCCTCCGGGGACGCGTGGTCGGTCCGTGGAGGCTAGGCGCGAATGTCCGCTCGCGAGGCCGAACCGTGAATCCGGTGACCCGCCGCGGAATCGGCCGAAGAACACCGGCGGAGTGGCGAAGGACATGCTGTGTGGGTGGGCGCAGAGGGGATCGAACCCCCGACCACCTCGTTGTAAGCGAGGTGCTCTACCGCTGAGCTATACGCCCGTTGCTCGAAGCGGGCAGAACACTACGGGACGTCGTACGCCGGGCCGAACCGCGCCCACTGGGAGTCCTCAGAAATGAGTTGAACCGCTGGCGTCTCGGGTCACCAGCGGTTCAACAAGGACAACTTTAGACGGCCGCTCAAGGGCTCGTCATCAGATCTCAAGAAGTGGGCGAAAACGGTCTAGGCCACCGCGGTGAGCTGGGCCAGGTGCTCGTCCAGGTCACGGCCCTCGGGCATCGCGTTGTGGACCGCCCAGCGCACCATGCCCTGCTTGTCGACGACGTACGACGACCGCCGCGGGGCGCCCGTGGCCTCGTCGAACACGTCGTACGCGCGGGCCACCTCGCCGTGCGGCCAGAAGTCGCTGAGCAGCGGGAAGTTGAGCCCGTCCTGGTCGGCGAAGGCGCGCAGCGAGAACATCGGGTCGCACGAGATCGCGAGCACCTCGGTGTCGAACGTGAGGAACTCCGCCAGCCGGTCGCGGATGCCGGCCATCTCGCCCGTGCACACCCCGGAGAACGCGTAGGGGTAGAAGAAGATCACCACGGCCTTCTTGCCGCGGTAGGACGACAGGGTGACGTCCTGGCCGAACTGGTCGCGCAACGTGAAGTCCGGTGCTGGGCCTCCGAGCTCGAGGCCACTCACCCCGAGTCCTTGGGGTCGTCCGCGGGCGAGTCCTTGGGGTCGCCCTTCGCCAGGTCCCGCTTGAGGACCTTGCCGGTGGAGTTGCGGGGCAGCTCGTCGAGCAGCACGATCTCGCGCGGCACCTTGTAGCGGGCGAGGTTCTGCTTCACCCAGTCCTTGAGCGTGTCCTCGGTGACCGAGCGGTCGTCCACGACGACGTAGGCCTTCAGCCGCTTGCCGAAGTCGTCGTCGTCGACCCCGACGGCGGCGGCCTCGACCACGTTGTCGTGCCGGGCCAGGCAGTCCTCGACCTCACGGGGGAAGACGTTCTCGCCACCGGAGACGATCATCTCGTCGTCGCGGCCCTCGATGTAGAGCCGGCCGTCGTCGCCGAAGCGACCCACGTCGCCGGACGACATCAGCCCGTCGACCATCTCCTTGTGCCCGCCACCGGTGTAGCCCTCGAACAGCAGGCTGTTGCCGACGAAGATCCGGCCCGACTCACCGTGGGGCAGCTCCTTGCCGTCGGCGTCGAGGATCTTCACGACCGTCGCGTGCGGCGGCTTGCCTGCTGACGTGGGCGCCTCGCGGAGGTCGGCAGGCGTGGCGATCGACGCGTAGGCGACCTCGGTCGAGCCGTAGATGTTGTAGAGGTTGTCGCCGAACTGGTCCATCCACTTCAGCGCCAGGTCACCGGGCAGCGAGGAGCCCGAGGCGGCCACGACCTTGATCCGGGAGAGGTCGTGGGAGTCCAGCTTCTCCTGCGGCAACGCCATGATCCGCTGCAGCATCACCGGGATCACGACCAGGGAGTCGCAGCGCTCGGACTCGACGGCCTCCAGCGCGCCTTCGGGGTCGAACTTGCGCCGCAGAACCACGGTCGAGCCGAGCAGCATCGACAGCGCGAGGTGGGCGAAGCCCCAGGTGTGGAAGAGCGGCGCCGCGATGTGGGTGCGCCAGCCGCGACGCAGCGGCATCCGTGAGAGCAGGGAGACCGCGGCGTCGATGCCGGCCTCGTTGCGCGGGGCGCCCTTGGGCGTGCCGGTGGTGCCGGAGGTGAGGATCACGATCCGGGTGTGTCGGTCCGGGGGGTCGAGGTCGCCGGTGGTCTCCGACGCGATCAGCTGCTCGACGGTCGGTACGTCGAGGTCGTCGCTGTCGGTCCAGGCCACCACCCGGTGCTCGGCGGCGGTCCCGAGCATCCCCGTGAACTCCTCGTCGTGGATCACGACGGTGGGCTTCTCGCGCTCGAGCACGTCGACCAGCTGTGGCCCGGCGAACGCCGTGTTGAGGTAGAGCAGGTCGGCGCCGAGCTTGGCCACGGCGATGCTGGCGTCGATGAAGCCGCGGTGGTTACGGCACATCACCGCGACGCTGTCGCCCTCCTTCACGCCCTGCGCCCGCAGCGCACGGGCGAGCGCGTTGGAGCGCTGGTGCATCTCACCGAAGGTCAGCGAGCCGAGCTCGTCGACCACCCCGACCTGGTTGGGCGAGCGCACCGCCAGCGAGGCGAAGCCCCCGGCAGGACCGGTCCCCCACGTCGTGACCGTCTTCAGCAGCCCGGCCAGGACCTTGGGCGAGTAGGGCCGGATGATCCCCGACTCGGTCAGCACCTTGGCGGTGACACCGAGCGCCGAGGCCCGGAGGGTGAGCTTCTGGAGCATCAGGCGGGAGTCTTGGGCGCGACCAGGCGAGTGGCCGCCCAGTCCTTGCTGACCGCGGCCGTGGTGGTCTGAGCCAGGCCGGCGATCGGCGCCGCCTCAGCGATGTCGGCAGCGTCGACGGCGTTGGGCCGACCGATCTTGGGGGTGAGCAGCCAGATCGCGCCGCCACCGACCAGGTCGGTCTTCGAGTCGACGAGGCCGTCGACCAGGTCGCCGTCCTCGCTGCGCCACCAGAGCAGCACCGCGTCGACCACGTTGCCGTAGTCGGTGTCGACCATGTCGGCGTCGATGGTGTCCTCGATGGCGACCCGCAGGTCGTCGTCGGTGTCGTTGTCCCAGCCGAGCTCTTGGATGATCATGCCCGGCTTGAAGCCCAGCCGTTCGGCTGGTCCCGTGACAGATCCTGTCTGGGTGGACCCGCCACCCGCGGTCGAGCTCACTGGTTCCTCCAGACATCGAACGGTTGGGCCTGCCATCAGGCGGGCCAGGTGAGGAGTAGTCCACCGGAGTTGACGCAGGTGTGCAACCTCGCAGGCACCCTGTGGACCAATCCGGTGACCGCTCAGCACGTTACCGGCCGCCTTCGGGCGGCCACCCACGGGACTACCCGTGGGTAAATTTCTCCACGGTCACCCCCGTGCGACGATGGACGGGTGACCGAAGAAACACCCCCCACTTCAGGCACGCGTTCCGGCTCGGCTCCCTCGGTGATCCACGAGGGCCTCCCGACGCAGCTGCCCGACATCGACCCCGACGAGACCACCGACTGGCTGGCGTCCTTCGACGACCTGGTCCAGGAGCGCGGACGGGAGCGGGCGCGCTACATCATGCTGCGCCTGCTCGAACGTGCCCGCGAGTCGAACGTCGGCGTCCCCGCCCTGCGCAGCACCGACTACATCAACACGATCCCGCCCGAGCGTGAGCCGTGGTTCCCCGGCGACGAGGAGGCCGAGCGCCGCATCCGCGCGTTCATCCGCTGGAACGCCGCGGTGATGGTCTCCAGCGCCAACCGCAAGGGCCTGGAGGTCGGCGGCCACATCGCGACGTACCAGTCCTCGGCCAGCCTCTACGAGGTCGGCTTCAACCACTTCTTCCGCGGCAAGGAGCACCCCGGAGGCGGCGACCAGATCTACATCCAGGGCCACGGCTCCCCCGGTATCTACGCCCGCGCCTTCCTCGAGGGCCGGTTGAGCGAGACCCAGCTCTACCGCTTCCGCCAGGAGGTCCAGCACGGACCCGGCGCGGGGCTGCCGTCCTACCCCCACCCGCGGCTGATGCCGGACTTCTGGGAGTTCCCCACGGTCTCGATGGGCCTCACCGCCCTCAACTCGATCTACCAGGCCCGGTTCAACCGCTACCTCTCCAACCGCGGCATCAAGGACACCAGCGACCAGCGCGTGTGGGCGTTCCTCGGCGACGGCGAGATGGGCGAGCCCGAGTCGCTCGGTGCGATCCGGATCGCCGCCCGCGAGGAGCTCGACAACCTCACCTGGGTCATCAACTGCAACCTCCAGCAGCTCGACGGCCCGGTCACCGGCAACGGCAAGATCATCCAGGAGCTCGAGGCCAACTTCCGCGGCGCCGGCTGGAACGTCATCAAGGTCGTCTGGGGTCGCGAGTGGGACCCGCTGCTCGCCCGCGACGTCGACGGGGTGCTCGTCAACAAGATGAACACCACGCCCGACGGCGCGTTCCAGACCTACTCGGTCGAGGACGGCGCCTACGTGCGCGAGAGCTTCTTCGGCGGCGACCCGCGGCTGCGGGCGATGGTCGAGCACATGAGCGACCAGCAGATCCAGAAGCTGCCGCGCGGTGGCCACGACTACCGCAAGGTCTACGCCGCGTTCGACGCCGCCGCCAAGCACGTCGGCCAGCCCACCGTGATCCTCGCCAAGACGATCAAGGGCTGGACCATCGACGCGCTGGAGGGCAAGAACGCCACCCACCAGATGAAGAAGCTGACCCCGGCCGACCTGAAGAAGTTCCGCGACCGGCTCTACCTCCCCATCTCCGACCGCGACCTCGAGCGGTCCTACGAGGAGACCGGCTCCGCGCCGTTCTTCCACCCCGGCGAGGACTCACCGGAGATCCAGTACATGCTCGAGCGCCGCAAGGCGCTGGGCGGCTCGCTGCCCAAGCGGGTCACCCGGGCCAAGAACCTCACCCTGCCCGGCAACGAGATGTACGACGAGCTCAAGCAGGGGTCGGGCAAGAACTCCATCGCCACCACCATGGCGCTGGTGCGGCTGCTCAAGGACTGGATGAAGGACTCCGAGATCGGCAAGCGGATCGTGCCGATCGCACCCGACGAGTACCGCACCTTCGGCATGGACTCGATGTTCCCGAGCGCGAAGGTCTACAACCCGGCCGGGCAGCAGTACGAGTCGGTCGACCGGAAGTTGTTGCTCTCCTACAAGGAGTCGGCCCAGGGGCAGATGCTCCACGAGGGCATCTCCGAGGCCGGTGCCGTCGCCTCCGCGACGGCCGCGGGCTCGGCGTACTCCACCCACGGCGAGCACATGATCCCGTTCTACATCTTCTACTCGATGTTCGGCTTCCAGCGCACCGGCGACTCCATCTGGGCGATGGCCGACCAGCTGGCGCGCGGGTTCCTGATCGGCGCCACCGCAGGGCGGACCACGCTCACCGGCGAGGGCCTGCAGCACGCCGACGGGCACTCACCGCTGCTGGCGTCGACCAACCCGGCGGTCGTCCACTACGACCCGGCGTTCTCCTACGAGGTCGCGCACATCATGCAGTCCGGGCTGGAGCGGATGTACGGCGAGAACGCCGAGAACGTCATCTTCTACCTCACCGTCTACAACGAGCCGGTCCAGCACCCGAAGGAGCCCGAAGGCGTCGACGCCGAAGGGATCCTCAAGGGCATGCACCGCATCGCGAAGGCGGAGGGCGACGGTCCTCGGACGCAGATCCTGGCGTCCGGCGTCGCGGTGCCGTGGGCGCTGAAGGCGGCCCAGATCCTGGCCGACGACTGGGGCGTGCGGGCCGACATCTGGTCGGTCACCTCGTGGAACGAGCTGTCTCGCGACGCGATCGCCGCCGAGAAGTGGAACCTCCTCCACCCCGGTGACAAGCCCCGCAGCGCCTACGTCGCCGACAAGCTCGCGCGCGCCGACGGTCCTGTCGTGGCGGTCTCCGACTACATGCGCGCGGTGCCCATGCAGATGGCGCGCTGGGTGCCCGGCGACTACCACGTCCTCGGTGCTGACGGGTTCGGCTTGGCCGACACCCGCCCCGCCGCGCGCCGCTACTTCCACATCGACGCCGAGTCGATCGTCGTACAGACGCTCCAGGCACTGGCCGACGCCGGCACGATCGACCGCGACAAGGTCGTCGACGCCTTCACGAAGTACCGCATCGACGACCCGACCGCCGTCGCCGACGTCAAGCAGGAGGGCGGCGACGCCTGACCCGCCCGTAACTCACGCAATATCACGCTGACCCGCCCGAAAGTTACGGGCGGGTCAGCGTGATCTCAGGCGCTGGTGATGTTCGTGACCGAGGCGACGGGGGTGACCGGGCTGATCGGGCCGACCTGGCCGTTGCGCAGGAGGCCACGCCACTTCGCGCGGCTGTAGGTGGCCGGCTGCGTGGTGCGGATGAAGTCGTGCACGATCTTGGCGAAGCGCTGCGGGTGGTCACGGTGCGGGAAGTGGCCCGCATTGGGGATGACCTCGATCCGCGCCTTGGGAGCCAGGGCGGCGGCGTTGCTGGCATGGCGCACGGGGATCACCCGATCATCGCGCCCCCAGACGACGGCCATCGGCATCTCGTCGGTGAGGTAGGCGCGGTCGGCCATGGTGACGATCTGGCCCTTCCAGTCCACGACGGCGCGTACGACGTGGCGGATCGCGGCCCGGGCGTGGGGGTCCTTGAACGAGTCGTAGATGTCGGCGACCTCATAGAGGTCACGCGTGGCCTTCCAACCGGTTCCGGCGAGCGCGCGCATGCCGGCCAGCCCGATGTGGCGCACCCCGGGAAGCGTCAGCACACCCATCAGCTGGTGGTAGCCGGGGGTGGTGATCGCACGGATGAACGGCGAGACCTCCGGGCCCAGACCGCCCGAGCCGACCAGCATCATCCGCTCGGTGCGCTCCGGGAACTGGTAGGCGAACTGCATCGCCACGCCGCCACCGAAGCTGTGGCCGACCACGGTGACCTTGTCGATGCCGAGCACCGTCAACAGGTCGCGCATGCCGTTGGCGTAACCGCCGACGCTGTAGTCGGCGCGGGGCTTGTCGGACTGCCCGTGACCCAGCAGGTCGGGGGCGATCACGGTGTAGCGCTTCGCCAGTGTGTCGAGCACCGGCTCCCACGTGGTGTGATCGCAGCCGAGGCCGTGGAGCAGCAGCAGGGCGGGGCCCTGCCCCACCTTCACGAACGCTCGTCGGTGACCGTGGATCGTGAGGTACTGCACCTCATGCTGGGACTCAGCCACCGGGACCCCCCTGAAGAACGGCGTGTTCAAAGATTCAATCAGAGGACTCCCGGGCTTGGTAGGGCTGTCACCCAGTGTTGGGACGATTTGCCTTGATTTGTTGGGGTCTCTAGCCCTTTCGGACTATGTGGCAGGGCACGATCGGCTCTGTCTTCCCCCTCCAGGGTGAGGGCATAGGCTCGATCTCGTGCCTCGTCGCCCCGCCGCCAACCCCCGAGCTCGTGCCGCGACCGCGCTCCGGAGGTCGACGGGCGCTCTCAGCACCACCGCGATGGCGCGCATGGAGACCGACATGCCGTGGTTCCGCGAGCTGAGCGCCGAGGACCGCTCCTGGGTCGGCCTCATCGTCCAGGCGGGCATCAAGGGCTTCGTGGACTGGTACGGCTCCGACGGCGACGTGCCCGAGGCCGACGGCAATGCCCTGGCCGCCTCGGTCTTCGGCGCGGCGCCACGGGCCCTGGCCGGCGTGATCACCCTCCAACAGACCGTCGACCTGGTCCGCCTGTCCATCGAGGTCGTCGAGGGCAACATCGACGACCTCCTCGACCCCGACGACCTGCCGGCGGTGCACGCGGCCGTCCTGCGCTACGCCCGCGAGGTGGCGTTCGCCACCGCCGAGGTCTACGCCCGCGCCGCCGAGTCGCGCGGCGCCTGGGACGCCCGGCTGGAGGCTCTCGTCGTCGACTCGGTCCTCCGCGCCGAGACCGACGAGTCCGTACTGTCGCGCGCCAGCGCCGTCGGCTGGGGCGCGCGCGGCCAGGTCGCCGTCGTACTGGCCGCGATGCCGGAGCGGCGCACCGAGACCGACCTCTTCGACGCCGTACGACGAGTGGCCCGGGCCGCAGGCCTGGACGCCCTGTGGGCGGTGCAGGGCGACCGGCTCGTGGTGCTCCTCGGAGGGGTCTCCGACGCCAAGGCGGCCGCCGAGCCGATCGTGGAGCTCGCCGGCCCCGGGCCGGTCGTGGTCGGCCCGGTGACCGAGGACCTCGGCCACGCACACCACTCCGCGCGGGCCGCGCTCTCCGCCTACCGCGCGGCGGCGGGCTGGCCGGAGGCACCGCGCCCGGTGCGCAGCAGCGACCTCCTGCCCGAGCGGGCCCTGGCCGGCGACGGGCACGCCCGCCGCTACCTCGTCGAGGACGTCTACCTGCCGCTCCTGGAGGCGCGGGGCACCCTGATCGAGACGCTGGCCGCCTACTTCGAGACCGGCTCGTCGCTCGAGGCCACCTCTCGCGCCCTCTTCGTGCACGCCAACACCGTGCGCTACCGGCTGCGGCAGGTGGCCGACGTGACCGGATACACCCCCGGGCAGCACCGGGACGCGCTGACCCTCCAGATCGCGCTGGTCCTCGGCCGCCAGTCCGGCCGCGGGGCCGAGACCGTCCCCCAGCGTCCACCCGTCGGCTTGTAGAAACCCTACAAAGAATTACCCCCCACTTTCGTGGGCGTCGGATGCGCGTCGGGCCCCATGGGCCCGGCACAGTGGTGGAGTGCTCGTCATCGTCGCACCCGGTCAGGGTGCCCAGACTCCCGGCTTCCTCGTGCCCTGGCTCGAGGACCCGGTCTTCGCCGCGCGCCTCGAGTGGCTGTCCACCGTGGCCGGGGTCGACCTCGCCCACCACGGCAGCGAGTCCGACGCCGACACCATCCGTGACACCAAGATCGCCCAGCCGCTCCTGGTCGGCACCGGTCTGATCGCGGCCCTCGAGCTCTTCCCGCACCCCAGCGACGCCTTCGAGCGGGTCGGGGCGGTCGCCGGCCACAGCGTCGGCGAGCTGTCCGCCGCCGCCGGTGCCCGCACGATCACCGCCGAGCAGGCGATGGTCCTGGTGCGCGAGCGCGGCAACGCGATGGCCGCCGCCGCAGCCGAGACGCCGACCGGGATGACCGCGGTCCTCGGCGGCGACCGCGACGAGGTGCTCGCCGCCCTGGCCGAGCACGGCCTCACCCCCGCCAACGACAACGGGCCCGGCCAGATCGTCGCCGCCGGCACCATGGACCAGCTCGCCGCTCTCGCGGCCGCACCGCCGGCCAAGGCGCGGCTGATGCCCCTCACGGTCGCCGGCGCGTTCCACACCCACCACATGGCGCCCGCCGTCGGTCACGTGGCGCGCCTGGCCAAGTCGGTCTCGGTCCACGACCCGCGGATCCCCCTCATCTCCAACAAGGACGGCCACGTCATCCACGACGGCGTCGAGGTGCTCAACCGCATCGTCGGCCAGATCGCGAGCCCGGTCCGCTGGGACCTCTGCCTCGACACGATGACCGACCTGGGCGTCACCGGAATCCTCGAGATGCCGCCGGCCGGCACCCTCACCGGCATCGCCAAG
>Ga0172379_10007854_pt1 | contig 13686 bp, 11 predicted proteins | sample GrowelOW334metaG_FD_119756 | JGI IMG/M metagenome (GOLD analysis project Ga0172379, IMG submission 119756) | Groundwater microbial communities from an aquifer near a municipal landfill in Southern Ontario, Canada - Groundwater well OW334 metaG | ecosystem: Environmental > Aquatic > Deep... | reverse complement strand
TGGGTCGGCGGCGCGGTTCGGCTGCACCGGCGACGCCGACGACATCGTGGCGGCATCGTTCTTCTGGGACCGCGTGGTGCGGCACCACAGCTACGCGAGTGGAGGGCACGGCCTCGACGAGTACTTTGGGCCGCCCGATCAGTTGGCGATGCGCGTGGATGGACGGTCCGCCGAGACGTGCAACGTATACAACATGCTGAAGCTGACGCGGCAGTTGTTTGCCTGGCGTCCCGACGCCGCGTACGCCGACTTCCACGAGCGCGCGCTGTTCAATCACATCCTGGCGTCCATCGACCCCGAGGACGGGCGCACCTCGTACATGGTGCCGGTGGGGCGCGGCGTACAGCAGGAGTATCAGGACATGCAGCGCGATTTCACCTGCTGCGTGGGGACAGGGATGGAGAGCCATGCGCTGCACGGACTCGGCGTCTGGTATGAGTCGGACGATACCATCTGGGTGAATCTCTTCGTGCCTTGTACCGCGGACTGCACTGTGGGGAAGGCGAAGCTGGCGATGGAGACTGGGTTCCCCGATGGCGATAGCGCGACGATACGCATGACGCTCCCGAAACCGGCGGCGTTCACGCTCGCCGTGCGGCGTCCGGCGTGGGCGGGCGATGGCTTTGCGATCGCGGTGAACGGCAGCAGCATTGCGCAGCCGGCGCTGGCGTCATTGCACGACCCCGTGGCGGGCGGACGCGCCGGGGGCGTAAACAATGAAAGCGAGGCGATGGCGAGCACGTATGTGTACCTGACGCGCACATGGGCGAGCGGCGACACGGTGTCGCTGACGCTGCCCAAGTCGCTGGCGCTCGAACCGACACCCGATGATCCCAACGTGACGGCGATCATGTGGGGGCCGCTCGCGCTGGCCGTTGACCTTGGACCGCGCGACACGAAGCGCGGGGAGGAGGATGAGTCAGGGCCGGTGCCGCTCATCGTGTCGGAGACCCGTGCCCCCGAACAGTTTCTTGAGTCGGCGGGCCGAGCCGGAGATTTCCGCACACGAGAGGCGACGCGGAAGCTGGACGGCACGGCGCATGCGCCGTTGACCCTTGCGCCGTTCTATCGCACGCATCGGCGCACCTACAGCGTCTACGTGGACCTCGTCAGTGCGGTCGGGTTTGCAACGATGCGCGGCGTGCATCAGACGGAGCAGGCTCACGCGGCGAAGATGGAGCACATGACGATGGGCCGGGTGCTTGTGGGCGACGCCGAGTCCGAGAAGGCGGCTAATTATCAGAGTGAGCCCAGGGAACGGCCGGTGGGACGCGGCCGGCGGGCGAGCCGCGCGGGGAGCGGTTGGTTCTCGTACGACTTGCACGTAGACGGTTCGGTGCCGAACACGCTGGCGGTGACGTACTTCAATGACCGCGGACTCCCGGCGCCGCGCGGGAACTTCGCGATTCTCGTGGACGGCACGCGGGTGGCAACCTACGTGCCGCACCTCGCGAAGGTTGGCTTCTACGAGGCGGAGTATGTAGTGCCGCCGGCGCTCACGCTGGGCAAGCAGAAAGTGACCGTGCGGTTCGAGGCCGATCCAGGGTCACGGATTGTGCCGGTGTATGGGGTGAGGGTGGTGAAGAGGTAAGGGGCTACTTTACCACGGAGCTCACGGAGAACTGCCGGAGGGCCACGGAGTACTTCCACTACTGGGGTAACGACATCGCGCCACGCAGAGCATTGCGTGGCGCGTGAAGTTCTTCCAGGAAGTTGCAGTCCTCCGTGGCCCTCCGGCAGTTCTCCGTGAGCTCCGTGGTGAAGAAACCCTGCGTTGCTCACACGATGCCCGCCCGGACCTTTGCGCGCGCGATGATCGCCGCCATCGTGTCGCGGTGCTGCGTAAAGGTGTCGTCCACCACCTGCAGGGTCGGGATGGCATTGGGGTTCAGCCCGAGCGTCTCGGCGTTGAACCTGGAGAATCCCCACTCGTGCACGCCGGTGCTGCCGCGTCCGGGGGCGGGCGCGCTGAGGTGCTGGTAGAAGCGCGCGTACTTGCGCCAGCGCCCGCCGCCGCCGGCATGGAACATCGGAATGAATTCATACAGCGCGTCGTACGGCATCTCGCCGACACCCACAACGCCGGGGAAGCGCTGGCGGAGGTTGCCAATCAGCCGTCGCGTCCCTTCGTGCATGTCGCCGGTGGTGCTGTTCACGTGGCCGCCGACAATGTCGAGGAAGTACGCGTCCACCTTATACCGTTCGATCACTTCGGCGATGCGCCCTTCAAGGAAGGTGCGCCACTTGTCTTCGCCCACGTTCATATAGGTGAGCCAGCCGTCCTGGTGGCGGTCGTTGTTCCAGTCCACCCAGTTGATGTCGTACTGGTCGCCGTCAATCTTGCGCGTGGCCCCTGACGCGATCTTGGGCCAGACGGGCTGCTTGCGGTTGGCGGAGTTGGTGCCGAACATCGGCATCATCCTGAAACCCAGCGTCCGCGCCTCGCTGATGAGCTTCCTGAAGCCCGCCTCGCCGCCCATGCGCTTCGGCACCTGATAGTTCGGGTAGTCCCAGTAGTAGCGTCCGTCCCACGAGGAGAGAAAGACGAGCACGCGGTGCGGTGGAATCTGCGTCGCCATCCAGCGCAGGATCTCCAGTTGGCGCGCGTAGTCGTTGAAGATGAAGCCCGTGTAGTGCATGCCGTGCAGCGTCGTGACCATCGCGACATCGCGCATCCACTGTGGCATGTCGGGGCGCGTTTCCCACGGCTGCAGGTTGAACGCCTTCTCGATGTGCGTCATGTGCGGCGCCATCGCGTCCTCGAACGTCGAGGCATGGCCCAGCTGCCAGCGCGGCACCACGACGCGCGTATCGTTGCGCCAGGCGTCGTGCTCGTAGATGCATTCCGTGCGGAAGCCGCGCTCACCGGCCTGGAAGTAGTAGCGCTTGGGGCGCACACGCGCGTCTTGCGTGGTGAAGTACATGAAATCGGTGTCGCTCGCCTGCACGATGGCGATGGGCGTGCCCATACTCTGCGGCGTCTGTCCGCCGTGCAGATCGCCGGCGCCGAAGGTGTAGCCGCCCAGCATATCGCCGTCGCGCGTGTCCTGCGGCGTGCCGCCGCCAAACGAGACCTTGCCGCGCGGTACATCGCGGATGACGGTGGTGACCGTCTTGATGGGGCGCTGCATCTCGGCGGTGACGTCCCACGTGATGGTCGAGCCGTTGCGCGCGAACTTCACCGTGACCTTGCCCGGCGCCTTCTCCTGTCCGCCGGCCCAGACCATCCCCGTGCAGGTCAGCTCGAGCGCGTCGTCGTTGCCGGTGGCGCGCATGAGCGACCGGTCCATCGCGTAGGTGTTCTCGTCAGTGAAGACGAGGACGCTGAACCGATGCCCGCCAAAGACGACCGCCGGTTCCGGAAAGTCGAACGAGAACCGCATCAGCGAGTTGCCGCGCGCCGGTGTGAAGACGTCGGACGTGGAGTAGAGCTCGACGATGTCGCCAGTCGCTCCAACGCGGTGCAGGGGCACGGGCACGGTGGGGTGCGCGGGCACTAGAGGTACGGTGGGCGAGGTCCCGGCTGACATCGCCTCGTCCGGCGAGACGAGCGCGGCGGCGCCGGCGACGCCGACGGTCTTAAGCCAGTCGCGGCGGGAGAAGGGCTCTGTCATGTCGCGGTCCCCTGATGTCAGAACTTCCACGCCGCGCCGAACCACGGGACGAGGATGGTGTTCTGGCCCGTACCGATCACGGTGACGAAGCCCAAATCCCACGAAACGCCTTCACCGTGGGTGCGCAGGCCGAAGGAAACGAGCGGCTCGTCGATATTCGGGAGGAGCCAGTTTTCTGAGACAAACGTGAGCCGGCGCGAGAGACGCCGCGTGCCACCGACCATCAGCATCGGGTTGCGCGCCAGCTTGCCTTCGGCGAAACCGTAGCCGCCGCCGAGCGTGAACGCGCCGTCGAGCCCGCCCCAGGTGGCGACGCCGTAGGCGATGCCGAAGCCGTTGACGCTATCGAGTTCATCCGAGAACGGTGCGCCGCCAATCCAGACGCCGGCCGCGGTGTTGAACCGCTCCCCCTGGGTGATGCCGACCTTGGGCGAGAGGAAGTAGATGTTGTTCTTGAGAAAGTTGTCGCTGGGGAACAGCGACATCGCCCCGCCGAGCGTGAAGCGGTCGGTGACGCCGCCGTAACCGTCCATGAAGAAGAGCCAGTGATTGGCGATATACCCCTCGCCCTTCTTCAGCATCCGCGCCGTGGGTCCGAAGAAGAGGCGCGTGGCATTGGGATCGTCCGCCCAGTACCGTCCGTCGTGAATCGACGAGGCGGAGACGAGCTTCACCGATGAGACGTTGGCGCGCCGCAAGATGAAGGTGCCTGCCATGGACTCGACGCGCGCCGAGTCGCCCCACGATTGGGTGATGCGTCCGAGCACGGTGGAGCCGTCGCGCAGCTTGATGAGCTGGCGCTGGCTCGTGTCGGCGGCGACGGCGAGGACGGGGCCGGTCGGCTGCGCCGGCGCGCGGCCCGGGAGCACAGCCGCGAGACAGGCGCAGGCGACGAGCAATGGGCGAGTAGTCATGCCCACAATACCCCACGGAACTAGCTGTGGGTCAATAGCCGGGTGGCGTGACGAGCTGGCCTTCTTCACCGCGGAGCACACGGAGAGGGACGGAGGGCCACGGAGTGTGTCAACTTCCTGGGGGAACTGCGCCCGCCACGCGACATGCTGCGTGGTGCGCGGTCGTCATTCTCAGTTGTTGCCGTACTCCGTGGCCCTCCGGCAGTTCTCCGTGTGCTCCGTGGTGAAGATGCCCAGAATGGAGCATCCCGCTGGCCGCGACATCCGCGACCAGCGGGGTGATAGTATCACTATGATACTAAATACGGCGTGTGATGTCGAGGGCGTTGACGCTAGCGGCTCCGCATCGGCGGGATGGGGAGCTTCAGCTCCCTGCCGATGCTGGCCAGCCGCTCTTCGCTGACCTTGCGATCCGTCGCCCGGAAGGCCGCGTCACATGCCTTGGCGTACTCGAGGTCGACCGCCTTGAACTTGGGGTCGTTCTTCGGGGGAATCTTATTGCCCCACCGGTCGAAGATGGCGATGAGTTCATCGGACACGATGGGCACCGGCTTGCCGGCGACGATCACCGACGCACCTTTTCCCTCTCGCACCAGCCTCGGATTCTGCATCGCGACGGCCGCACCGCAGGTGTACATGGACGGCAGCGGCGTGTAGAGCGAGCACCCGCCCGGCGCCAGCTGGCACTGGCCGAGCACGCAGATGAGCGACGCGGCGGACGCCGGGCGAGGGGTCAGCGCCAGCAACATCACGGCACCAAGGACGAACAAGCCAGTACGGAGACCTGCGGCGAACGAGCGCGAAGAACTGCCGTGCATGTGCCTCTCGGCGTATGAGAAATGAACCTGAGGAACGTGTAGGGCAGGGAACCACGAGCGTTAGGGATACGCCCCGCACCTTGCCTCGGTCTGTGCGTCGCCATACGCTTCGAATAGCGCATCCGTCGGTGAGCTTTTCCCGGCGACACAGGCGCCGCAGGGCATTGTTCGCGAGCCAATGGGAGTGGCGAGCGCGAATTCCGACAGCACGACGGTTCGCTGCATGAATTCTGCGCGCGCAGGCCCCCGTCACACAGGGTGGCAGGCGCCTCTCCGCCGCCTCCCAGGTGCCCGTTGTCCAATCGCATCAGGCTCGTTCTCCCGCTCGCGTTCCTGTTCATCGCCGCCGGCGCACTTCGTGCGCAGGGACCCGCCGATACGACCATCACGGTCGTGCCGGCATTCGGCCCCGACCGCTTTGTCTCAGCCCAGGCGCCGCTCGAACTGACGCTCAGCCGGGCACCCGGCGGGGCGGAAGGCCGTCTCGCAATCTTTGTCGGCACCTCCGACCTGACGTCGCTGTTCGAACGCGACGGGGCCCGGATGACCTTTCGCGCCAATGGCGTCGACCTTCCATCCGGCGAGTCCGAGGTGAAGGTCTACCTAGTCGCCGGAGAGGCCTGGACGGAACTGGCGAAGCTGCCGATTCGCGTCCTGACGCCACGCGGCTTCGAACGCGCCAACGTCGAACCGGGCCTGGAGCTGCGAAATACAGGCCAAGTCGCCGAAGGACACTCGGGTTCAGCAACCGCCTCGTCGCGGCCTACCTATCAGATGCTCGCGGGAACCATTGGGCTGGAGACGTCGCACGCACGCACCGGTGTGTCGCTGACCTCCTCCACGCACCTGCTGGGCGCGAACGAGCGGGCGAACGCGCTGCGCTTCGGCGAGCTGGGCGACGACGCATCACCGGTGGATCTCGCCGACTACGTGCTACGGTTCGAGGCGCGCAATGCCGTGCTCTCGCTCGGACAGGTCACCACCGGCGCGAACCGCCACCTGATCAATGGCTTTGCGAGCCGAGGCGTGACGGCCGTGGTGGGCGGCCAGCGCGCGTCGTGGACGGTAGGCGTCGAAAACGGCACGAGCATCGTCGGCACCGACAATATTACGGGCCTCGATAACGGCGATCATCGCGTCATGTCCACGGGGCTCGCCGTTGAGCTGATCCCCACTCGACCCGGTGCGTTGCATGTGGACGCCACGGTGCTGCATGGATCGCTGCTCGCCACCTCCGGCTTCACGCAGGGCGGCGTCATGGCAGCCGACCAGAGCGACGGATACGGCGTACAGGTGGCCGCGAGCTCGCCGGCGCAGCGTCTCAAGCTGGCGGCCGGCTTCGCCAGCAGCAGTTCGCAGTATGCGGCCGACCCGCCGCTGATCTCCGGCGGTTCGATCATCCCAAACCAGGCGCACCGCAAGGGCGCACGGTACGCCGAGCTCACTGCCGGCCTGCTGCAGGACCGGCGGATCCTGCGCGCTCCCGTCACGATGAGCCTCGCGCTGCGGCACGAACGCGTGGAGCCGATGTACCGCAGCGTCGGTGTCTTCGCGCAGTCGGATGTGGAGCGCAACGGCGTGGACCTCGGCGGCAATATCGATGTGGTCAGCGTGCTGGCCACGCACGGACGAGCCGGCGACAATCTCGACGACGTCTCGTCCATGATGACCAACCGCAGTCGCCTGTCGACGCTGACACTCGGCACGCCGCTCTCGGCGCTGTTGCGGGTCACGCGGCACGCGGCCCTCTTGCCGTCGCTGTCGTATGCGCTGCAACGGATGCACCAGTTCGGCGCGGGCATCCCGGCGGGCGGCCTCTACACCGCCTCGGACATTCCCGACCAGATGAGCGTGGTGCACGACGCCAGCGCGCAGTGGCAGGTGAAGCAGTGGCAGGTCGGCTATCGTGTGAACGCGAGCCGGCAGGACAACCGCGCACCGGGACACGAGCTGGAAGACCTGGTCGCACAGACCCAAGGCGTTACGGTTGGCGTCGCAGTGGGTGCCGCGCTGACGCTTGGCCTGGATCTCGGACTCGAGCGCCAGGAGAACAAGCAGTACAGCCAGGTCAACCATGTGCGCCGCGCCGGGCTGACGGGAACGTGGCGGGTGTTGTCGCTCACGACACTCGACGGGACCGTGAGCCTGTCGCGCGCCGAGGACCCCGGCGCCGGCAGCGACACGCACGTGTCGTCCCTGCAGGCCGGCATTGCCCAGGGGATCAAGCTCTGGCACTCGGCCGATGGTGCGCCGCGCGGACAGGCCTTCCTGCGATTCGCGCGCTACTCCAACGAACTGTTCAACCTGACCAACTCGTTTGCGCCGCCCTCCCAACAGAGCGGGACGTGGAATGTCGCGTCCGGACTCTCCCTTCGACTGTTCTAGGAGCAGCGCAATGACACATCTCAAAGCGGTTCGCGCGATGCTCCTGTTTGTGCCGGCAATCGCCGCCGGCCAGTTGGCTGGTCCCGATGTTCGCGTCTCGCCGGCATCGGTCACGGTGAACTCGCAGGGACCGACCACGGCGATCCTGACGTACAGTGGTGTGGGCGGCTACACGCCCGCCGAGGGGACGTGGTGCGCCTCATTGGCCCCCGTGCTCGACCGCGGCGTGCGGTGCGACCCAGCCACCATCTACGGGCAGGCACCGCGCCCAACGCGGCCGGTGTCGACGGCCGGGGTCTTTACGGATGTCATGTCGGTCTCCGCGTCGGTTGCGCAGCGCGCGTACGAAGCGGCCCTCGCGGGCGGGTCGCCGCGCTTCTACTTCGTGCGACGATTCGAAGCACCGGCGACGACCAAGGCGCCAGGGGTGGATCAATACGTCGTCGTCGCGCTGCTGCTCGGTGGCAGCGGTGCCAACGCGCCGTTTGCGCTGACCAACGTGCGACTGCGAGTGGATCCCGAAGTGCCCGTGCTGTTCGTAAAACGCGGCACCGAGCCGTCGCCGATGACGGCCGAGATTGCGTACACGGGCAGCGGGCGGCTTCGCGGGCGGTGGGAAGTCGTGATGCCGGGCGAAACACGGCCATCGGCGCGCGACCTGATGACCGAAGGCTCTCTGCCGAGCACGGAGCGCGGGTTGCAGCGCCGCTATCGCGAGATCGAACGCTTCAACGTGCTGCTGCTTCCCAATGGACGGTTCACGCTGCCGGGGCCGGATCCGTCGCGACTGCCCACGTCGCTCGACGGATCGTACACGATCCTGCTGCGTGTCGAGACGTCGGATGATGCGCGCAGCGACCTGCGGGTGGTCGGGGCGGCGGATGCGGGCACGGTCATTCACAACGGCGCATCGGCCGGCTTCCCGATGCCGACGCTTCGGTACATCGTCGGCTCCACGGGGGCCCGCGTGGCGCCGTCACGCATTCCGCAGAACGTGCGCCTTCGCCTTCCGGCTGGCGGTGCCACGCTGGCACCCGACGCGGCGCTGACGCTGAGCTGGACGGATGCAGGAGCGGCCGAGCGTTACCGCGTGGACATCGAGAAGGTGGCGGATGGTGCCACGCTGCTGACGGCCATTGTTGCGTCGGGCGTCGGCCGATACGCCGTGCCGCCGTTTGCGGTGTCGACGGGGCCGGCGCGCTGGCGTATCACGGCGCTCGATGCGGCGGGACGCGAGATCGGCCGCAGCGAGTGGCGTCGTGTGCAGCGGCGGTCGCATTGACGGCGAGCCGCGTGCGGGTGACGACGAAGGTCGTCGATCGCGATTTCATTCGCGTCGGGCGGTCGCGCATTGACGGCACCGGGGTGTTCGCCAAGCGGAAGATTCCCAAAGGCGCACGCATCATCGAGTACACGGGGGCGCATGTGCCGGTCGATGCGGTGGTGGCCGTCGCGAATGAAGGACCGCCCGCCGCCGTATACGCGTTCCGGCTGAACGAGACGACGATCATTGACGGCGCCTGCGGCGGCAACGACTCGCGCTACGTGAATCACAGCTGCGCGCCCAACTGCGAGGCGCTGAGCTTCGACGACCACATGTACTTCTACGCCCTGCGCGACATCACGCGCGGCGAAGAACTGACGTTCGACTACCGGCTTAACGCCTCGTCCCCGCGGCGACCGACAAAGCGCGCGCGTGACGCGCACGCCTGCCGGTGCGGCAGCGCGAACTGTCGCGGCACGATGCTCGCGCCCCGATCGGCGCGTGCCAGATGATGTTGCTCACTTCACGGAGAACCAGATGAAGAAGGTCCCCGACTTCTCGAAGGCCAAGGGTACGCCCGCCAAGAAGGCCAAGAAGGCCGCCGCATCCACGCCGGACACGAAGGTGCAGTCGGCAACGAAGGCGAGCCGAGTTGTGCTCGCCGCCGCGATGCTGAGCATGCCGGCCGTGATGGTGCCGCAGCAGGCCGCGGCGCAGTCCACGGTCGGGCCGCCGATCAGCCCGACGAAGCCGACCGTGCCACCGGTCAGCTTCAACTATGCGAAGGTGGAGGTGGAGTATCGGCCGATCAAGATGGCGGGCGTCTTCACGGTGCTCGGCGTCGGTGAGGGGCACACGATCTTCAAGGCAGCTGACGGCTCGATGTTCTACCTCGATCCCAGGACCGGCGACAAGCGGTCGGTCGCGGTGGACATGTTCATCAAGATCGGGGACATCAAGGGCGAGAGTCGTTCCACTGCACCGACGCATGTGGGCGGTGGTGGCGGAGCGGGCAAGGTCAATGTCCAGGACATCAGCATCACGTCCATCATCGGACTCGACGCCACAGGCAACGCGGTGATGCGGAACGCGCGGAACGAGGTGTTCACGCTGGATCCGAGGACCGGCAACAAGGTCTTCATCAAGTGGCCCAAGTAGCAAGCGCTCACGCGTTCACCCAAGGAGAACCAGATGAAGAAGGTCCCCGATTTCTCGAAGGCCAAGGGCACGCCGGCCAAGAAGGCCAAGAAGGCTGCCGCGTCCAAGTCCGACACGAAGATGCAGTCAGCGGCGAAAGCGAGCCGTGTGGTGCTTGCCGCCGCCATGCTGAGCATGCCGGCGGTGATGGTGCCGCAGCAGGCCGCGGCGCAGTCCACGGTTGGGCCGCCAATCAGCCCGACCAAGCCGGTTCCGCCGATGGGAGCCGAGCGGATGACAGACCATAAGCACACGGAGTACCTCAAGATCGCGGGCACGTTCACGGTCATGGGCGTCGGTGACGGCCACACGATCTTCAAGGCCGCCGACGGTTCGATGTTCTACCTCGATCCAATGACCGGCGACAAGCGGTCAGTCGCGGTGGACTACTTTCTGAAAATCGGCGACATCAAGGGCGAGAACCGCACCATCGGCGTGAAGAACGGCGGCCGCGCGGGTGGCATGCTCAAGATCAAGTTCACGGATCTGCTGGTGAGCTCCATCGTGGGCCGCGATGCCAGTGGCAACCCCGTGCTGCAGAACGCGCGCAACGAGACGTTCACGCTCGATCCGCGGACCGGCGACAAGGTCTTCATCAAGTGGCCCAAGTAACCATCGGCGAACGCCGCGACACCCGCCCCTCCACACACCCGAGAAATCCATGATGATGCTCTTTGCGCTGCCGATGGCTGCACTGCTGGCGATGCCGGCGCCTGCGGTTGCTCCGCCGTCCATCTCCCTGACGCTCACGACATCGGCCACCGCGAACGGTCCACAGGCGCCAGGACAGACGTTTTCGATGACCATGAACTACCACTGGTCGAACGCTTCGCACGGCGCGCACAGCGTCACCGTGTCGTTCACGCTGCCGCAGGGGCTCGAGCTCGTGAACAGCTCGTCGCCGCTCGGCGGCAATCCCAATGGACCGAGGACCGCCGGACGCTCGTTCAACACGGTCACCGCCGGTCCGTTCAACCAGCCATCGAATGTCTCGGGCAGCGGCTCGTTCACGCTGGCGCTGCGTTTTCGGCAGGGCGTGAATGCCGGCACGCAGGCGTGCGTGTCGCCTGCGATCTATGATGCCGCATCGTCGAGGCCATCGTCGGGACCCTCGTCGCAGCAGTGCTTCACAGCGGCTGGTGGCGGACCGGGTGGGCCCGGTGGGCCTGGCGGCGGCATGGGTGGTGGGCCGGGCGGACCCGGCGGTGGATCGAACACGCCCGTCGTCAGCCATTGGGCACTCACGCACGAACTCGTCGACGGCACTGGCATCAGCGCGCCGACGGCGATCTTCCGCGTCAAGATCGTGAACGGCTCGGCCATGGTGCAGGGTGAACCCGGACTGGTCTCGCCGTCGGTCAACTACTCCGTGATCAATCCGGCGAAGATCGTCGCCGTTTCGCAGGGACCTTCCGCCTCGAGCGGCCTCCCCGCGGGATGGGCGATCTCAGGTGCGCTGCCGTCAGCAGTTATCACGGTCACGGGACCGGCTGCGCTCGCGCCGACGGCGACGCTGCCGGTGTTGTACGTGCACGTCTCGCTGGCCGGCGTCGCCCTGGGCGGCACCAACCAGGCCATGGCGTCGCTGATCTACAAGCTGTCCAGCAACCCGCAGTCGGCACCGTTGGTGATTGGAAACACGAAGGAGATTCGCGTCGTGACAGTGTTGAAGTAGATGGTTCGCAGTTGTTCACTCTGAGGAGTCGTTGTGACGAAGGACCCGAAGTTCCCTGAGGGAAAGGGCACACCCGCCAAGAAGTCCGGACCCGCGTTGAAGGTGCAAGCGAAGGTGCAGTCGAAGGTGCAGGCGAGAGTGCAGGCGAAGACGACGGAGCAGATCAAGGAGAAGGCCGTGACGTTGGCCGCCGCGGCGGTGCTGGCCTTGCCGCTGGCGCTGGCGCCGTCGCCCGTGGCGGCGCAGGTCGAGGCCGCGCCGCCCATCAGCCCGACCGCGCCGGTCTCACCAAACGAGACCACGACGGCGGTCGGGCAGGAGGGGACCCTCATCATCAGGATGGAGCGGACGTTCACGGTGCTCGGCGTCGGCGACGGCCACACGGTCTTCAAGGCCGCCGACGGCGAGACGTTCTATATCGATGCCGCAACCGGGGACAAGCAGCCGGTGACGGCCGACTACTTCCTGGGGCGCGACGAGAGCAAGGACGGGCGCAGCGCCGGCAGGATCAGGTTCCCCAATATCATGATCGTCTCCATCCTTGGCGTCGACGCCCATGGCAACACCATCATGCGGAACGCGCGCAATGAGACGTTCACGCTCGATCCGAGGACCGGCAACAAGGTCCTGATCAAGTGGCCGAAATAGACAGACGCGCGCGCATCCACGCCGGTGTCCGCACCTGACACCGGGCCCGTGGAGTGCGGTACGCGGGTTCCTTTTCCAGGCAAGCCTGGGCGAGCTGTCGCTGGTCGTGTTGTTGGGAGTGGCCTGGATCGACCCACAAGTCGTGGAGGCGATGCAGCCCGGCTTCCTCGCTGGCCTGCCGTTGTTGTTCGTCGCCGAGTTCATCTTTGGGCACGCGAGCGCCGGGATGTCCGTCGCGGTGAAGTTCGAGGGTGTCGGGCGGTGGCTCTTCGCGTGCTTTCTGACGCTCATCTACGCCATCTGGTTTGTCCTGCTCTTCCGGATGGGATCCGGGATTCAGGCGGCGTTCTTCCTCTGGATCACCGTTGGCCGGATCTATCGCGCCGACGCCGAGTTCAGGAAACACGATACTAGGCGCGGGAATCGCGACCAACTCGCGGCACGCCTGGCGATTCCCGCGATGCTGCGGTTCTTCACGCTGATTGCGTGTGTCTTCCTGTCGGTGGTCGTTCCGCTGCCGCAACTCGGGCTGGCGGGGTATTCCGGACCGACAGCGGGCTCAGGTTCGTTCGTGGACCATCCAGAGACGCTGATCTTTGTGCTGATGCTCCATTTTGCGTCAATCTCGTGGCTCGAACGAAACGTCTTTCCCAGGGTGGCGGAGCGGTTCGCCTTCTAGGATGCGTTGGTGTGCGGGCGCACGCGCTGGCCTTTGTCACCACGGAGCACACGGAGAACTGCCGGAGGGCCACGGAGTACGACAACACCTGGGGTTAACGACATTGCGCCACGCAGAGGCTCGCGCGGTGCCCGCAGTTCCTCCAAGAAGTTGCCGTACTCCGTGGCCCTCCGGCAGTTCTCCGTGTGCTCCCTGGTAATGAAGTCATCCGAAACACACCACCCGCCGGCCGCGATGTGCGCGACCGGCGGGTGATTTAGTACTACTACGATACTAAATAGCGGCTACTTCTTGGCGGCCGCCGACTGCAGCTCGGTCACCAGCCGTGACGCGCCGTACACCTTCTTGAGCGCCTCGGTGATGCCGGCGGTGTGCACCGACACCGTGCGGGCCACGTCATCCGTGAAGATGAAGCGGTTGGGCAGGCTCTCGATGTTGCCGTCGAACACGAGCCCCACCACCTCACCCTTGGCGTTGATCACCGGGCTGCCG
>Ga0172379_10007853_pt1 | contig 13688 bp, 9 predicted proteins | sample GrowelOW334metaG_FD_119756 | JGI IMG/M metagenome (GOLD analysis project Ga0172379, IMG submission 119756) | Groundwater microbial communities from an aquifer near a municipal landfill in Southern Ontario, Canada - Groundwater well OW334 metaG | ecosystem: Environmental > Aquatic > Deep... | reverse complement strand
TTCTCGAACCAACTCGAGGCGCTCGTAGTCGAATGGAGGAGATACCTCCACATGTATCCGGAAATTCGCTGGGAAGAAAACGAAACTCTGGCGTACATTCGGAGACAACTGGAACTGAATCTGGCGGCAATCGAGCCATCGCCGTTTATTTTCAGTGAAATGACCGGTGGTCTGGTCGTAGACCTGATTATCCCAGGGAAAACCGAAATGGTACTTTTTCGGGCAGACGTTGATGCGTTGGCGGTCTCAGAACAAACTGGGCTGCCTTATACATCAAAGGTTCCTGGCAAAATGCATGCGTGCGGTCACGATATGCATTCGGCGATGCTCATGGGAGCCATCGTCGGGATCAGCCGAGCGATGCAAGTGGGCTACATTCCCACACACAACATTCGGTTCGTGTTCCAACGCGCCGAGGAAAATCCTGTCACGGAATCAGGTGGTGCCAGCCTCGTAAAAGGTGGCGTGCTCGAGGGCGTGAAGGAAGCGTACGGACTGCATGTATGGGCAACTGGCGAAGCAGGAACATTCCTGTCGCGCTCAGGCGTCACACTCGGCAATTCGGATCGAATGAAAATCGAAATCAAAACAACCGGTGGACATGTTGCCATGGCGAATGAAGGTGTAAATGCCATCGACGTCGTGTCATCCATCCTCAATGGTTTGTCTGGCTTCGGTGGACGATTCCTCGGGGACACTGAACCCGTATCGATTCATCCGACAATCGTGAACTCAGGTACAGCAAGCAATGTCCGGCCCGCAAACGCAGAAATGTGGTATTCCGCAAGGAATTTCCTCGGACCAGACAAGCGCAAAGCATTCCACGAGGCACTCAAAGCTCGTGTGTGTGCTATCGCAAGAGTCTATCCTGATCCGAATCTCAAAGTGAATGTGACCATCATCAATGGCCACCCCACTCTTCAGAATACGGCTCCGGAATATGAAAAGACGAAACTGATGCTCGATAACGCTGGATTCAAAACTATCGGTATCGAACCTCAGCTCGGTGGCGAAGACTTCGCGTGGTACCTGAAACTCCAAGGTGGAGTTCCTGGGGTCATGTGGATGATCGGCGCCAATCAGGAAGGATGCGGCGGACATCACGCTCCCACATTCAACCCAAGCGAATCAGTGCTCAAAGATGGAGTTCATTTCTGGCTCCTCCTCGCCTACGGCGAGTAATCTCACGTTGTAATGACGAGAGACAGAATAATGTCCGTCCCGCGAAGCGGGACGGACATTTTCTTTTTATATTATAATTCTTAAACCTTACAAAATCCTACTTCCCTACTTTTAAACCAAGAACATGAGCTGTGACCGCAGCAATCGTCTCTGCCCACGGTTCATGCTTTGAATATGCAGCACGCGGATCAGAATCAACATCTTTATCAATCTCAAAGATACGAGGTTTAATCATATAAAGAATAGCATCCTTGCGCATTTTCTTCATATGTTCTTTTGTAATTGGTTTATACATCTTCAAAATTAGTTCCTCTTTTTCTTTCGGAAATTTATCTGCAGGGATAATACCTTTCTGAAGACCACGAGTCACTAACAACATATCAATGTCACCTATAAAATCATCAAGTTTGCCGTAAGCAAGACTCTTCAACCCATTCTTCTTTGCTTTTTCTTCAACATCTTTTGGTAATGGAAAATGTCCTAAATCATCAATTATCAAATTGACACCATACATACCAAGAATCGGAACAAGAGCTTTTGTTGCACGATTAATTTCAGGTGTTCCATAAATACCAATCTTCAATCCTTCAAATGGACGATCCTTCAAGTGCATCTTCATAAATGCCAACAACATAGCTGTGCCAACGGCATGTTCACGAGAACCACAACCACAGTTCATTACTGGGACGAGCGAATTCGCCGCTGCACGTTCCGCCGCATCATCATCTGGATGACGAAGTGCAATCAAATCAGCAAATGAGCTATATTCACGGATTGTATCTTCAAATGACTCGCCCTTCGACATTGAGAGACCCTTGTCATCTGTAACCCCAATCCATCCACCACCCATACGAATAATCCCCGCTTGAAAAGCGTTCATAGTTCTAGTTGATGGTTGAAAGAACAATGTCGCAAATATCTTTCCACGAGCAATGTTTGGATCAATTCCGTGCTCCATGAAATATGAGAAGTTCTTAATAATTGCATCGTAATCTGCTTTTGTAAAATCTGACGAACTAACTAAATGTTTGATTGCCATATTCTTATTATTATATTTTTAATGTGTAATCGATTATATCATCTTGTCTCCGCAGGTGCTTCTTTGTGTGTTTCTGTATAATTTAATACCATCGCAACGTGAAGAGCTGACATCTCCTGCATCACGTCTGGATCAACTCTAAAATTCGGTGCATGGTGAGCCACAATCGGAATATCTTTAGATTTGTTTGCTCCTCCCACCATAACAAAAACACCAGGAATCTGTTTACCACGAAGTTCTTCAAAGTAAAATGAAATATCCTCTCCTGCTGGCATAAAATCTGAGGTAAGTTTTACATCTTCTATGACTTCCTTTGCTGAATTTCTAACCATAGACACCAGAGTAGGATCACGATGAACAATAGGTCGATATCCAGGGCGAGGTTTTATATCTACAGAAACATCCCGATCGCTGTATTTCTCCACTACTTCATTTACAACAGTTTTAATTTTACCTAACACTTCTTTTGAAACTGATTTATACATTTCAGAACTGATACGCACCACCCACGTACTGCTTCCTTCAGCTGGTAGAACATTGTAACCTCCTTTTGGGAAATCTGTTCGAGTATTTGCGATTATAGACTGATTCTCTTTATATAAAGGTTCAAACAGATCATACAGACGAGTATTTATTTCGGAAAAAATTCTATTCAAGCTTGGTTGCTCATATACATTCATAACATGTCCCCCTTTAGTCTTTAGTGTTATGTCAATTTCCCCTGAACTTGCACTCTGTATTCCCTCTTTCACGTTTACTTGCCCACGTTCATATAAAGAGATAACATGTTGACCAAACACCGCCTCAATATTGTCTCGAACTCCAGATCTTTCCATAAATTTCACCATTTGTACGGCTCCACTTTCCTTTTGGAATGTTTTTTCCTCACTTGGCTGAAACATCAGTTTCACATCTATTGGAAGTTCTCCTTTATTAGAAAGTTCCTTCAACAATTTTGCTGTACCAAGGAGAGCTGCTGTATGGATATCATGACCACAACCATGCATAGCACCATCAATCTTTGATTTCACTGGATTTTTAGAATCTTCTTGTACTGGTAATGCGTCCATATCTGCACGTAATGCAACTGAGCGAGAACTATCAAGGCCACGAACAACAGCTACCACCCCAGTACCAGTACTTATTTGTTCTCCGTCTTTACCTTTTTTTTCAAGACCGATTTCTGATCCAAGTATTTCAATCCCAAGAGATTCAAGATACGCGATTATCTTCTTTGAAGTTTCAATCTCCTGTCCACCAAGTTCTGGATTCTCATGAAAATCAATATAAAGAACCTTCATTTCTGGAAGTATTTCTCCTGCACGCTCTACTGTAGTACGAATTATCTCAGCAGTTTTTGACTCTAACAGTTTCTCTGGTGATTGATCCATAAAATATAATTACAATAATCTAATAATTCCTTTCTCCGCGTCCACTTCCACCATGTCACCAGTTTTGAATACTTTTGTTGCGATTTTGGTGCCTATTATACAAGGTTTCTGCATCTCTCGAGCGACGATTGCTGCGTGGCAAGTAATACCTCCTTCATCAGTGACAAAGGCAGCCGCACGATTCATTGCTGGTATAAAAGAAGGGAATGTCATTTGAGTTACCAAAATGTCACCAATTTTAACATTATCCAATTCATCTATGGTTGTAAGCACACAAACAACACCTCTCACACAACCCTTGAATGCAATCGATCCTTTTACTTCCTTAGTTTCTTCAATTTTTTTATCAATAATAATCGGTCCATTTTGGAAGATTACTTCTCCTTTCAAATATACAAAACTGACTAATGGAACAAAACGAGATGCAACAGATCTGGTGAAATCTTTTGCACGGTAATATTTTAAATCGACAAATGAAATGTTATGTTTATCAGCAATAGCTTGTAATATTGGACGTGCTTTAAAAAATAAATAATAAAATACATCTGTTCGCTCTGTTCTATAAAAAACTAGCTCTTGAATCTCTTCAAAAAGACTAACAAGTTCTGATGGAATAGCTACGATCGCACGATCCTTCATAGGACCAAGTTCTGACCTCATACGTTCGATCTCGACAATAGTAATCCATCTGAGAATCCGTCCCTCGCCTTCATCCACCCAAAAGTATCAGCAATTATTTTTGCTTCCACACCACTCCGTAATGCTTCGTCTAAATATGAATGTGCGTTTTTCTTTTTTGGAAAACTTGCATCACCAATAAATGTATCAATATCACTTTTCACATATTTCGGTACCTCTATCTTTAATTCTCTGTAATAATATGACTCGATCCCGTGTGCAAGCCAGATGTATGTGCAGCAAATTTTTAGAATTTCAAATACTTTTGAAAACTTTTCCTCCAATAACATATTACTGGAAATTATTTCATTAATTGTCTTTTCACTTTCAATCTTAAATGATTCTAAACTTCGCGTAATATCAATCATTTTATGAGTCATCAAATATACTTCAATCTTAGAATCCATTTTCTCTAGAGATTCTTGATTGATATACCATGAACCATCCTGAAATAATTGAACCTCGAGTTCAACATCAGGAATACCAATTTTTTCAAAACTTTCTTTTCGTGTCGAATCTTCAAATAATGATAACGTAAAAGCATAAAATGGTCGTTCAAGCCACTTCTCCCACTTCATTTTTTGTACCTCTTCTATGATCATATTACTTAATTATTCTCACTATCCCCCTCTCCGCATCCACTTCCACCATGTCACCGTCTTTCAGGACTTTGGTTGCGTTCTTTGTTCCAATGATACAAGGCTTCTTCATTTCTCGGGCAATAATAGCAGCGTGGCATGTAATACTACCCTCATCAGTCACAAAAGCTGCCGATTTTTGCATTGCCGAGATAAAAGATGGGAAGGTCATCTGAGCTACTAAGATATCTCCCTCTTTGACCTTATCGATATCATCAGAATGGATAACTATTCGTGCAATACCTCGTACAATACCCTTGAAAGCTACTCTTCCTTTAATTTCCTCACTTTCGTGTTTTTTAAAATCAGAAATCAACAAATCGTCTGTAATAACATAACGATCATTTATTTGTCCGTAACTAAAGTTCTTATCATATCTTTTCGGTTCCCCTAGAATAATTGAATTAGCATCGTAATTTGAAAGCTCTTTCAGACTTACACCAACATATTTTGCAATATCTTCAAGAAGTGGTCTTGCTACACCAGCAAATTCATAAAATTTATCAGTTCTGTCTGTTCTGAAAAAATTTAACTCTTTTAATTCTCCAGCCAAATCTTTTAACCCTTCAGGAATATTAACCTCATGTTTATGTGGTTCTTTATAATTCCTCTTAATTTCTTCTATCTCTCCTTCTGTATAAAAGTCAGTAAAACCATCTCTAGACTTTATCCAGCCATATTTATCTTTTATATCTTTTACAGGAACAGCGGCCATTATCTCATCTAACATTAAAACATATGCATTTTTCTTTATTGGCACACAGATATCACCAACAAATTTTGCATAATCCCCTTGAATATATTTCGGCACCTCTATAGCTATCCTCTTATTAAAATGTTCTTCTAATATATTAACGATGTTTAAATAAAAAATATAATCCTTGATCAAATCAGACATACAAGCTGTCTTCTGTGGGATTGTTTTCTTATTATCATTAATAATACTTTTGAGTTCCGTAATGTGATGTCTGTGTGTCTTTTCGAGAACATCAGACAATTCTGATACTTTATGTGATTTAAAATATTCGTCAAAATATGCAACTCCTCTATCATGAAATCTCTTATCATAATATATATCAGGAAACTGATACAAATAATTATCAATCGCTATTCCTTTAAGACCTGCTCTCCCAAAAAACTTCTCTCTGCAACCATCCCAGACTAAAGTCGCTAAAAAAACAGAATACGGCCTGTTCAACCAATACACCCAATTTATCTTTTTCAGTTCTTGGATGAAATTCTCCTTTTCACTTTCAGAGACGAGTTTTAAATCAGAATCTACATTATTCATATCATTTATCTAGAATTTTAATAATACCATTATTTGCATCCACCTCCACTATATCCCCGTCTTTTAGGACTTTGGTGGCGATTTTGGTACCAATTATACATGGTTTCTTTAATTCGCGTGAAATAATGGAAGCATGGCACATTATTCCACCCTCATCAGTAATAATCGCTGAGCATTTCAAAAGGGCCGGCATTAGTGATGGACTAGACTGAATAGATACCAACACATCTCCTTCTTTAAATTTCTTCATATCATCTATACTGTTTATCACACTAACCTTTCCACGAACAATTCCTTTGTATGCCACCGAACCTTTTAATTCTGTAAAATCGTGCGTTGAATGATCAATAAATAATTTTGAAAGGGTATCTAGATCATATGAAAAATCAATTTCATATGGAATCTTTTTCAAGCTAATAGTGCATCCACTCATTCTCCTTTTAAGATCACTAGACGATACCGCGTCTTTTACAGCTAAGATATTTCTTAATTCATCTGGATTCAAACATGATACCAATCTACTTGTATAGCCAGTTATTATTTCCGCCTTATTCAAATACTTACTGATAACCTGATGTAATAACTGAGGATAGCGAGTTTCAGATTTCAATTCTTCGTACATTTTTCTAACACTTCCAAACAATTCAGAATCTAATCCCTTTTCTATTGACTGATTAATCGCATATAACACCCAAAACGGCAAGATCGTACAGTAACCCAAATTATCTGAGAATAAATCCAATACTTGATTGAATGAGTTACCATCAATAATAAAATCTGGACTCTTTGCTTCAGCTAATAATTTATCAGCTTTTGTATTCAATACTTTTGCTTTTTCATACCAATCTCTAAACAAACCGTCATCATTCTTAATACAATCTAAAATACAATCGCAAACATTATCAATTTCCTCTTGTGGTGCCGCTAAAACACAGACACCTTCCTTGTGTGCAAAGACTGAATTCGTAAAACCAAGGCCCACAGTATTTTTTAGAGCTAAATTATGTTGCCACTGAGAAACATATAAACTAAAAAGTGGATATTTTCGTTCAGCAAATTTTTGTATATCTAAATTCATTTTACTTAATTATCCTTATTATCCCTTTATTCGCATCCACTTCCACCAAATTACCGTCTTTCAAAATTCTTGTCGCAATTTTTGTACCGATGACACAAGGCTTATTAAGCTCACGAGAAACAATTGCTGCATGACAAGTAATACCTCCTTCGTCTGTTATAATCCCCCCAGATATTTTCATAAGTGGCACATACTCTGGTCGTGTCATTCCTGTGACCAATATTTCACCTACACCTAATCTTTTCTTTCCATCCACAACATCAAGAATGATACGGGCAACGCCACGAACAATTCCTTTTGATCCAGATTGCCCTTTTATTTCTCCGGAATTCGTAAAAGTATTCTCGGCAAAATGCCCCTTGTGAAAAATATTCATTATCTCTTGATTGTCTTCTGTTGGACCATATTCAAGCTCTTGAATATTATCATCATGCACCAAAAGAGATATCCCGTTACGACGTTTAACAATCAAACTATAATTTTCGCGAAGATATTTTGAGCCTCTCTTCAGTTCATCCACGCTTACAAATAATATTAAATCTTTCTCTACAATTCCAGCATCTTGAAACATCTTTTCGGCCACTTTATAAAATCCAGTAACCGATTTCATAATACAATCTTTACGCATATCACGAAGTTCTATTAAAGACTGCATGAACATGACTATTTTGTTTTCTGACTCGTCCAAACTTGATAACCACTTGTTATTTTCTTCCACTCTCTTAGAAACAATTCCTATTTCCTTCTGAATAAAATCTTTTGCTGTATCCGAAGTGAATGTTCCATAGTCTTCCATTAATTTTCCTTTGACCATCTCTGTGGGAATGACTCTGTCATATGCAGTATAAAAGTATTGGCAGTCCTCTGCAATCTCATTCCGATTTTTACCTTTTTCAATTAATCCAAGAAAATGTAATTGTCTTCGCTTTTCAAATGAAAGCCCCGGTAAAATTACAGCCTTGTTCCAAATCTGTTCAAATCTCTCAGGTAAAATACGGATGTTCAATTCATTCATCAAGTCATTACAAATTTTTCTGTCAAAATACATAGAGAAATATACTGATGCATTCATATTCCAAGTCACTGACTCCAAGATAGTAAGATTCTCAATAACTGTTTCCTCTTGTGAAGTAGATAATCTGTCATACGAAAAATCCTTATGCATTAAAGTGTCCACTTCCTCTATTCTTTTTTCTAACTCAATACGCCTTTTATCAATAAATGATGAATCTTTCCAATATTTCCTAAAAACCTCTTTCACCAACATCTCCTCCTTTGTAATTGGTAAGTGAAGTGTATTTCCATCTTTATTCATCAGTAGAAGAAGAGGATATTTTGTTTTGTCTTCATAATATTTTGCAAAGTATTTAGCTGTATGCCACCCACTCTGATGTACCAACATAGATGAATTGTAAATGACCGGACTCATCTCTTGAGTTCCAACTTCTTCTATAAATTTATCGGCTAATGAAATCATTATTATTTACTTTACTATTCTCACTGTCCCCCTCTCCGCATCCACCTCCACCATGTCGCCATCCTTTAGGACTTTGGTGGCGATCTTTGTACCAACAATACATGACTTATGAAGTTCACGGGATACTATTGCCGCATGAGAGGTTAACCCTCCGGTATCGGTAACAATAGCAGACGCCTTTTTCATAGCAAAAACATATTCTGGACTGGTCATTGGTGCAACAAGAACCTCCCCATCATTAATTGAACCGGTATCATATGGGTCAAGAAGTATTCGCACTTTTCCACGCACAATTTTATCGTTTCCCTTACTTGCCACTATACCTGATACAGAAGTCACTGAAATTTGAACTTCTTCTTCAGCATATTTTTTCCAATAATATTTAGTCTCATCTGAAGATAGTATCTGAGTTTTTGTATCAGCATAGTAAATACCAAAATATTCTTTACGAGAAGCTAACACTGATGTAAAGTCCTTCCCACGGATTATGTCTGAAAGCTCTCTACACCCACAGTTTCTCAAATCATCAGGAGAAATTTGTCTTCTTCTTGATACTTCTTCGAGCACCAGATTCTTATAGTGAAGTACTTGAAAAATATTTTTCTTTCTTTCATCTTGCCAAACAATCCCATCACACAATGCCGTTGCAATACTCATCACTTCTTTTGGTAAAATGTATTTTCGTTGTATTTCAAATTTCTTCTTTTTGATTTCAATAATCTTATTTAAAAAATGTTGACGAAGATTCTTTTCTAAGTGTTCTTTGCGAGCAATAAAAAAATCAATTGGCAAAATCTGTGTTCCACCATAACTATTTTTCAACCAAAAGAATTTGTTCTGATGTAGTTCTATATTATCTGTCTCGCTTAAATCTATCTCCTCCTGCTGGAAAAATGAAAGTTGTTCTGGGGTAGTTAATATTTCCATTGCATCCCGCCATTCATCTACATTTGTAATGTATTTCCTCAATTCATCTTCAAGGAATCTATCAGACCCGTAATTTCCCCCTTCCCATAGGAGTGTTGGTACCCAGAAATTCTCAAGCGCTGACAGAAAATTATTCCAACAACTGAGCAAATCATCATCTTGAAGTTTATTTAAATCAGTTCTTCCAATAGCTTGTCCTGCCTCTCTTAACTTCACGACCAATTCTTTGTCCCAATGTTCCTTTATTGGGTATCGGATAGTCTCAGATAACATATATTTTTTAAAGATCTCTTTACCCCATTTTCTCAATTCTGCAAAATCATTGATCCATACCATCTGTTTATTCTTGAACATAAATAGACTATGTGGCCACGAGACATTTTCATATGGTGCAGGTAAATGAGGAAATAGTGTTTCAACAAAATCAGAATTATTAAAATATCTTCCAGGAATTGGCCCCCATCTAAATAATTCATTTTCTTCATTAAATATATTTGGATACATGACTTTACTTTATTATTCTCACTGTCCCTTTATTCGCATCCACTTCCACCAAGTCGCCGTCTTTCAGAATCCTTGTCGCAATTTTTGTACCGATAACACAAGGTATCTTTAACTCACGAGAGACGATGGCTGCGTGACATGTAATTCCTCCTTCGTCAGTAATAATTGCGCTGGCCTTCTTCATCAATGGAACATACTCTGGCCGAGTCATTCCAGTTACAAGCACCTCGCCATCAATGAATCCATGATCAGAATTTACATTAAGCACAATACGTACCTTTCCTTTTATATTGCCCTTAAATCCTGACTGGCCATGAATCATATTTCGATCTCCTTTAGAAAGATGAGAATCCTTGAAGTATTTATTTACTTTTTCTACTCCAGAATCAACATCTACATTCAGAGCTTGAACATCACTAGCGTATGGCACAAGCCATTGGAATCCTTTCTTTCGATCAGTCAAATTAGCAACTGATGATTTTAGATATTCAATACCCTTAAGAAGTTCATGCACAGTGTAAAATGGAATAAGATCACGATCAATTCCAACCTCATTAAACATTCGCTCTGCTATTCGATAAATTATAGTTAAGCCTTTTGCAAAAAAATTCTTCCTTGCATCCCTAATTCTCATAACAGCTTGAATATACTCTGCAACAGTAGCCTCGTTCTCTGACAAGCCCCTTATCCATTTATTATATGATTTTAGAATCTGTGTTCTCTTGGTATCTTCCTCGGCGAGCACTTCTTTTGCCTTATCTACATTATTGATATAAACCTTATTATTTATTTTCAGTGCTTTATCTGTCTCCCCCAATGTCTTTGCAGAATAATAATCGGTTGTTGTGTACTGACATTGCTCCACAATTTTGCCCCAGTTTATTTCATCCTTAATCAGATTGAGTACATGCTCAAATTGTTCTTTATCAAAGGACTCAAATTTTGGTTCTATAGCTTTCTCCCACAAAGAATCAAACTTCTCGTCTGTAATAGGATAATTTTCTGCTTTCAAGACTCCTAAACACAATTCTTTATCAAAATATACTGAAAAGATAACTGCAGCATTTACATCCCAGATAATATCGCGAATTTCGCTTATAAGTCTAAATAAATCTTCATATTTTGTTTCAGCGATTTTATTATATGTATATTCACTATAAATCTTATCAATCTTTTTTCTGCTTTCTAAAATATATTCCTCTCTCTTTCCAAAGACTACTTTATCCTTCAAATACTCTCTCATGGCGAATTCTGAAGCAAATTTCATATCATCTTCAATCAACCAAACTTGAGAAAAACTATCCTTCATGTGAACAAACAAATCGATTCTCACCTTATCCTCATACCATTTTTTATAATATTTTTGAATATTATATTCCGAGCCTTGAATAAAGGCCGAGTAATTATTTAGTGGTGGATACAATTTCCGTTCACCAACTAATTCTAGATATCTGTCCGCTAAATTAACTAATACCTTGCCACCTTCCACCCTCGACAGGATCTTTACAATTCCCTTCTCAGCATCTACCTCAATCAAATCCCCGTCTTTAAGAATTCTAACGACATCTTTAATCGCAATAATGCAAGGTTTTCCAAGCTCACGGGAGACAATCGCTGCATGAGAAGTGATACCTCCTCTACCAGTAAGTATTGCCGACGCCATACGCATCAAAGGAACAAACGTCGGAGATGTCTCTGGAGCGACAAGAATTTCACCTTGCTTAAAAGAACTGAAGTCTTTTGCAGAGTGAATAATTCTTACCTTACCCTCCACATGTCCAGGTGAAGCTCCAATCCCTTTTAAAATATCTACTTTACTATTGGTATCAGCCTTCGGAGTATATAAATCATTTAACAAATCGTATCCAGTATCTATTTTATTCAATACAAATTCCTTGTCTTTACCCAAAACTAATGAGAAAAAACCACTCTCTCTAAAAAGAATTTTTTCAATATTTTCTATCAATTTAGAAGAATTTTTGATCGTTCTTATAAGTTCTGATGGTGAAAGAAGAAGTGCTTGCCTATAATTTATATTATTTTCCACTGCAATATGTTGTAGTATTTTGCGCATCCTAATTGCAAAAATCATCTCCATCTTTCCACACTCAGCACGCCAATATGCGGTCGAAATACTGAGCGAAACCAAACCATCTAGTTTACTCTCATCTGTCTTGATTCTCTTAGTCTCAATATGATTACCATCTATACAATTCTTTATCTCATCTTCAACTCTTTTATATGCATACTCAAAATCAACCTGCTCACCAATCCATTTGCTAATACGACACCAGCTATACGATTTTATATATTCCTTTATTTCATTAAGAAGTTCAAAATCATTCTCAATAAGCTTCCTTGATAAATCTATCGGTGTTTTTGGATATTTCTTTATGAATTTCTTTGCAATATCAATGACGGTCTTAGCCTCTGTTTCGATCCAAGTATCTCTTAAATGTGGATGAACATGAGCAAAGAATTCTGCCTCTGTTGCCACATATTTTGTATCTATTGCTAGCGGTGTAAGCGCATCAGATATATATGAACCGACCATCCAGAAACCATAAAGCTCTTTACAAATTCCAATTATTTTCTCAATATTATTCTCAATATACGAATCACTATGAGAAATTTCATGATTAAGCAATGTAAATATCTTCTTTCCTTCTTCATCTAGTGCCTCCGATACATCTTTTAAACTCTTCTTCGAATACCTTGTCTTTATATATTCATAAATATTCTTCGCATCTTTATCAAATTGGAAAAAATGCCCATTCATATTGAAAGCAATATGAAAATCTAATTCAGGTGTAATTTTCTTCACAACATCAGTTCGATGCCAATGTGAAAACAAAACACTTGAGAAGACAGGTTGTAACCAATACCCCATTTCTGTCCATAGACTTTTATTGTATATCCCGGCATCAACAAGTTCACTAATTTTATTATCTTGATTTGCAATACTTACCCTCTTCAAAATCCTCACCACCCCATTATCCGCGTCTACTTCAATCAAATCTCCATCCTTAATTACTTGAGTTGAGATTTTTGTACCAATGATACATGGTTTATGAATTTCGCGAGAAACAATAGCCGCGTGACACAATAACCCTCCGATATCTGTAACAATAGCCGACGCCTGTTGCATCAAGATCACGAAATCTGGTGTGGTCATGGTAGAAATAAGAATATCTCCTGTGTGCATTTTCTGGAATTCATCTCGGTTCATGACAATTCTTGCAACACCCTGAATCTTACCTGGATAAGCTGTTACACCTTTTATTTCTGTCGTATCCATATCAGCACGAGGAATCATTACTTGTTTCAATAACTCAACATCCTCTTTATTTTCAACAATTGTCGCTACACCTTTTTTATTTGCAAATAATAGCCAATTTAAGTCACCCCTCCGTATTGCTCGATCATGTAATTCTTTTTTCAAAATTGACCCATCCAATCCAGCAAGAATTTCTTCTGGAGTGA
>Ga0172379_10007852_pt1 | contig 13688 bp, 17 predicted proteins | sample GrowelOW334metaG_FD_119756 | JGI IMG/M metagenome (GOLD analysis project Ga0172379, IMG submission 119756) | Groundwater microbial communities from an aquifer near a municipal landfill in Southern Ontario, Canada - Groundwater well OW334 metaG | ecosystem: Environmental > Aquatic > Deep... | reverse complement strand
CTCCCGAATTCTCATGGCAACAGCATATCACTTCGTGATATGCCATTCACCCCGGATGTTCGTCTCGCGCTCCTGTTCCCGCGCTTCAACTCCTTCCGGGTTCTCTGTTATGGATGAAAAAGGGGAAGCCTTTGCCTCCCCTAAATTGATTAACACCGATCAGACAAATAAAGCGATCAGCGCAATCAGCAGGCTACCCAAAATAGTCCCAAGTGCCAGGTAAACAATGATTTTATTCAAGTTTACCGTAATGAGTTTCCTATCCTCATCAAGGATAGTTACCCACATGTTTACACCGGGTTTCCATCGTGGTTGCCACCTCTTGATCAAAACTTCGATCAGCCACCAGAAGACGATCCAAAAACACATCATCATCCCAAATATGGCAGAAAGAGGTATGTTCACAGTTTCACCTCCTGAAACATCTGGACGATAATCGTATTCTACAACAATCTGTGAAATATGGTATGATTTTGTAAATTGTAAAAGCAATAAGCGATTAGCCCTCGCTTTAGCTATCTAGGGTAATAACTAGATCGGGTAAGACCGTCATATCTGGGATTAAGATTAGTTATTCTAACTAAAAAGAGGTGGCACCGCCCTAATAAAGGCCCTCTTATACTTATTATTAATTCAGTAGGTATGAGAGGGTTTTTTGGATTAATATCAGAAAAATTTCATACTCATTATAAGGAGCAACTATGCTAGACATGCAATTTATCAGAGACAACCCGGATCTGGTTAGACAAGCAACTACTAATAAAAACCTTGATCCAGATTTGGTGAATCAATTACTGAGCGTAGATCAAAAAAGAAGGACACTACAAACTCAAGTGGACCAAATCAGACAACAGATTAATCTAAATGCCCAAAGGATCAAAGAAGTAGTTCATGGGGGACAAAAGCCTAGTGACTCAGATATTGAAAATGGCAAAAAACTAAAAGCTGAATTACAACAAATTGAACCAGATTTAAAGATAGTCGAAGAAGAATACCAAAGACTATTGTTAAATATTCCCAATGTCCCCGCCGCTGAAGTTCCAGTTGGCAAGGATGAAGCCGGCAATCAAGTGGTCAGACAGGAGGGCGATATTCCCAAATTTGATTTTCAACCCCTTGATCATTTAACACTGATGGAAAACCTAAATATGGTCGACGTCAAACAAGGAGTTAAAGTTGCTGGTTTTCGTGGCTACTATCTTAAAAATGATGGTTTTTTACTTCACCGAGCGATTTTGCAATATGCTCTTGATCTACTCATAGCTGAGGGCTTTTCGCCAATGATGGTCCCTAATTTAGTCAATACTCAAGCTATGACTGGTACTGGCTATTTACCTTGGGGAGAAGAAGATCATTACAAAACTCAAGATAACTCAATCCTAACTGGGACGTCAGAAGTTGGTTTAACTGCTTACTATGCCGATCAGCTATTGACTGAAAAAGACCTACCAATAAAAATGACGGGAATTTCTACCTGTTATCGCAGAGAAGTCGGTTCTTATGGCAAAGATACCAAGGGCATTATTAGAGTTCACCAATTTGATAAAGTCGAACAGGTGGTCTATACCATAGCTGATGAAAAAGAAACTGCTTCATGGCATGAAACGATTTTGGGATTTAGTGAAAGATTACTAACAGATCTTAAATTACCATACCAAGTATTACTAATGTGCACTGGTGATATGGGGGCGGGGCAAAGAAAAAAATATGATATTGAAACTTGGTTTCCCGCCCAACAAAAATACCGAGAAACTCATTCAGCTAGTTACTTTAATGACTTCCAAGCCCGAAGACTAAATATTCGTTACCAAGCCAAAGATGGCAGTATTAAATATGTTTACACTCTGAACAATACTATGGCGGCTTCACCTAGACTTTTAGCAGCGATAGTTGAAAACTACCAACAACCTGATGGATCAATTAAAGTCCCAGAGATACTACAAAAATATCTTGGTAAAGAGATTATTGAGAAAAAAGCTTAAATAACTTGAACTTTAGCTTTTTTATCAGCATCTTATGTCATAATTTTCCAAATTGGCCAGTCTAACCAAAGGAGAGAAAAATGATTGTCGAAGAGTTTATGACCAATATTTTGTTGCGCGAAGATGGGATTAATCCCCAAGACGCATCACCTGAACAAAGAGATCGTGTTTAGTCTATCAAATATGCAAATATTTTCGACTCAGTCGATCTTCCCACTAGATAAAACAGCTTCTGTTTGCCATAATAGACAGCTATGTTAAAGATCCTTTCTGATCTCTTTGATGAGAACAAAAAAACCCTCAAAAAATATGACCAAATCGTTAATCAAATTAATGATTTTGAATCAGAATTAACCCAACTTTCCGACGAAAAGTTAGCTAATCAAACCAAAAAATTTAAAGATATCATTGCTCAAGAGCAAAAAGATGGTAAATCTGACGCCGACATTTTAGATCAGCTTTTACCTGAAGCTTTTGCCACTGTCAGAGAAGTTTCCAAAAGAGTGATTGGCATGCGGCATTTTGATGTCCAGTTAATTGCCGGGATTGCTTTGCACCATGGTCATGTGACTGAGCAAAAAACAGGAGAAGGTAAAACCCTGACTGTCACCGCTCCAATTTATCTTAATGCTTTACTTGGAAAAGGTGTCCATTTGGTCACAGTTAATGATTACCTAGCGGAAATCGGCACTGGTTGGATGGGACCACTTTACCATTTTTTAGGCTTAACTACTTCAGTTATTGTTCATGACAGCGCTAAACTATATAACCCGCAAGTAGATAGTGAAGAGAGAGGTGACGAAAGATTGGAACACTTCCAAGATATCAGCCGTCAGCAAGCTTACTTAGCGGATATTACCTATGGGACTAACAATGAATTTGGCTTTGATTATCTTCGTGACAACATGGTTCAAGAGTTAGGACAGATGGTCCAAAGACAAAGCAGCGCTCATCACTTTGCCATTGTTGATGAAGCTGACTCGATCCTAATTGATGAAGCTAGAACTCCACTAATTATTTCCGCTCCCGATAGTGAACCAACTTCTAAATATTTTGAGTTTGCCAAAATGGTACGATCATTATCCAAAGACGTTGATTACAAAGTCGATGAAAAAGCTAAATCTGCCACTCTGACTGATTTAGGAGTCAAAAGAATTGAGCAAAAAATTGGAGTAGCTAATTTATATGAAGAAAATTTTGACACTATTCACCAAGTGGAATCGGCTCTTAAAGCTAGTGCTTTATACCAAAGAGACAAAGAATACATTGTCAGAGATGGGGAAGTCATCATTGTTGATGAACATACCGGTAGATTGATGTATGGACGCAGATATTCTGATGGTTTACATCAAGCCATTGAGGCCAAAGAAGGGGTAGCCATCCAACAAGAATCCCGAACACTGGCCACTATTTCACTGCAAAACTATTTCCGTCTTTACCTAAAGCTAGCTGGTATGACCGGAACTGCGGTCACTGAAGCTGAAGAGTTTAAAAAAATCTATGACATGGAAGTCTTACCTATTCCCACTAACTTACCGGTAGTCAGAAATGATGCCAGTGACTTAATTTATAAAACTACGGCAGCTAAATACTCAGCCATTGTTAAAAAAGTTGAGCAGTTACATCAATCTGGTCAGCCAATACTAATTGGCACCAGATCCATTGATCACAACCAAATTATTGCCAGTTTTCTTAAAAGAAAAAATATTCCTCATCAGGTTTTAAATGCCAAAAATAATGAAAAAGAAGCCTTTATCATCGCTGATGCTGGTAAAAAGGGGAGTATTACCGTAGCTACTAATATCGCTGGTCGAGGTGTGGATATCGTTTTGGGAGGAGCTACTCCTGAGCTTAAAAACTATCGTAAAAAAACACTCACCGATAAAAAAGCTGATCAAAAGACTCTTAAATTAGCCCAAAAACTAAAACTACCTCCTTCAATTAATCCCGCCAACTATGATCTGGAAAAATATCAACAGGCATTAGATAGTTGGCAACAAGCTCATGATGAAGTGGTGAGCACCGGGGGACTATTCGTCCTGGGTACAGAAAGACATGAATCACGAAGAATTGATAATCAGTTAAGAGGTCGATCCGGTCGACAAGGTGACAGTGGAGCTTCACAGTTTTTTGTTTCCCTTGAAGATGAAATTATGCGCCTTTTTGGTGGTGAACAAATCTCCAAAATGATGGATTTACTTAAGATTGAGGAAGATCAGCCCATCCAACACAGTATGGTCAGTAAAGCCATCGAATCTGCTCAAGTCAAAGTCGAGGGCTTTTTCTTTGATCAGCGCAAAAGATTAGTGGAATTTGATGATGTCATGAACCGACAAAGAGAAGTGATTTACAAAAGAAGACGCAGACTACTTGAACAAGCTGAGGCAGAAACAGAAAAACAAAGAGAAAAATTAAAAGAAGAAGTCCTTTCCTATATTTCAGATGAAATTGAAGGAATTGTCTCGATCAGAGAAGATAATGACTTTAGTGATGAAGAATATGACGCCATTGTCAAAGAGTTTATCAAAATTATCCCTTTTGATGATAATTCTCAATCATCCCTTCGTCAGACCCTCAAGCAATACACCAATGGACTAGACATTAAAAATAGGTTACTTGATATTGTCGACAAAACCTATCAGGCTCGAGAAAAAACCATCGGAACCGAAAACCTACGAAATCTAGAAAAATTAGTGGTCCTATCCAGTATTGATGAAAAATGGATGGATCATTTAGATGAAATGGATAATTTGCGAGATGGCATTTGGCTCAGAGGAGATAAACAAACAGTCCTAAGTGAATATAAAAAAGAAGCCTTTCATATGTTTGAAAGTCTGATTGATTTAATTCAATCTACCATTACCTCTCGCATCTTTAGAGTCCAACTCCAGCAACAACCGCAAGTTAGTATTGATCTTAAAAAAGCAGTTGCTAAAAAAGAAGATATCCATGAAAGTCTAACCAAAGAAGTAGCTGATGCTAGTATCAGCCCAACTCCAGCTCAAACCAAAGGTAATCTGTCCGATTTAGCTCAAGCTCTTAAAACAGCCAAAGGGGGTAGTAAGCCTTTACCAGGAGTCAAAGTTGAAAAAATTGGTCGTAATGACCCTTGCCCTTGTGGTTCCGGACTTAAATACAAAAAATGTGGCCTTATTAATGCCCCTGAGCATCGTGGCTAAAGATTACCAGCTACCAACTAAAACAATTTTCCAGTGGACTGGTCAAGTTATTCATGGCGAGTCGATGGGTAAAACCATTGGCTTTCCAACTGCTAACTTAGACCTTGTGCCTCAAGAATCAGAGTTAAAAACAGGCGTATACTTAGGACAATGCCAATTAGCAAACAGTTTAGATCAATATTATTGTCTGATTTACTTTGGTCCCAAATTGGTCTTGGGTCAAACTACAAATGTCTTTGAAGTTAATCTGTTTAATTTTGATCAACAGATCTATGGTCAAACTGTTGTTGTAGGTTTACAAAAATATTTAAGAGCACCCAAAAAATTTGCGCATTTCGAAGAACTTAAAGAGCAATTAACAAATGATTTATATCAAGCTCAAAGCTTAATCAAAACGAAAGGCTAACAAATGTTTCAGCTACTTAAAAAAATATTTTTCCAACCAGTTAGAGCTTTTGAAACCACTCAACCAATTAGTTATCAACTCAACTCTGACTTTAAAGCTCAGTTGATAGGAATTAAACCTTTCTCATCACTCTTGTATCTCAAGCCCAAATGGAGAAATCGAGTTACCCATCTGGATGTCAATGAACGCATTATTGAACTACCCTTTGTTTTTAATCAACTAGATTTCCATCACAAAGGCAAAGTTTTAGATCTAGGCTGTTGTGAAAGTCTAATCAGTATCAATCTTGCTACCGCTGGCTTTGAAGTCACGGGCATGGATATTAGGCCATATTTATTAAAACATCCCAATTTCCACTTTATCCAAGCTGATATTTGTCAAACAAAAATAAAAACAAAATTTGATTATATCTTAAGCATCTCAACTCTTGAGCATATCGGTTTAAATACTATTTATGGTCCAAGTAGCCAAAGCACAGATGATCAAAATGCTATCAACCAAATTTATCAATTACTTAAACCTAAAGGAAAACTAATTCTGACTGTTCCAGCTAGTAAGCATGGTTGGCAAAATAGCTTTATGAGAAGCTACACTGATCTTCAACTTAAAAAAATGTTGAAAAATTTTGCCAAAGTCCAAATTGAATATTTCAAGCCAGATAAAAAAAGGCAGTTTTGGTCAAAAACTACAGCTAATCAACTTCCCAGTAAACCAACTTTTGGAGTTGCATTAATAGTTGCCACCAAATAACCTTTGATTTTCATCAAATCAATTTACTCTGTCATTTACCATCAGTAAACTTACATCTATAATAGGTTCATGAAAATCATCTCCGGCTCATCAAATACTCAACTAGCCAGCCAAATTGCTCATCAACTAAATATTCCCCTGATGGATACCGAAATCACTCAATTTGCGAATGGTGAAAAACGCGTCTGGATCAAAGAAGCAGTTAGAGGTGAAAATGTCATTTTAGTCCAATCTTTTTCTCAGCCAACTGATGAAAATATTATGGAATTTTTGCTCTTAACTGATGCTTTAGAAAGATTAGGTGTTCGACATATTAGTCTGTTTTTACCGTGGATGGGCTATTCACTTCAAGATAAAGTCTTTCGAGAAGGTGAACCCATTGCTGCTAAAGTGGTGGCTGATTTAATTTCTAATGTTTATATCAAAAGAGTCTTCTTACTAGATTTACATAACACTAGTATTCCTGGATTTTTCTCTATTCCCACAGAGTATCTCTCCGCCATGTCACTGTTTGTTGACTATGTCAAAACTAACATAGATTTATCTCAAGCTGTGGTAGCTAGTCCCGACTTTGGGGGACTTAAAAGAGCTCGCCTGTTTGCCAAAACTTTAGGTTTAGATTTAGTCAACATTGATAAAGATAGAAATTTACAAACAGGTGAAGTCACCGCCTTTGGTGTTCATGGCAATGTTAAAAACAAAATTGTCCTCTTATTTGACGATTGTATTCTTTCTGGTGGTACCGTGGTTGAAGCGGCTGAAATTCTCAAAAAAGAAGGTGCTAAACAAGTTTACTTTTTAGCCACTCATGGATTATTCACTGGTGAAGCTAAAGAAAAATTACAAAAATCCATGGTTGATAAAGTAGTCATCACTAACTCCATCGCTCAAGATAACTTACCTAAAAAAATTGACGTCTTAGATCTATCTTCAATCTTTGTTAATGCTATTAACGATTGGATGTAATTATTTAAAGAATCAGTTAAGACTGTGTGCTATAATTATTTTGTCAGTGTTTAAAGAAGCCCCCGCTTCATCAGCTGTAGCCGATAAGCCATTTATGGACAAGGCTGACCAATTCACTTGGTACCAAAAGTGAGAGCCCTAAAGTTTTTACTTGGGCAGTAAGCCGTCAACTAGAAATAGTTGATGGAAAACAAGGTGGTAACGCGATCACTAAATAATCGCCCTTGTATATCAATTAAATTTATTGGTGTACAGCGGCGATTTTTTATTTCCCCCTGAAACCAAGAAAAACTAGTAACTGCTAGTTTTATAAACCTATGTCAAAACATGAAAGAATCCATCGACCAGTTGAAGATCAAGCCTTAGGCAGAGTCCAAAGATATCAAGATAGAAACCACACCGGTTTAGACCAGAGTTTAGATTTAGTGCCCTATCAACAAATTTTAATGGAAGTCAAAAGAAAATATACACAATTACTGACAAATAATGAGGATCGAGTTTCATTCTATACCGATGGTTTTTTAACTGAAGGACAGCAAAAACAATTAATTGATAGAATCGCTCAAAAATATCAAATATATAATGTGTATTTTATTCCCTTAACTGAATCTGGAGAAAAAATAACACTAATTAGTATCCATAGAAACTAACACCAATATGAAATATTCACAAATTTTTACTAAAACAGAAAAACAAGCCAAAGAATATGACTCTTTAAACGCCACTTTACTGATTAAAGCTGGTTTTATCTACCAAATCATGGCTGGAGCTTATACTTTCTTGCCTTTGGGTTTAAGGGTCTTAAATAAAATTGAACAGATTGTCAGAGAAGAAATGGACAAAATAGCTTCAGAAATTAGCATGACCGCTTTAGCTCCAAAATCTTTGTGGGAGACAACTGGCAGAATTAACACTGTCGATGTGTTGATGAAAACTGTCGCTGCCAATGAAAGTGCCTTGGCTAAAAATGCCCAAGAATATATTCTTAATTCCACTCAAGAAGAACTAGTCACCCCGATTGCTCAAAAATTTGCTATTAGTTACAAGGATCTACCTTTTGCCACTTATCAAATCCAGACTAAGTTTCGTAACGAAGCTCGGGTTAAATCCGGACTGATGAGAGGTCGAGAATTTAGAATGAAGGATCTTTATAGCTTTCATCGTAGTGAAGAAGAGTTAAAAAAATATTATGAAGTTGTTAAAAAAGCCTATGTGGAAATTTTTAAACGCTTAGGTTTAGGTGATCAGACAGTCATTGCCTTAGCATCCGGAGGAGACTTTACTAAAGATTATTCCCATGAATTCCAAACTCGATGTGAAACTGGGGAAGATATCATCTATAAAGACCTAAAAACTAACATCTACTACAATAAAGAAGTTGCTCCCCCAGATGCTGATGATACCAGCAAGTTTGAAAAATTTACTGCCGCTGAAGTTGGTAACATTTTTCCTTTAAACACCAAATTCTCTCAAGCTTTTAACTATTACTTTACTGATCAAGATGGAAGCAGAAAAATTGTTTATATGGGCTGTTATGGTATTGGTACTTCCCGAATCATGGGAGTAATTGCAGAAAAATTTAATGATGAAAAAGGTTTAATTTGGCCAGAAAGTATTGCTCCTTTCCAAGTTTATCTAATTTCCATCAATGACAAGCAAGAGGCAGCCCAGATGATCTATGATCAGTTAACTCAAGCAAAAATTGAAGTCTTGTGGGATGACAGAGAGGTCTCGGCTGGACTGAAGTTTGCTGATGCCGATCTAATTGGTTGTCCAAATAGACTGGTGATTTCAGAAAAAACTGGTGATCAAATAGAATGGAAACAAAGAACCAGTCAAGAAACCCAGCTTTTGAGTTTAGATCAGGTGATAAAGAAGCTATCAACATAAAAAATGCCAAATGAATATAAAAATTTAATTTTTACTCATCACGCTCTTGATCGGCTTAAGGATCGATCAATTAACTATGCTCATTTAGTCGATGTTGTAAATTATCCGGACAAAAAATTTTCTCAATCAGAAAATACTTTTAAGTTTATTAAAACCATTAATCAAAGAAATATTCATGTGGTGGCCAAATTCTTGGAAAAAGACAGAAAATGGTTAGTCATTTCAGTCTGGGTTAGGGGAGAAGAAGACCGAGAATCAGTAGTTTGGTGGTTATTAACCCAACCATTTAGACTGACCATCTGGGTGATAAAAAAAGTGTTGAAAAAAGCTTAAAAAATATTGACTTTTAAGATACGCATTGTCTACACATTTGTAAAAAGTGCAAGAATTATATAGACCTATACTTTTTTTTCTTGTCATCCTTCACTTTTGCTATACAACCTGTCACCAAGCCTTTTTTCCTATGGGTTTTTTATATATCAATGTGTATATTATTAATATAACCCGGTGAGGAAACCCACTGCGACTGATCTGATTTTCTAACAAGAAATTCAAGACTGTGGCGGTGGGTTCATCGTGTTTTAGAAATTGTAAAACACTTAACCAATATCTTCAAGATCTCTCTTTATCCCTTGATCAGCATAGTTTATACTACTGATGTATGTTTGACACACCCAAAGCTATTATTACTCACCACAGTCCAGACTTAGATGCTATTACCGCTACTTGGTTATTAAAAAAATTTGATGCGCAACATTTTGCCAGTAGCAAAATCTTTTTTGTTAATCCTGGGGATCAACTGTCTCAAGAAGAAAAAATTAGATTCTCCTTATCTGACGAAAATCTAACTTATGTTGATACTGGTAGTGGTCAATTTGACCATCACCAATCAGATAGAGGGTTACAGTATTTAAGTGCGGCCTTACTGGTTTGGCAACATTTAAATCAGATTCATCCAGAAATAGAACAAGACAAAGCTCTCAAAGTCATTGTTGATTTTGCTACCGAGATTGATCATTTCAAAGAAATCTTTTGGCCAGAAGCTGATAATTTACGTTATTGCTTCATGATCCAAGAACTAATTGATGGCATGTCTATGACAGATTTACATGATGATGACTCTTTGGTCTATTTTGGCTTTAACTGTTTAGATGCTCTTTATGTTAATTTAACTCAAACCCTTAAAGCTCGTGAATTAATTCAAGAACGAGGGCAAGAATTCACCATTAAACAAGAAAAGGCTTTAAGTATTGAAACAGAAAATGATGATGTCATTAAAGAAGCCCAAAAACAGGGCTTTGTGTTAGTGGTTAAAAGAGATCCCACTTTAGGTCATATCAGAATTAAAGTCAGACCAGATTACCAGATTGATCTTAAATCTTTATCTGACAAAATTTCCCAGTTGGATCAAAAAGGGACCTGGTACTATCACCCCAGTGGCAAAATGTTACTTAATGGCTCTAGTAAACACCGCAACCAAGAACCAACCCAATTAACCATTGACCAAATTATTAGCTTAATTAAGGAAATTTATGGCTAATCAGTGTATCTTTTGTGCCATTGTCAAAGGTCTTGCTCCCGCCCACAAGATTTGGGAGGATGAAAACCATTTAGCTTTTTTATCTATTTTTCCTAATACCCTAGGTTTTACGGTAGTTATTCCCAAACAGCACTATGGCAGTTATGCTTTTGAACAAAATGATCAAGTCTTAGCAGATTTAGTGCTAGCTACCAAAAAAGTAGCCCAAATCTTAGATGGATATTTTCCAGATGTCAGTCGTTGTGGCATGTTTTTTGAAGGTTTTGGGGTTGATCACCTGCATAGCAAATTATTTCCCATGCATGGAACTGGAGATTTGGAAAACTGGCAAATGATTGAAAGTGAAAATTTTAATAAATATTTTGATAAATATCCAGGTTATTTAAGCTCAAATAACTCAGATCGAGCCGATGATCAAATGCTAAGTGATTTAGCCGCTAAAATTAGAGCCAGCCATCAATAGTCATTTGATTCCATGTTATAATACAAAGTCTAAATTCAATATCAAGACTATTTATTAGTCGAACTAAAAGGAGGTGATTTTTTTGCCAATTATTATTAAAGCTAAAGGAAATGATTCTACTTCTGATGTGATCAGAAAATTTAAAAAGGTCATTACCGCAACCGATATTATTACGAAAGTAAAAGATCGAGCATACTTTAAAAAACCATCTCAAGTTTTACAAGAAAAGAAAAAAGAACTTAGAAGAGCAAAAAAGAGATTAAGATCTCTTAAGAGAATGAAAAACATTTCTCCAGAAAGTATTGCCCGTTTAACCAGATCAATGTCCACTAAAGGATAAAAATCTATTACTTAAACAATAACCAAAGCTCCCTCATCCAGGGAGCTTTTTGGATTTAACCCTTATGTTACTTTAAAAAGCTAGATGTATAAAAATGCCCCTAACCGTAGTTAGGGGCAATAGTTGAATTTGAGCCTGGTTCTAAACCAAAATCAAACCCAATACTTCGATGGTTCCCAATTCCAGTAAGCCTGCCAAGTGATTGACGACTTCCGCTGAATCGATAACCACGATGTCCTTCATGTCCTGACACATCGGGGCACGCATCATCATCACGTGCTTGCCCGTCGCTTCGTCCACAAAGCGATTTTCGGCTTCAGCCCGTCGCCACATGGCCTCACCCCAGACAGCTTTCTGCTGCAACAAGGGGTGGTTGGGCAAATCGCCCTTATTATTGATAGTCACCAGCATTTCCAACCCCAGGGATTCCCACGACGTGATGTCGTAATCCCAATAGTTGTAGTGCAGAGCCACCGCTTCGCCCTTGTCCGGGTCATAAACCAGGACATACCTTGTCGAGGAGGGGTCAGCTTCGTCCATCGGGGCCAACAGCGTGCCGGTAGGTGACATCTCAAGCAGAGCTGCTACTTGATCACCATTGCTGAAAGATTTCCGAACATCATCTAACGTCATCGTCTTTTTGGTAAGCATGTTAAATTGCTCCTTAATAGGAACTCGAGTCCTTCACAATGAAGAACTACCATCAGAACGGATATTGTATCAAAAAAAATTATTGTGTCAAATTATAATGATATAAAGGTAAAAATTTATATGAAGTAAAAGTAAAAACCCCCCACCATTCTTGGTGAGGGGTGTAGTTGACCCAATCAGCCCAGAGGCTAATTACCGATCAACTTCGGCGAAGCTCAGGCTGAAGTCAGCTGCGAGCAGGACTTCAACCAATTCGAACGTAACCGGATCTTTTTGTAATGAGCAAAGAGCCAAGCCGCGAGTGACCATCAACCCCAGTTCAGGGATGATAACACTTTCGCTGCCGCTCTCACTCAAAGCAGACGTTGCCAGATGTACCACCTTGGCGACGTTTTGCAGATATTCATTGTCCGGAAGAATTCCGGCGACGAACATATCGTCGAGGATCTCCAGGCCGTTTGATTCCCAATCGCCGTGCCCGAAAGCGCGATAGGTATAGTGAACATCAATGATGTCACCTTCAACGGTCAGCGCCAACAGGTGGCGATTCAGGCTTGGATTGCAACCGTCGATGACGGCCAGTCCCACGCCGAATGGAGAGTTCTCCAATGCTGCAACAGCCTCAGGGGTGTACAGATGTTCAGCCTGCTCACGAGAGATCGTTTTGACGTCCATTTGTTAAGCTTCTCCTTGTAAAGGATCAAGCCTCCCACAATGGGAAGCTTCGATAAGCGGATATTATATCAAAATAGATCAATCTGTCAAATAATAAATATATAAGGATATTGGTAATAAAAATCCCCGTACCTTATTGATACGGGGACGAGCTTGGTGCTTACTCTACTTCAGCACCGATGCCAATGCCGATAATCTGGATTTCCAGACCTACCGACGAAACCTCGAACGAAACGTGATCCTTGTCCCAAGGACAAAGACCAGGCTGACGACTGACAACGATCCCCACCATAGGATTGAAAAGCTCTGTCGCCTCTTGCTCCTGCATGGCATTCACGGCTGTCTGAACAAACATGGCGACATGCTGCAAATACTCATCGTCGGGCAATAAGCCCGCATCGAGCAAGTCGACCAGGATCTCAAGACCGTTTGATTCCCAGTCGCCATGATCAAATTCCGAGTAGTCGTACGGCAGCGCCAGTACCTCGTCTTCGGCATTGATAGCCAAGACGAACCGCGAGGATGAGGGATTTTCCTCATCAGCCACGAACAATCCCACATCGAAGGGGTTGTTGAAAACCAAAGGCCCAAACTTCGCTTCAGCTTCCGGACGGGTCAACTTCATCAGATCTGTCATTTTAAGGTTCTCCTTGATAGGAAAATTGATCTCTCACAATGAGAAATCAACGGCTTCAATATTTTAACAAAAAAAATTGATAAGTCAATAAATGACCTACTCCCCGGACAGCTACGCGATGTCCGGGGTTTCTCTTGGGTTTCATGAAAACTCAGTCAAATAATGAAATAGTTTTGGGGAGTTCTTGTTTCCCCTGATACTCGATGTAT
>Ga0172379_10007851_pt1 | contig 13688 bp, 18 predicted proteins | sample GrowelOW334metaG_FD_119756 | JGI IMG/M metagenome (GOLD analysis project Ga0172379, IMG submission 119756) | Groundwater microbial communities from an aquifer near a municipal landfill in Southern Ontario, Canada - Groundwater well OW334 metaG | ecosystem: Environmental > Aquatic > Deep... | reverse complement strand
CTTACATGGTATTGCACTTACATGGTATTGCACTTACATGGTATTGCGCCAGGCAATATATATATATATATAACCAAATATCTTTATTCACTTTCATTTATCGATAAATGAAAGTGGGGATGTATGACACAGTTATCAAAAAAACCTGTTCATAAAGACGTTTATTATTCTATTCGAGACGATTTTATTTGGGTACTCTCCACACTTCGTTCTCAGGAAGAGACAAAATCTTTCTTCTATGATTTTTTTACAAAAACTGAGAGAGTCATGTTCGCAAAACGATTAGCAATAGCTATGATGCTCCATAAGTCTTATAGCTATGAGGATATAACATATATTCTTCACGTTAGTACATCTACTATTAATCGCGTGGCAAATTGGTTGGATGTGGGAGGAATCGGTGTGACAAAAGTATTAGATAAATTGATTCAAGAGAAAAAGATGGAAGTATTTTGGAATAAAATTAACAGATCATTGGATAGTTTTGCTCGATTACGAAAATGATAATATAACTTCGATTTATCGATAAATCGAAGTGAGAGAAGAAAGAGAAGATTCTTGTGATGAGATAGAAAAATCAGTATACTCTTTTGTATATGAAAACGATTGTTACGCATATTGGACCGGATCTTGATGCCGCTTCTTCGATTTGGCTCATCAAGACTAATTTTCCTGGTTGGGAAGATGCAGCATTACAATTTGTCCCAGCAGGAAAAACATTACATAATGCGCCACCTGATGCTGACCCAGACATTATTCATGTAGATACGGGATTTGGGAAATTTGACCACCATCAAAGTGATGCGGATACGTGTGCTGCTCGATTGGTGTTTGAGTCATTAGGAAAAAAGGATGAAGCACTCGAACGATTAATTCATGTAGTCAATGACATTGATCATTTCCGCGAGTGTTTTTTCCCAAATCCAACTGCTGATTTTTATGATATTGCTCTTCCTTCTATAATTGACGGATGGCGCTTACTTTTTGCGGATAATCCTCATAAGCTTGTCGACCTTATCATGACTTCTCTGGATGGAACGTATAAAATGTTGCAAAATAAAGTGTGGGCAGAGCATGACTTGAAGGAAAAAGGGCAGATATTTGAAACGAAGTGGGGAAAAGCATGTGGTATTGAAACATCTAATGATGAAGTGGTGCATCACGGACAAAAGATGGGATACGTTCTTGTGATTCGGAAAGATCCGAAAAAAGGATATCTTAGAGTAAAGGCTGTTCCGAAAAACGATATTGATCTGACTGTCCTGTATGATGAACTGAAGAAGGCAGACCCATCAGCCACATGGTTTCTCCATGCCAGTCATCACATGATTCTCAATGGCAGTTCAAAAAATCCCGATATGAAACCGACAGCCTTATCTCTCAGCAACATAATTGAGATAGCAAAAGCAGTCACAAAGTAACCAAATTATTTTTTTGAAATCACGTATGTCACCCTGTCTTTTTTGTCGTCTCGTAGCAAATGAAATTTCTTCGTACACCCTCTATGAGGATGGGTACACACGGGCTTTTTTGGATATTATGCCCTGTACTCCCGGACATACAATGGTGATTTTGAAAAAACATGGAGAAACCATATTGGATTATGAAAATGAGGAGCTTACATACCTCTGGTCGACAGTGAAAAAGGTTACCACTGCTCTGTCAAAAACATGGAAAACACGCGTTTTTACGATCGGGATCAATCACGGAGAAGAAGCTGGAGTGCACCATCTTCATGTCCATATTATTCCTCGGTTTTCTGATGATGGGGGTGGTGTGATACAATCTATTGTGCAAACTGAAGGAAAAGAGGGGCTTCAGGAAATTCAGAAGCGTATAATAGAGAATATTGAATAAATTTTATATCGAAATTGTTTGATTGGAGGTGTTTTAATTATTTATGGTATTCGTCAAAGCACAACCAGGAGATTCATCTGATTCACTTATTCGTAAATTTACACGAAAAGTTCTGACGGAAGGGATTCTTCAGGATCTCAAAAAGCGGGAATTTTATCAAAAACCTGCAGAAGTGAGAAAAGAAAAAAAGCGTGAGTTAGCTCGTCGACTTCGACATCCGAACAGGTCATATTAATAGTAAGGAGAGTTTTTATGTCTCTTGATCAGTTGCAGTCTGATGTAAATATGTCGCTGAAAAAAGGCGATTCGGTTCGTGTGGGGACATTGCGGTTTCTTATTTCTGCTGTGAGAAACTATGCCATTGCCACGTATGGGAACGCGTGGGAAACTTCTCTCAAAGAAGAAGATATCCTTGACGTCATAAAAAAACAGGTAAAGACCCATAAAGAGTCAGTAGCAGCGTTTACCAAAGCAGGTCGCAGTGATCTCTCAGTAAAAGAACAACAGGAGCTTGATGTCCTACAGGCATTTCTTCCTTCAGAGCTGTCTGATAGTGATTTGAAAATTATGCTGTCAGATGTTGTATCTGGAGGGGATGTAAGCAATTTTGGATTACTGATGAAATCTGCTATGGCAAAAGTACAAGGTAAAGCGGATGGTGGAAGAGTGTCAGCTATTCTAAAGCAGTTGCTTCAGGAAAAACAGGTGTAGTACACCAAAAAAAAGTAGCCAAAAATCGCGTGCTCAATATATTACACCTATATGATTACTGTATTATTTCGGACCGAATCCCATTACCCAGTGAATCGGACTAAAGTAAAAGACGCGGTTGTACAGGCTCTAACAAATAAAGTGTTTCGGAGTACGGAAGTGTCCATATCTATTGTCGGAGATAGGCAAATGAAAAAGTTGAATACACAATACAGATCTATTGCAAAAACCACAGATGTTTTATCTTTTCCAACACATGACCCTACACAGCCCATTGGTATTCCATTTATTGAATCACCCGATGATGTCCTCAGACTGGGCGATATTGTCATATCCTATCCTCAAGCTCGTGCTATGGCCATAACAGAAAATAAACTTATTGATGATGTTATCGTGTTTCTCGCTCTTCATGGTCTGGACCATCTGATGGGTAAACACCATGAGTAACAAAAAAAAGCATCAGCTTTCATACTTTTTGTCTGAGTGCTGACACATGAGTAGGGTAAAAAGTTTATAATATTGTTGAGCTATACAGTCATTTCGTACTTTTTAACTTTATAAACTTTATAAACTTTTTTTATGTCTTTTTACCGCACCTATCGTCCGCAAATAATATCTGATATTGATAATGTTCAGGTGCGTGAACAGCTCTTATCGCTTCTTACTAAAAAAATTACGAACCTACCACACGCATATTTTTTTAGCGGTCCAAAAGGTGCAGGGAAAACGACAGCTGCTCGGATTATCGCAAAATTATTTACCTGTGAAAAAGTAGGGAAGCAAGGGCCGTGTGGAGTTTGTTCTGCGTGTGTATCTATTGGAGATGGCTCTCATATTGACGTACTGGAAATAGACGCCGCTAGCAATCGTGGTATAGATGATGTCCGCGAACTTCGGGATAGGATTGCCGTATCTCCAGCCTTGGGCGCATACAAAGTGTTTATTATTGATGAAGTCCATATGATGACGACAGAAGCGTTTAACGCACTCCTTAAAACGCTCGAGGAGCCCCCTGCTCACGCTGTATTTATTCTTGCCACCACTGATCCTCAAAAAGTTCCTGTCACGGTCAGATCACGCTGCATGGAGATTTCATTTAATAAAGCGCGTAATGATGAACTTATGTCAGCCTTGCAAAGGATTGCTACACAGGAACACCTGTCTATAGAAAAAGAAGCGCTTTTGGCTATAGCAGATGTAGCTGATGGAGCATTCCGTGATGCCGTGAAGCTTCTTGAACAAGTAAGTTTTTCAGATGGTCCGATATCTCTCCAACACGTGATGCAGATCATAAAAAAAAGTGACGCAACAAAGCGTGAACTATTTTTAACGTCCATACTTACTCACAAAAATGCAAAAAAGGCTCTTATGTTACTTGAAGAACTTATTCACGATGGGGTTGATATGAAAGCGTTTTTAACGGACTGTTTGCGCGATTTAGAGAATGATTTACTCTCTAAAGTAAAAGAAAAAGAAATTGTTAGGGACACTCCTTGGAAGCGAGATGACGTCGTGAATCTCTCAAAACGTTTTCTTCAAGCATTTGATGAACTTCGGTTTTCTACCATTCCGGAATTACCGATAGAATTAGCCTTTTTAGAATTTATAGATGAAGGGATACATAAATATAGTATTGAAGATCACGATATACATGAAAAAAGCACATCAATCATTCCTTCTCATCACATTTCCAATACTCCATCTGCCCCTGCAACGATACCGACGCGTCAGGAAAAAAATGATGAATCAGAGCATACGATTCCTCCGCTGCAAGAAAAAACGATTACTCCTGAACCTGTGGTTATTGATAAAAATACCGATACGTCCGATACATCAGAACATTTGAATTTGGAAAAACTGACTACTCACTGGCCTGATTATATTGAGGCTTTGAAGCCATACAATCATTCTGTAGCAGGAGTTATCCGCGGGGCTCGTCCGAAATCAGTAGAAGGTGGTGTTGTGATTATCGAAGCATTTTATAAATTTCATCAGGAACGCTTGTCAGAAGCCAAAGTCCGTGATATTCTTTCCAGTGTCCTGAAACAGTTGTTCGGGGTAAAAGTAAGAGTAGACATAGTATTAGGGAAAAAGTAAATAAGTTCGTAAAGTTTATAAAGTTAATAAAGTTCGTAAAGTTATAAAGTTTGCACCTTTGTGCTTGATAAACTTAATAATTTCCAGTTTTATGAACTCAGAACTTTATTAACTTTTAAAGGAGGATTGTATGATGAACCCATTTAAAGCACTCGGTGACATGAATCAAATGCGAAAGCAAGCGATGGAAATACAAAAAGCATTGTCGGGTATGATGTTTACCGGTAGAGACGGAAATGTAGAAGTAGTTATGAACGGAAATCAGGAAGTGATTGATTTCAGAATTGATAACCAGTCCAATGAACCGGCTAAACGTGCGCTTACCAATGTTATTAAACAGTCTCAACAGGCTGCGGCAGGTAAACTTGCCGAAATCAGCAAAGGTATGGGATTGGGAGAATAATAATAAAGGAGATATATATGTCAACGTTGCTTCATCTCATCGCAGACTACGGTACTGGGGATCCGGCATTTGCTGAAGTTATGCAAAAATTGTATAGTCTGAAATCCGATTTTCAGATTATCCCTACCAGTGTTCCAAAATTTTCGACGATTGCCACAGGATTTTGGACTTCCCAACTTGCGCTTGTAAACCCTGTATCCGGGATGGTTATTTACACAAATACTGCTCCAAGGAAAGACAATAAAGAAAAACGTGTTCAAAATGAGGGCGAAGGACTGGTATTTGCAGAGCTTGACAACGGTGTCAAAATTATTGGTGTCAATGCAGGATACTGTTTTTCATTTGTAAAAAACCATATAAAGAAATTTCATACAGTACAGGTTGCCAATAGCGGTTCACAGTTTAGAAGTAGGGATTTTTATCCTGAAGCAGTAGCTGGAATTTTGAGTAGTCCTGAATCTTTTATCGGTACATCTATCGATCTTTCTTCTATCCCCAATGTGCCTGATAATCGGGTAGCGTGGATAGATGGGTACGGCAATATGAAAACCACGAGCCGTGTTTCTCAAATTTCCTTTGCTCCTGGTCAGCCGGTTGTGATCTCGCTTAACGGCATGAAACGGACTGCATTTTTTACGGATGGTACGTTTTCTGTACGTGAAGGTGAGCTTGCATTTGCACCAGGCTCTTCAGGTGCGGGTGATCGGTGTATGGAGATTTTTTTGCGCGGGCTATCTGCATGGATAGAATTCGGGAAACCTGATATCGAATCAGAGTTTACGGTGAGTCCCGTATAAACACTCTATGAACATCGTTGTTACCGGTTCTTTAGGGTATGACTATATCATGGATTTTTCCGGAAAATTCGCTGACCGGATCAAGCCGGATAATATTCATAAAATTTCTCTTTCACCTCTGGTTGATACGCTAAAAAAGCAATTCGGCGGTACTGCCGGTAATATTGCTTATTCATTAAAACTTCTTGGGTTAGAGCCTATGATTCAGTCATCACTTGGGAATGACGCACTTCCTTATACAGAATTTTTGATAAAACATCATATGAATACTGCGTATATTTCCGTACAAAAAAAGGTGGTATCAGGTACCTATTTTGTCGTGACTGATCAGGAAGACAGCCAGATTGGTGCGTTTTATAAAGGCGCTCTTGCCTATAACAACATGCTATCTCTCAAAAAAATTCGTGAGCCGTTTTCCTTTGTCATGATTGCCCCCAATGAAAAAAAGGCAATGATTCAATATGTGAAAGAGTGTATGTATCTGAAGAAACCATATTTGTATGACCCTGCATTTCAAATCGGCGATTTTTCTAAAAGTGAACTGCTTGAGGGAATAACCCATGCGGCAATCGTTATCGGCAATGATTATGAAATTGATTTATTGCTGGATAAACTGGGCATATCTAAAAAGAAACTGATTTCTATGACTTCCATATTGGTTACGACCTTGGGTGGAAAAGGGTCACGTATTGAAACCAAAACTGAAACGATACACGTCAAACCCGCGAAAGTCAAAAACACCAGTGATCCGACGGGAGCAGGCGATGCGTATCGTGGAGGTTTTTTGGCAGGATTTCTCCGCGGATATGATTTACGTACATGCGGGCAGATGGGGTCTGTTTCCGCAGCCTATACGGTTGAACAGTACGGTACCATGACTCATTCCTATACGAAAAAACAATTTATTGAAAGATATATGAAAAATTTTCATGCGGCTCTTGTGTTATAGGTATTGAAATTCGTACAATAGCTATATTCTTTCTGTCCAAAGATGAAAGGGGAAGTATGGCAAAAACTGTTGATTGTGATGTAAAAGATGTGGGACTATCCAAAAAAGGAAAACTTCGTATTGAGTGGGCAGGGCAATCAATGCCTGTTTTAAAGCTCATCGGGAAACGGTTTTTAAAAGATAAAACATTGAAAGGTCTTCGACTTGGCGCGTGTCTTCATGTGACTGCTGAAACTGCTAATCTTATGATTGCGCTCAAAGACGGCGGAGCGTCTGTCTCATTGTGTGCAAGCAACCCATTATCTACCCAAGATGATGTAGCAGCATCACTGGTAGCTGATTATGGTATTCCTGTTTTTGCCGTTAAGGGTGAAGATACCAAACGGTATTATAAACACCTCAATGCAGTTCTTGATACCCATCCGCAGGTGACTATGGATGACGGAGCAGACCTCGTGTCATTGCTGCACAAAGACCGCAAAAATCAGCTTTCTGAAGTGATCGGATCCAGCGAAGAAACGACAACAGGGATCATCAGGCTGAAAGCTATGGAGAAGGATGGTGCTTTGAAAATTCCTGTGTTTGCCGTGAATGATAGTGACACTAAACACATGTTTGATAATAGATACGGTACAGGACAATCTACTCTGGATGGTATTTTGAGAGCGACCAATATCCTTCTTGCAGGAAAAGTTTTTGTTGTTGCAGGGTATGGGTGGTGTGGTAGAGGGCTCGCCAGTAGAGCCAGAGGTATGGGAGCTCATGTTGTAGTCCTTGAAGTAGATCCTGTGAAAGCACTGGAAGCAGTCATGGACGGGTTTACAGTTATGCGTATGACGGATGCCGCGAAAGTCGGAGATATTTTTGTGACCGTCACGGGAGATAAAAATGTTATCAGTATGGACCATATGTTGAAAATGAAAGATGGTGCAATTATTGCTAATTCGGGGCATTTTAATGTGGAGATAGCAGTAGAGGAACTTGAAAAAAAGGCAAAATCCAAACGTATGATACGGGATTTTGTGGATGAATATGTTCTTCGGGATGGTTCCAAACGATATGTGCTTGGTGAAGGTCGCTTGATAAATTTAGCAGCAGCAGAAGGGCATCCTGCTGAAGTTATGGATATGTCATTTGCCAATCAAGCACTTGCTGCGGAATTTTTTATGAAGCAGAAAGAAAAGCTTCCTGTAAAAGTGTACACAATTTCTCCTGAAATGGATAAAGAAATTGCCAGGCTTAAGCTCAACGCACTTGGTATAAAATTTGATACGCTTACAAAAGAACAAAAACAGTATCTTGGAAGTTGGCAGGAAGGAACCTAAAAAAAGGAGGCTCTATGAAAAACTCAGAGACAGCACCATTACCCGCATCGACTGAAATTATTCAGTCATTGCAGGATTGCCTAGCTGATGCAACAGAAGTGCAATTATTGAGGTGGGCGGTAGATGATAAAAAAATGAGGAAACATCCGGTTGCAGCAAACACGGAAAATAATTCATAATACAGTATATGAAAACAGTGCATATATCAGACCGTTTAACTCATGTTCCTGCGTCTCCTATCCGTAAACTTGTGCCTTTTGCTCAAGCGGCTAAAAAAGAGGGTGTGAAGGTCTATCATCTCAATATCGGCGATCCGGATATTCAAACGCCTGAAGTGATGTTGGATGTTTTGAAAACATGGGACCGAAATCCTATTTCCTATAGTCTTTCGCAGGGCGAGCCAGTGTTCTTAAAAGCACTCAAAACATACTATCACCGTATTGGAGCTTCTTTTGTTTCGGAAAAAAATATCCAAGTGACCAATGGCGGTAGCGAAGGAATCAGTATGGCAATTTTTGCTGTATGCAATCCCGGTGACGAAGTCATCGTATTTGAACCATTTTATGCAAATTACAATTCGTACGGCGTTACCAATGGGATTACAATGAAGCCTATTCTCACCAAACTGGAACATGGTTTTCATTTGCCTCAGAGAAAAGAGATTGAGTCAGCAATTACCCAAAAAACCAAGGCCATGCTTATCTGCACGCCGAATAATCCAACCGGTACTGTCTACACTAAAGAAGAAATGGACATGCTTGTATCTATAGCCAAAGATCATGGATTATTTCTTTTGTCAGATGAAGTGTATCGGGAATTCTGTTACGACGGAAAAAAACAAGTGTCATTGTTGTCCTATATGCAGGAGATGCCCAATCAGGCAATTGTTCTTGATTCTTTGTCCAAACGCTATTCTCTTTGCGGCGCGCGTCTTGGATGCATTGTTTCTTTGAATGACGATGTTATGGCAGGAGTGCTCCGTATGGCTCAAGGAAGACTCTCCAGTGGCCTTATTGATCAGATTATGGCAAGTAAACTGGTAGACGTGCCTCAATCCTACACCGATGCAGTACAGAAGGAGTATCAAATGAGAAGAGATGTGTTATTTGCCGAATTAGCAAAAATTGACGGGATTACTCTTCCTCCAAAACCGGAGGGAGCATTTTATGCTATTGTGGGGTTACCCGTGCACGATGCTGAAGAATTTTGTACCTATTTATTGACTACGTTTCGGGATCATAATGAAACTATTATGCTTGCTCCTGCAGGTGGATTTTATGGTACTCATGGAATGGGGAAAAATGAGGTTCGTATTGCATATGTCCTTCATTGTGATTCAATCAAACGGTCGGTTGAAATTTTGAAAAAGGCGCTTCAATCATATACACTAAAAACGGTATGAAAAATTATCTCCTTTTTTCCGGATCCAGCAATAGACCACTTTCTGAAAAAGTAGCAAAACTTCTTGATATTCCTCTTGGAAAAGTTGATCTTACGAGATTTGCGGATGGGGAAATACGGCCATGGATACAGGAAGACGTCCGGGATAAAACCGTGTTTGTTCTTCAATCATTTTCCTATGACATGGATGACCATATTATGGAATTGTGTTTGATGGGGGATGCTATCAGAAGAAGTGCGCCCAAACATATGATTGCCGTGATACCGTATATGGGGTATGCCAGACAGGACAAACAGCACCGTTCCGGTGAACCTGTATCAGCCAGAGTAATAGCAAAGTTTTTGGAAGTATCAAAATTTAAAGAAATTATAACGATTGATCTACACAATGAAGCAATCGTCGGGTTTTTCCAAGTTCCGGTTATGCATCTTTCCGCGTTTCCACTATTGGCTGAGGAAGTGAAGAAACTTCATTTATCCAACATGGTCGTCGTTGCTCCTGACGTGGGTGGCGTGAAACGGGCACGAAATCTCGCGTATACGCTTGATGTCCCGATGGCTGTTATGGAAAAAAAACGGTTTTTGGATCGTCATGACCAGACAGAAACGTTTCAAATAATTGGCGAAGTAAAAGGGAAATCCGTAATTATTATCGATGATGTTATCTCTTCAGGCAGCACCATTATAAATGGTACAGCATCACTCAAACGCGAAGGAGCTCTTTCTGTCACTGTTTTGGCTACCCACGCAGTCTGCGCTGGAGATGCGTTTGATCAGTTGTCTCGTTCCCAGATAGATCATCTTCTTCTTACAGATACCATCGATTGGTCGGGAAAAACACTTCCTCCTTTTGTCACCTTCACATCTGTAGCTTCCCATATTGCAGACTCCATTAGCACCATTATCCGGTAATCTGATAGAATTCAAACACGCCGTTTAAAAAAGTACATATGAATATACTTCCAAAATCAATTGTTCGAGTGGTTGAATCATTTGAGAGATTGCCCGGTATCGGACCCAAGACTGCACAGCGTCTGGCATTTTATATGCTCCATATGCCCAGTCAAGAAGTGATGCGTTTTGCTGACAGTCTCACAACACTTAAAGATCAGACACGTCTTTGTAGTGTGTGTAAAAATGTGACTGAAGAAGACCCTTGCATCCTTTGTAAAAATCCTTCACGCAATCATACGCTTATTTGTGTGGTTGAGCAGCCGACTGATGTACTTGCTATAGAAAAAACAGGGGTGTTTCATGGTGTGTATCATGTACTGCATGGGCTTATAGATCCACTCAATAATATTGGTCCTGATGAGATTTATTTACGTGATCTCATGGACAGGGTTTCCCACACAGGCGTTGGGGTTTCAGAGATTATTTTTGCACTAAATTCTACGATGGAAAGTGAAGCAACCATCATGTATATCCAAAAGCAATTTCAACAAACAAGTAATGGGACAGTGAAACAATCACCACGGGTTACCCGTCTTGCGCACGGTCTTCCTATGGGTGCGGATATTGAATATGCTGATGAAATCACTCTCAAACGAGCTATGGAGGGGAGAAGAGAATATTGATTCATTACTTAACAATTCGAAACGAAATATCATGAATGTAAATAAGTTACAAATAATACGCGTTCTCAAAACGGTTATGGATCCAGAACTCCATGTGAGCATATATGATCTGGGACTTATTTATGAAATCACTGTTTCTAAGGAAGGATCAGTGAAAATTCTTATGACTCTTACTTCTATCGGCTGCCCATTGTTCACGACTATCCAAAAAGAGATGGAAGACAGTTTGTATACCATACAAGGGGTAACATCTGTTGCTATTGATCTTACATTTGAACCTCCATGGGATACGGATAAAATGTCCAAGAAAGCAAAAGAACAATTAGGTATACTGTAAGATAGTATGTAGAGGAGAAAGTATGGGAGTAGCAAAGCATGTTATTGGTTCATTAGGCGATTTGGGGATGGAAGTTTTGAAAGAAACAGCAAAAATTCCTGTTGAAATAGCAGGAACTGCCGCTGGTGTTTCTACGGAAAAAACCACCCAGCCTCAAGAATCACATAGTCAAAACGAACCTCAGATAAAAGGCGAAGTACCACAGGCATTTACACGTTTAGACCGTATCGAAGATCCTCATACCAGGCGTCAGCAAGCGCGGGGAGCTCTTCTTCAGTTTGTCGGGTCTAGTGCGAACGCCAACAAAGAACCGACTCTCTGGGAGAAAAAACAGCAGGAAGAAAAACAACAAAAACACATGCATGATCAGGAAAAAGAAGCGAGGAAAAAAGAACTCCGTCCTGTTTCAACAAAAAGAAAATCAGGTAAATTCGGGATAGGAGTGAAAACCAATATTGAAAAACAGCGGGATGTAAAAGCAGAGTGATTTTTTCTCTCATTCCTTGGATTTTGATGTTTGAACAGTATACAATAGGCGTATGCTTCAGCTTTACAATACTCTTACACGGAAAAAAGAAGTATTTACTCCGATTACAAAGGGCACTGTGTTGTTTTATCACTGCGGTCCAACTGTCTATTGGACACAGCATATAGGAAATTTGCGTGGTATGACGATGGGAGATCTCCTTGTCCGAACACTAAGATATTTTGGTCATGATGTGGTGCATGTGCGAAATTATACTGATGTTGGCCATCTCACCAGTGATGCTGATACAGGAGAGGACAAGATGGAAAAAGGCGCCGTGCGCGAAGGAAAAAGTGCTCAGGAAATAGCAGATAAATATATAGCGCTTTTTGAACAGGATGTGAAGGTTATCAATCTTTTGGAACCTACCTATAAACCCCGTCCATCCCTGCTCATTCAGGAAATTATCGAAATGGTGCAGATACTTATCCAAAAAGGATATGCCTATACGACTGATTTAGCTGTGTACTTTGACGTTTCTACATTTTCTGATTATTCCAGACTTTCTCATCAGGATATGGAGAAAATGATCGGTGGGAAAGGAAAAGGGGATGCAGAAGATCCAATGAAGCGGCATTTCGCGGATTTCGCTCTGTGGGTTTTTAAAGCAGGAAGCCATACAAATGCTCTCCAGACATGGGGATCACCGTTTGTTTCACCGTTGGTTTCCGGTGGTGTTGGGTTTCCCGGGTGGCATATAGAGTGTTCGGTTATGGCAAAAAAATATTTGGGAGCGTCGATTGATATACATATGGGTGGAGTCGAACACATTCCGATTCATCACACTAATGAGATTGCCCAATCAGAAGCAGCCAATGGTGTGCCGTTTGTCCGCTATTGGATACACAACGGGCATTTACTGGTGCACGATGTCAAGATGGCAAAATCAGAAGGCACTGGTTTTTCATTATCGGAAATTATTGAAAAAGGATTTGATCCGTTGGCTTTACGGTATTTTTTTCTTACAGCACAATACAGAAGTCAGCAAAATTTTACATGGGAGGCTCTCAGTGGATCACAAAAAGCTTTTTTAGAACTTCGCGATATGATTTCTTCCTGGAAAACGGATAGCAGGGTACAATTATCTGAAGATAAACTGGAAAAAATCGACCAGTATAGGAAAAAATTTGTTGCAGCGCTGGAAAATGATCTTAATAGTGCTGCTGCTCTTGCCGTGACGTGGGAAGTAGCAAAATCCAATATCCCTTCGACGGATAAATATGATCTCATTTTGGAATTTGATCAGGTATTAGGGTTGAAATTAGATCAGTCTCCTGCTGTCAGTAATCAGCCATCAGATATCCCAGAGGCAATCTATCTGTTGGTGCAAGAGCGGGAACGATTGCGAAAAGAAAAAAAGTTTGATGAGGCTGACGTTGTTCGTCATGACATTGAACAACATGGGTTTGTATTGGAAGATGCTTCTTCAGGGACTATACTTAAAAAGTGTAGATAAAGCACTGTGGTGGATTTGAAATTACACAGTAAATAGCTTATAATAATGGTATGTCTCATTCAGAATACCCTTTTGGCAACCTTGAGCCGTTTAGGCATACAGAATTTCATTCTTTATATGTTGTTACGGATTCATTTCTTGCACAGAGTATCGTAAATAATCCTCCAAAACAGTACGGTCTGGAGATTGGATTTGGTGATCAGCCAGTCGGGGTATTTAATATTGATTCTACTTTGCCATGGATTCTTACTG
>Ga0172379_10007850_pt1 | contig 13689 bp, 16 predicted proteins | sample GrowelOW334metaG_FD_119756 | JGI IMG/M metagenome (GOLD analysis project Ga0172379, IMG submission 119756) | Groundwater microbial communities from an aquifer near a municipal landfill in Southern Ontario, Canada - Groundwater well OW334 metaG | ecosystem: Environmental > Aquatic > Deep... | reverse complement strand
GCACGATACGCGGCGATTTCTCCAACGACTCGCCGGCGCTTGCGAACGCAGAGAAGCGCGCCGTGGCGAATATTCTCCATGCGTCTGAGACTCCTGAAGAGGCTCTGCACGAGATCGCACACTGGTTCAAAGCGGGGAGTATCCACGAATACAAACGTCGCGGCGAATAGACAAAAGCCCCGCCTATGGCGCTGAGCTGGCGCCTGCCCCGTAGCCAAAACCGCCCTTCCGAGGGCGGTTTTGCGGTACTGGGGTTTTCCACAGGGCAGGTAGAGAAGAGGCGTATACTAGGAAGTGGGACTGTTCTTGAAAACGCAACTTGCTTCTCGCACGGGAGACCGATATTCAGGTTCGCTCGGTGAACTTCGTAAGAAGATCCGAAAGCCCCTGTTGTTATTCCCACCTAGCAATAAAGTTGCTAGAGAGGACAGTTCCGCAAAAACCCCGACTCCAAAGAGTCGGGGTTTTTGCGGTCCTGCATAGCCTTGGCGAAGTAGGGCTAGTGTATAGTAGGAGAAATGAAACTTTCATTCTACGGTGGAGCAGGGAAGGTCACCGGCTCCAATTTTTTAGTAGAAGGGGCACACGGGAAGATTCTCGTGGATTGCGGTATTGAGCAGGGAGCCGACGTTGCTGTGGAGGATGTGTACGGGCCGTTCCCATACGACCCGCAGACGATTGATGCGCTTGTTGTCACGCATTCGCATCTAGACCATGTCGGCCGCATACCGAAGCTGGTGAAGGACGGTTTCCGCGGAAAGATTTTTATGACCCCGCCGACGCGCGACCTTGCCGTGCTCATACTGGTAGATTCGGTCGGCATACTCTCTCAAGAAGCGGTACGGCTCGGCAGAGAACCGCTCTATAGCCCAGAAGACGTAGAGACCGCCTTCTCGCTTGTGGAAACACTGGACTATCACACCGAGAAGGAGGCCGCGCCGGGGCTCTCCATCTACTTGCGCAATACCGGCCACATACTCGGCTCGGCATGTGTGCGTATCAAGGACGAGGACGGCACCGCTGTCGCGCTCTCCGGCGACATTGGCAATTCTCCGTCGCCACTTCTCCCCGACTGGGAGCCGGTGACCGACGCCGACGCGCTCGTCATGGAGAGCGTGTATGGCGATCGGCTCCACCCGCCGCAGACAGAACGCGTCGCGTCGCTTCGCGATACGCTCAAGCGTGCGATAGAGCGAGGAGGGGCTATCCTCATCCCTGCATTCTCACTTGAGCGTACTCAGCTTATGCTCTACGAGCTATCTAACTTCTTTGCTGATGGTTCTCTGCCGAAAGTGCCGGTGTTTCTTGATTCACCGCTCGCGATACATGTGACCGAGGTGTATGAGAAATGGGGTGCTACGTATTTCAAACAGGAGGCAGAAGACGAAATGAAGCGCGAGAAGAGCCTCTTTGAGTTCCCCTTCCTGCGGAAGACGCTCCACCCTGAGGAGTCTGCCGGCATAGCGAAAGCGGGGAATCCGAAGATTATCATAGCTGGTGCCGGTATGAGCCATGGCGGCCGTATAGGCCACTGGGAGGCGCGCTACCTACCCGATCCAAGCACGACCCTCCTTATCGTGGGTTATCAAGCCCCAGGAAGCCCAGGGAGGCGCATGGTAGAAGGTGCATCAAGTGTGCGCCTTGGCGGGGCAGAGGTGAAGATACAGGCGAAAGTGGAGAATCTTGAGGGGTGGTCGGCACACGCCGATCGTGACGAACTCTTAGAGTTCGCCGAAGCGGCGCTTGCAGGGAAGCGCACCAAGACCATTTTTACAGCGCTTGGCGAGCCTGCAGCTGAGCGATTCCTCGCACAGCGTATCCACGACTACTTGGGCGGCTCTGCCGTCGTCCCCGAATCTGGAGAGACGTGGGAGATAACTAAAGATTCGGTGAGGAAGATATAAAAAGAAAACCGCCCCGTGAGGGGCGGTTTTCTTTTCTTGTTTAGACGACCTGCTTGGCGATGCGTGCGAAGATCTCTGGTTTGTCGGTCGCGAACTCAGCGAGGACCTTACGGTCAAGCTCAAAATTGTTCTTCTTAAGCTTCGCTATGAAGGTGGAGTAGGACTGGTGGCCTGCCTCACGAACAGCGGCATTAAGGCGCACTATCCAGAGCTGGCGGAAGTCGGTCTTCTTGTCGCGACGGTGGGCGAAGGCGTAGCGTCCTGCGCGCATAAGCGCCTCATGTGCGAAATTGAGCTTCTTGGAACGGATACCGCGGTAGCCCTTCGCGCGCTCAAGGATATTCTTGCGGCGCTTGTTGGCGTGTACTCCTCCTTTGATTCTTGTCATACGTAAATAAGTTAATTAGGTCCCTGGAAGGAAACGGCGCTGCACCTTGGCAGTAAGCGTGACAGCGACTGCACGGCGCTTGCCGGAACGCTTAGAGCCGCTCTGCTTCGCATTGAAATGGTTCTGGCCCGCCTTGCGCGCCATAAGCTTCCCTGAGCGGGTTACTCGTATTCGTTTCGTATAAGATTTATTGGTTTTCATGTTGGGTTGTTGGAGGCACTACGTGTAGTGACGGATTTTCTTTCTCGCGCTTCGCCTGCGCTACGAGATCTCGCTCAATGACGCCTGCAAACCCTTTCGGACTGCGCGTGATCGGCTCGGCAATCTTGTATGCGTAGGGGATGCGAGAAAGGAACTTCTCAAGGCGGACCTTGAGGAATTCCTCGCTCATTCCTTTGTAGCGTCCCTTGAGGAAGAGCTCGGCGCGCACTCGGTGACCCTCGGCGAGCCACTCGGCGGCCTTTTTCGCCTTCAGCGCCATATCGTTGTCTCCGGTGCCCACTTTTATCTGGACTTCCTTCGTTTCCGACACTTTTACCTTGGCTTTTGCTACCTTTTCCTTCTTGCTTCGCTCGTACTCAAACTTACCATAATCCATGATCTTCGCAACGGGCGGGACGGCCGAGGGCGAAATCTCAATAAGATCCTTCCCAGCCGTCTTCGCCGCTGCGAGGGCCGCTTCAAGCGAGAGTACCCCCAGATTCTCACCCTCTACACCAAGCACACGCAGCTCAGGCGCGTGGATCTCGTTATTGATGCGGATTCGGTCGGTAGCCACTGGAAGTGAGGGTACTATAGCATAAAAAGGGCATAGGGCACAAGGGAAAGTAATTCGCGCCGACCCTGTTGTGGTCGGCGCGAAGGTTCGTGGGATGCCTGTCTAGGCAAGAGGGTGGGGGAGGAAATCGTCTCCCTCGTGCTGGCTCTTCCACGCCGCGAAGGCGTAGTAGGAAAGCGCCAGACACAGGTCAATGGTCATGCTCGCCACGGCGAGGTCGCCCCAAGGCTCTACGCCGGACGCTGCCGCTACCAATTCATCCCGCTTAGCACTGCCCCAGAAAGGAGTGTCGCCGGGGAGCAGGAGGTGTGGCTTGACGCTGCCTCCGTCGCTGCGGTCGTACCAGCGTTGTTGGGCCTTCTTCCGTGCGACTTCGTCAAACGGGTGCGGCCACTGCGTCTTGTCGCCAAAGCTGAGCTCCGCGAGTATGAACGGCTTGGGTTCGTTGCACGGGTAGTGTTCGTCACCGCTGTACTGCGGTGCGAGCACGACGACGTGCAGCATTTGGCGTTTGACCGGCAGTGTCGCGAAAGCTGTCTTGACGGCCGCCTGTATCGCTTGCTCAGCAATCAGCTTGTTGAGAAACGAAGGCCTGCGTATCCGATGTATGGTCATTGCTCCTCCTAGGGGGTGAATGATGCGAGAACGGGATGTTCTAAATGGACGATAGCACGAAGTGTGTACTACGTCAATTCGTGAGCTGGCTGGGTTCTGAGAGGACTATTTCTGCTTTGCCCTGATAGGAGGAGATTTTGCCGGTGAGAGTGACGGTTTGCCCAGCGTAGCGCGAGAGGTCGCCGAAGGCTTCTGCATCATCGGCGAAGATAACCCCTGAGAAGGGGCAGGTCTTGTAGCTCTTACAGAAATCTAAGAAGACTGTTCCGCTTGCGGAGGTATATGCGGTAATGAGTGTGCCGCGCACGGAGGCGTACTCGCCTACGTGCGCGGGGGCGTCAGCGTACCCAATCGTGCCGATAGAAACAGACGCGGCCGCTCCCGCGGCCGCGTTGCCCTTGTAGGCATCCAACAGTTTCTTCAATATGTTTTCATACGTCTGTCGCATCGCTCGGTCGGTGCCTATCTCCAGAATCTCGTCGTTGATAGTCGTCGCTGAGTTGGTCCAGTTATAGCTGCCGAGCGCGTATGCCGAATCGGTAACGAGTGCTTTGATGTGCATGATGCCGTTACCGGTCGGGTGTTTTTCGGTCACGATTGGGATGCCGGCGTCAATCAGTTTTTTGGTGATGGGCGCTCCGTAGCTGTTGCTACTCTGTTCCGAATCTATGAGCCCGCGCACCTCCACTCCGCGCTTTTTCGCCGCAACGAGCGCATCGGCGATAGAGGGGAGAGTGAACGTATAGATGGCGAAGTAGATATGGTCCTTTGCTCCAGCAATGAGCGCGATTATCTCTTTGTCATTCTGTTTCTTATCAAGGCTGTAGATAACGCGCGTCGCGCCGGCAGGCGGGGCAGTCACCGTCTGTGTAGGGATGCTTATCGGCGCGGGTACGGCACTCTTTCCGAGTTGGTAGCCGATCGCGCCCGCAGTAAGTGCGAGTACGAGTGCGAATATCCCGCGTAATATTTTTGAACGCATGCGTCCAGTATACTAGGGGCATGGCACTCGTATTTGATATAGAAACAGTCGGAGAACCATGGGACGCGCTTGACGAGGCTACGCAGCACAACCTCTCGTGGTACTTGCGCGAGTCATCGCGTACCGACGAAGAATACGAATATGAAATGAAGGAGTTGCGACAGGGGATGGGGTTGTCGCCGCTTACGGGGTATATCGTCGCGATCGGTGTCTACGATACTGAGACGGAAAAGGGTGCGGTCTATTTTTCTGCACCGAACACAACGCTTACGACAAGCGAAGAGGGTGGCATCAAGTACGAAGTCCTGAGTGAGAAAGAGATGCTTGAGCAATTCTGGAAAGTCGCCGAGGTATGCAGCGAATTCGTCTCTTTCAATGGTCGCGGCTTTGACGCACCGTTTCTCGCTATTCGCTCCATGGTGCACGGTGTTAAGCCGACGAAAGACTTGCTCAGTAATCGGTATGTTGCAATGCAGCGGGGGTGTGTGCACATAGACCTGATGGACCAGCTTACCTTCTACGGTGCGGCGCGATTCCGCAAGAGTCTGCATCTCTTCTGTCGCGCCCTCGGTATCCCCAGTCCGAAGGTCGGCGGTACGACCGGCGACGACGTCGCGTTGCTTTACAAGGAAGGGAAGTACGCAGATATCGCCCGCTACAACGCCGGCGACCTCTTCGCCACCGCAGCGCTCTACGCGCGCTGGCGGGACCTGTTCCGAGATTGATTGCCGTTTGTGCTACGCTACGCTCATGCAAGAGTCACGCGAGCTTCGCGAAGAGAAGATTGAGCGGGACATACTCTGGCTGTTTGATCTCGCGCTCATATTGAAGGTAGTGAACGGCGCGCTTGAGATACTCGTCGCGCTCCTCGTACTTTTTGTGCCGCCCTCATTTGTGCTCCGGCTTGCGGAGTTTGCGACGAACGGCGAACTCGCCCAAGACATTGACGACCCTGTTGCGACAGCTATCCAGAATGCCGCCCAAACGTTTGCGATCCACACGCATTACTTCCTCGCATTTTATCTGGCGCTCCACGGCGCTATTAAGGTCTTGCTCGTCATCGGCATTTTCGCTAAGAAGCGTGTCGCGTACCCGCTCTTCATGATCGCCCTCGCCGTGTTCGGCTCATACGAAGCGTATCGCGGGTTCATACTCCACGAGACCCTACTCAAGGCAATCGCTATTTTTGACTTCGCACTGCTGCTACTTACTGCGCACGAATACCAGCGGCGGTATCAAGCTCGTCCTTTTTAGCGCGATAGGCAAGCACGTTGTGCCGGCCGATAAGGAAAAGCATGAGGAGGAAAGCAAGCGCAATGCCCCAGCGCACGGGGCCCATCCATCCTGCCGTCATGTTGCCGAACCAGTAGGAGGCGGTAAAGAGGAAGGTTGTCCATACCGAGGTCGCGCCTATTGATGTCAGTATGAATTTGGAGAGCGGAGAGCGGAAGAAACCACTCGCAGTGTAGGTCGGCAGTCGTGCGCCAGGGATGAAGCGTGCGGAGAAGACCGTGAGGACGAAGCGCGTCTCAAGCCACGCGCGGAAGGGAGCAACGAACTCGTGGTCCACATAATGAGCGAGTCGGGGGTGCGTGCTTGCGAGATACCCAAGACAATAGAGCCCAATGTCGCCGAGGATGATGCCGGAATAGAGAGAGAGTAGGGCAAGCTGTACCGACAGTATGCCGTCTGCAGCAAGTACACCGACAATGACGGTGGTGGTGTCTTCAAGGAATATAACGCCGATGATGATAGCGAGCGTCGGCAGGGCGACACTACCGACCGAATTCCCTATAAGCTGATACAGAAATGAGGACTGGAGCATGAACCGCTTCAGTGTAGCAGATTTTCTTCTTCACGATGCCAAGAAGAGACCCAGAAAAACCGTTTGCACGGAGCCCAGAAGGCGCGTATCCTAGGGGGTATGAAAAGGATCGGTGTCGTCTGCATCTTGCTCCTCGCGTTCTGCGGCGTTGCCGACTCTGCGTATCTCGCCCAGCACGAGATAGACGGGACACCGCTTATTTGCAACATACAGAACCTGTCGGGCTGCAATGTCGTCGCCGCAAGTCAGTACTCCCAGCTCTTTGGCGTACCGCTCGCCGAATACGGCGTTTTGTTCTACGGCATCATGTTCGTGCTCGCCGCACTTGAACTCGTCCTCTTTGACCGCCTGCTCCGCCGTGTTCTGCAAGGCTTTGCGTTTATCGGCATACTCGCGTCCCTCTACTTTACCTTCGTGCAGGTATTTATGATCGGGGCATTCTGTATTTATTGCATCGCTTCAGCCGTCATAACGCTCCTCATTTTCATTTTCGCAACGCTTATTGAACCACTGCGCAGAAGGGCAGCAGCGCCTCACCCAGATTATCCGGTACACCCCCGTCTCTCCATGCCGCCTAAGGCATAAGCACCATGAGATACATCCTCCTCACCCTTCTCGTCTTCTGCCTCATACCGACGAGCATGGATGTGGCGCAGGCAAGAAGTGCCGCTCCAGCGTCGTTCTCCGCCGCACAGTCACTTGTCGCGACAAGCTCCTCGCTGGGTAATTCTTACGCGGCCGGCGCATCGGTCGTTATCACGGCGCCGGTTGCCGGCGATTTCTCCGCTGTCGGAGGTTCGGTCATAACCGCAGCACCGGTTGCCGGCGACGATTTCATCGTCGCCGGCTCAATAGATTCTCGTGCGAATGTATCGGGTGATCTGCGAGCCGCAGGGTGGCGGGTGAACATAGACCAGCCGGTCGGCGGCGATCTTGTCGCTATTGGCTATTCCGTTCGTGATGCGGGCCGCGCTGTGGGTAATGTGTTTATCATCGCTGCAAACGCCTCTTTGAGCGGCGCCGGAGGGCCGGTTACCGTGTATGGGAACACCATACTGCTCTCCGGCGATTTCGCGGGCGATGTACAGCTTGTCTCAAGTGGCCATGTCACTCTTGCTCCAGATACGGTCGTGCACGGCAAGCTGTCCTATGAAGCGCCGGAGACGGCGACAATCCCCGACTCCGCAAGAGTCGTAGGCGGTATCACCTATACCAACGCGTCGTATCTGCCTGACGTCGGTACGTCGCGTATGCTCGCATTCGTGAGTATCGGATTCTTCATCATCGCGCGTATCATCGGCGCGCTGCTGCTCGCCGGTCTTCTCGCAGGACTCTTCCCGAAGCTTGCAGAGGCAGTCATACGACGCGCTCGCTCCGGCCGGCCTCGTGACCTATTGCTCGCGACCTTGCTCGGCTTCGCGATATTTGTTGCAACGCCGATTGTCATCGCGCTGCTTATGCTGACCTTCGTTGGTCTTGGACTCGCTTCCCTCATTTTCATCCTCTACGCGCTCCTCGTTCTTCTGGCGCTCATGTATTCCGGCATACTCATTGGTGGTCTTCTCGTCAGGCGTCTTCTTGGTCGCGAACAGATACTCTGGCATGACGGGGTGCTCGGTATGGCGATCGTGTCGCTCATCGCTCTCGTGCCGGTCGTCGGATTCCTCGCGGTACTTCTCCTCGCTTGCTTCTCTTCAGGCACGCTCCTGCAGATGTTCTTTCATTTCGCCTTTCCTCATGAAGAACATAAGCGTTAGGCGCTCCCGTGCGAAGAAAATCGTCGCATATCTGAAGCGGGCGTACCCGAAGCCCGAAAGCGAGCTTGCACACCGTACCCCGTTCCAGTTCGTCGTCGCGGTCATACTCTCAGCGCAATGCACCGACAAGGCAGTTAACAAACTCACCGCGACGCTGTTCAAGAAATATAAAACACCAAAAGACTTTGCCGGTGCAGATCCGAAAGTGTTTGCGAAAGAAATTTCGTCCATTCCGTTTTTCAACAACAAGGCGAAGGCGATCGTCGGAGCGGGGAAGATGGTCGTAGAACAGTTCGGCGGGAAAATCCCGAAGACTGAGGCTGAACTGACTAAGCTGCCTGGCGTGGGCTACAAGACTGCCCACGTCGTCCTCGGCGAACTCTACGATATATGGGAAGGCATCGCGACCGATACGCACGTGAAGCGCTTCGCGAAGCGTTTTGACCTCTCCGACCAGACTGATCTCACGAAGATCTCTAAAGATCTTGAGGCGCTCGTGCCGAAGAAGGACTGGAAATACATTAACAACGGCCTCGTGCTCTACGGCCGCTATGTATGCACTGCACGTCCGCACGACTGTGCGAGCCACCCCCTCACGAAGCTCTGGCCGCCCGCCACACTCCGGTGGCCTAAGGCAAAATAATGTGTACGATATCAACATGAAGAAGCCGGTCGCCGTGTTTGATATAGATGGGACGATATTCCGCTCCTCGCTCCTTATTGAGCTTGTGGAGCGGCTCATTGAGAAAGGTATTTTCCCCGAATCGGCGCGGGCGATGTATGACGAGGAGCGGGTGCAGTGGCTGGACCGCAAAGGCGACTACGAAGCGTACATCATGAAAGTGGTGGAGACGTTTGCGAGTCAGCTGAAGGGCGTGCCGTATGGACCGGTCGCCGATGCCGCGGGAGAGATCATAGAAGAGAAAAGGGACAGGGTGTATCGCTATACGCGCGATCTGATCGCTGACTTGAAGCGGCGGGGATACTACTTACTTGCGATTACTCGCTCGCCGAAATTCATCGCCGACGGATTCGGGTACGAGTGTGGTTTTGATAAGGTGTACGGAATGTTCTATGCGACGGGTCCGTCAGATAATTTCACAGGAGAGATAGAGGATGCAGATTTGATAATGAACAAGGCGGCAATACTTACCCGTGTGTTTCGGAAAGAAGAAGTGACGCTTGAAGGATCAATCGGGGTGGGTGATACCGAGAGCGATATCCCGATGCTTGAAATGGTTGAGACGCCAATCGCGTTCAACCCGAATCAGAAGCTTTTGACGCATGCGAAGAGGCGAGGATGGAAGGTGGTAGTGGAACGCAAGGATGTCATCTATGAAATATGAGAAAACGAAGCAATCTGCTTCGCGGGCCCCAGCACATCCTTTCGTCGTAGCTTCAAGTGCACCTCAAGAACGCGCCTTTCATACTGTTTTCTCAATTTCATGACCACGCAAGAGGCAGGGTTTCGGCGTCAGGTTTGGCACTATTACCGCGCGCATGGGCGACACGATTTGCCGTGGCGACAGACGCACGATGTGTACAAAGTGCTCGTGTCAGAAGTGATGCTCCAACAGACACAGGTGGACCGCGTCATACCGTTTTATAAAAACTTCATACGGAAGTTTCCGACGGCGCAAAAACTTGCAGCCGCTCCGCTCTCTGAAGTCCTTAAGCACTGGCAGGGGCTCGGTTATAATCGTCGCGCGAAGCTTCTCCGAGAGGCGGCAAAAGAACTTGCAACGAAGAAAATCAGCACGGTTCAAGAATTGGAAGCGTTGCCAGGGGTCGGGCCGTATACCGCCCGTGCGGTGACTGCCTTTGCGTTCAATCAGGACGGCATGGTGATAGAGACGAATATCCGCACCGCCGTCATTCATCACTTCTTCGCTTCACGTAGTGCGGACACATCCTCGCCTCGATGCGCTCCGGCCGCTAGGCCAATTCAACATCTCGGCAAGAATGTATCCGCACTACGCGTGACGGATGCCGAGATTGCAGATGTGCTCGATCGCGTATTGCCGAAAGGTAGAGCGCGTGAATGGTACAGCGCACTGATGGATTACGGCGCACATCTCAAGCGCACAGGTATTTCGCATAATACGAAAAGTAAAACGTATACGAAGCAATCAGCATTTCGCGGGTCGCTGCGCGAAGCGCGCGGGGCGATAGTGCGCGAGCTTGCGAAAGGGGGTGCGACCGATACGCGTCTTGCGGGCCTACTTGGAAGAGAGCGTCGCGCACAGGTGTTAGAAGCTCTGGGTGCTTTGCGCGAAGAGGGGCTCATCACAAAGAAGGGAAGGAACTACATCCTTGCCGACTAGCGCGCTAGAGGCACGTGGCTTCCTGCGGACGATAGTCTTTGATGCTGAGCGTGGCGATTGAGCCGGCGAGGATGATAAACCCGCCCGTAAGCGCAAAGAATGTCTGGAAATCGCTGTAGTAGAGTATGAGACTGCCGACGATAGGCCCGATGACGTTCGCGAGAGGCCAGATGCCGCGGAAGATGCTCATGGAGTTGATATCTTGCTCGGTGATGCGGCGGAAGAAGTGTCCCTCAGTCATACTTTCTACGAGCGCGGCTCCCACGCGCGAACCGACGAGGATGAACAGTATCAGTACGAGTGGAGATTTAGGCGAGAGCATGCCGAATGAAGCAAGCGCGAGGCCGGCGATGATGAATCCGGCGAGCATGAGCTTCTTGTCGCCAAGGTAGCGGTCGGCGACCCAGCCTGCCGGATATTCCACGAGTGCATAGGGGATGAGCATAACAGCGAACATCCAACCGAGCTCCGACCATGGGATACCGAGGCTGTCGTGGAGATAGATAGGTACGTAAAGCGGTGCCCAGATGTAGAAGAGATAGAGGAGGAAGTGCGCGATGGTGACCGCCGAGAAGTCGCGGTCGTGCGAGATACATACAAGCGTATCTTGCATGTGCGTTATTTTCGGTACCGTAGCCGCAGGGAGCTTGTGTCCCGCGAAGAGAGCGAGGAATGGCACCAGCATCACGGCGGCCACGAGGAAGACGCGTCCGTACTCGTTTGAATTTGCGAGGATCAGGCCAAGGAGAAGCGGTGCAGCGAGGGAGCCAAAGTTCCACGAGGTGAGGAAGGCGGTGCGGGTACGGGCTACCGAGCTCTTCTCAGTGGAGATCGCCTCAAGCAGGAGATCAAGCTCGTACGAGATGAGCGGCAATACGGCGAGCCCTAGTATGATGAACAGAGCTCCGGCGAACGCGCTCGGCACGATGGCGAGCGCTGAAACGGCGATCATCTCTGCTGCGGTGAAAGCCACCGTCAGCCGCTGTGCTCCGTAGCGAGCCACGAGCCGCGGGAGGAAGGGGAAGATGGCGACCGAGATAATGCCGCCAAACGAGACGACGAGACCGGCAGCGGTGTCTGACATGAACGAGGAGAGAAATGGCAGGGTAACGTAGATCGCGAGTGCGGTAAATATGGAAAAAAAGAAATTACCGATAAAAAGAATAGTGCGCGGGTGCATTTTGTAGAGGATACCATATGAAAAACGCGGCTCGCTAAAAGCGAGCCGCGTTTTTCAGTTAACTTCACATCCCGATGAGGACGGGGATAACCATCGGTGCCTTGTTGGTCCGCTGGAAGAGGAATCCGGCCATGACATCGGTGAGATTATTTTTCACATAATCAAGGTCCACCGGATTCATATTGTGTGTAGAGTCCTCAATTGTTTTCTTGATAAGGATGCGCGCCTCGTTCAAGAGGTCCTGCGACTCGCGCAAGTACACGAAGCCGCGACTGATGATGTCGGGCGACTTCCGGAGCTTGCCGGTCTTGAGGTTCACGCTCGCTATGATGACGAACATACCGTCCTTGGCGAGCGACTGGCGGTCGCGTATCACCACTTCCTGTATGTCGCCGATAGTGAATCCGTCTACGACCATCGGAGAAGATGGGACTTTCTGTTTGTGCACGTTGAGCGTGGTCCCGTTCTCTATGTCTATGACGAATCCGTTGTCCGCGAGGATGATATTCTCGCGCGGGAAGCCAGACTGCTCCACCGCTTTCGCGTGACAGGTGGTCATGGAGCGGTAGCCGTACCCTGGCATGAAGAATTTCGGGTGCACCTGCTTGTTTATCCAGACGAGTTCGCCGGTGTTGCCGTGACCGGTTGAGTGCACGTCCGAAGAGCGGTAGTGGATGAGCGTCACGCCGTGGCGATAGAGGTTGTCCTTCAGCTTCTGCACCGCTATCTCGTTCCCTGGAATAACCGACGACGAGAGCACGATAGTGTCACGCTCAGAGAGGGTGATGTACTTGTGCTGTTTTGTCGCGATACGCATGAGCGCAGCGAACTCCTCGCCCTGTGCACCGGTAGAAAGGATGACGATCTTGTCCGGCGGGTATTGGCTCAGGTCTTGTGCGGGGATAATTGTTTCTTTCTTAATCTTCAAGAGACCGGTCTTCTCCGCAATCTCCAAGTTTGTCTTGATGGAGCGCCCCTCAAGGACGATTTTCTTATTGTGTTTCTCTGCAGCCTCCATGATGTGAATCATGCGTTCAAACTGCGAAGCGAACGTGCCGATGATCAGCCTACCTGAGACGGTCTTGATGATGTCTTCTAGAGTCTGGATGACGCGTATCTCAGGGATAGAGAAGCCGTCCTTCTCGGCGTTGGTTGAGTCGGCGACGAGGAAGATGTTGTTGTCCTTGCCGATGTCACCCCACGTCTTCACCTCGCGCTCGGAGGGCACGCCGTCGTCGTGGTCAAGCTTCAAGTCGCCAGAGATCACCACGTTGCCTTGGGGTGTCTCCACCGATGCGCCCATAGAGTCCGGAATAGAGTGGGTGACCGGGAAGAACTTCACGCGCGTTGAGCCGATAGTCACCGTCTGGCCGACTTCAACCACGATCATTTCCGGCTTCGGTACGTCCGGATACTCTTCTTGGCGACGCTGGATCATCACTGAGGTGAGGTTCTGCGTGTAGATCGGCGGTGTGCCGAAGCGCGGGAGGATGAACGGAATGCCGCCGATGTGGTCAAGGTGACCGTGGGTGATGACGACACCTTTCACGCGGTTCGCGTTCTTCTCCAGATACTTCGTGTTCGGGAGTATGTAGTCTACGCCGGGAGACGTGTCCTCAGACACGAACTGGAAGCCCGCGTCAAAGACGATAATGTCGCCGGTCGCGCCCACTTCTACGGCGACCATGTTACGACCGACTTCTTCAACGCCGCCGAGCGGGATGATACGTACGGTTGTGGGACTTGGCTGCTCCGGATAATAGTCGGCGACGGCGTGTGTGCGCGGTGCCGACGATGTCGGGCGACGCAAGAGGCGCTGGATGCGTCGCGTCGCGCCTCCGGGGCGCGAAGCGCCGCGGCCGCCGCGACTGTCGCCTGACGGTGCACGTCCGCGCTCTGGCCGCCGCGCAGGGCGTCGCGCCGGACCGGATGGGGT
>Ga0172379_10007849_pt1 | contig 13689 bp, 13 predicted proteins | sample GrowelOW334metaG_FD_119756 | JGI IMG/M metagenome (GOLD analysis project Ga0172379, IMG submission 119756) | Groundwater microbial communities from an aquifer near a municipal landfill in Southern Ontario, Canada - Groundwater well OW334 metaG | ecosystem: Environmental > Aquatic > Deep... | reverse complement strand
CAAGGATGAAATGGTTGATGGGCAGACTCTCAATTATGTTTTAAGTAGCGAACCAACATATGTTGTTAACCCTAAAAATTCTGATGAATATTCGGAAATCATTGTGCCTTATTTTTCTGATTGGGGTGGCCATTCGTTTTCGGTTAGATATTTTGTTTCTTATAAGCAAGTTGCTCAAACCTCGATGGACATTATTAAACAAGCGATTCTTTTAGCTTTGGTTGTATTTTTAGTCGTCTTTTTCATTATTACTTCTTCGGTTTACAGAATCATCGTTACGCCAATTACTAAATTGAGCGAAATTGTTCGTGAGATTAGTCAGGGAAATTATGGCAAAAGAGCGGAAATTAATACTAATGATGAAATTGAAATCTTAGCCGATTCAACCAATAAAATGGCCAGCAAACTTGAACAAGATATTGTTGATTTACGGGAATTAGATAAGCTTAAAGACGAATTTATCGATATTGCCGCTAATAATTTAAAAATGCCTTTGGTTCATTTGAAATTTGACCTGAAATATTTATTGAAAAATGCTAAACGGGAGTTGAGCAATAAGAACTATCAGCTCCTAGAAGATATCGATGCTTTCTCTGGTAAACTTCAATTATTAGGAGAAGATCTTTTGAGTATTTCAGCAATTAAAAAAGGTAAGTTGCAGAACAGTATTTTCATGCCTCTTGATTTAACAGATGTTCTTAGTGAGTCTATTGATGAGATAAAAACTAGAGCTCAAAATAGCAAAGTAACAATTAAGAAGAATTTTCAAGTAGAAAAAGCTCCAATCTTAGGGGATTTAAATAAATTACAACAAGTCTTCTTGGTTTTGCTGGACAATGCTTTAAAGTATTCGCCTAAAGGCGGTCAGGTAACAGTAACTTTGACTGAAAAAGAGCATGATTTTTTGGTGGAAGTTTCCGATGCCGGGGTGGGTATGACACAAGAAGAGCTTTCGAAAATTTTCAGCAAATTTTATCGAGCGCCGAGTTCGGCAATTTATAATAAAGAGGGTAGTGGTTTAGGTCTCTATTTAGTCAAAGCAATTATTGGTGTCCATCATGGTTCGATTTGGGCAACGAGTGTTAAAGACAAGGGGAGTCAATTCTATGTTGCTCTTTTGAAGAAAGATGGTTTTAGAGACCAAATGTCAAAAGAATAAATTGGGATAAAAAATGCCACGATTTAATTTTCGTGGCAAACTGTTTTAGATAACTGGGATATTTTTTGTTCTTTCTTCAAATTCTGGCCAAAACCACCAAGTATTTTTAACGATTTTTGCCAAACTGTTATTGTGATGAAGACATTCCTTAAGCTCTTTGATTGCTTCGTCTAGTTGATGGTAGTCGTAACAACCCTCAGTGTCAGTTAAAAAACCTGTTATAATTGCTTCTTTAACATCGAACTCTATTGTGAGAGTTGAGCGAATAGAACTATTTATAGTCCAGCAGGAACAAGAAAGGAGGAAGAACTTTTCATTAGAAGCCCAGTCGGTAATACTGGCCTCCAATCGACAGCTAGGTAGCCAGGCAGAAACTGAAGATAACAGATTTCTCGCGCCAAAATGTCGTTCCGGTTGGCTTTTGTTTTGGAGATATTTTTCAAAATCAGCCATCACATCTCTTATAAGTATTGCACCCATTCAACTCTCCTTAAATGCTATACAATCCGAGCATAATGTTACTATGATTTTATTCTAAAGTCAATCCAGATCAATAAAATTAAAACACTTTGCAATTAAAGGACTCATGGTGTTATTATTGAACTAACAAACTACAATCAACAACGAACAACTCTGATTGTAAATTTCGTTTATGGTTGCGGATTGTTAATTGTTAGTTGGAGATTAAATTGGCTGATATTGATTTAACATTGCAACAATTTGCTAGGGAAGACGAAGAAAAGCACGCCAAGGAAATGGCACAGAAACTGAAAATTCCCTATATTAACTTGGTTGGTTATCCGGTAGCGCCGGAGGTTTTGGCGATCATTCCGGAAACCCAGGCTAAAAATGCTGGTATAATTGCCTATCTTCGCTCCGGTAACACTATAAAAGTTGCTACTACTGATCCTCAAAATCCAATGATTAAAGCCCTTCTAGAGCAACTTACGACTGCCAGTCATTATGAATTTGTTATTTCTTATTGCTCAAAAACCTCTTTAATGTATGGACTTCACCTTTATAAAATTTTGGTCCCAGAAATGCCAAGGTCAGAGAAAGTTGAAGTGACTCGTGAAAAGGAAGCTAGTTTCGAGGAAGAGCTTAAAACATTTCAAGATTTTAAAGAAAAAATTGCTAAAGTTTCGACAACCGAACTGTTAGATTTAATTTTTGCCGGGGCGATTAAAAATAACGCTTCCGATGTTCATTTAGAACCTCAGGAAGACGATTTTCGAATTCGTTTTAGGATTGACGGGGTTTTGCATGATGTTGCAACTTTGCCAAGCGAAACTTTCAAGCATCTTCTTTCAAGAGTTAAATATCTGGCAAAATTAAAATTAGACATTACTCATCCTCAAGATGGTCGTTTTGAAATCGATGTTTTAAAAGAAGAAGTTGATATTCGTGTGGCAACCCTACCTACTTCTTATGGTGAATCGATTGTTATGCGGCTTTTACCAAAAAATAAAAAGTTTACTACTTTAGAAGCCCTTGGGTTTAACAAAAGTGCCATGGAAATAATTGAAGAGGCGGTTTCCAAACCTCAAGGAATGATTTTAAATACTGGTCCAACAGGTTCAGGAAAAACAACAACTTTATACGCAATTTTGCAAAAGTTAAATAAGTCAGATAAAAAGATTATCACTTTAGAAAATCCGATTGAATATCGTCTGGCGGGTATTGAGCAAATTCAAATTGATTTAGACAACAAAACCAGTTTTCTGGATGCCTTAAAAGGCGCCTTGCGCCAGGATCCCGATATTTTGATGGTCGGTGAGATACGAGATGCGGAAACTGCCAACATTGCCCTTCAGGCGGCAATGACAGGCCATTTAGTTTTAACAACTTTGCACACAAACAATGCGCCATCTTCCTTGGCAAGATTAACCGAAATGGGAATTGAGCCGTATCTTTTGGCTGGTTCAATTAATTTAATTATTGCTCAACGATTGGTAAGAAAAATTCATACCGAATGTGGTGGCAAAGGCTGCGAAGTTTGCCAGGGCAGTGGTTATAAAGGCCGAACGGTGATTGTTGAAGTTTTAGTGCCGGGCAAAGAAATTGAAGAACTAATTTATAAAAAAGCTCCTCTTAGAACATTTGAAGAAACTGCTCATTCATTGGGTATGAAAACAATGTACGAAGATGGTTTAGAAAAAGTCGCTGCGGGCCTGACAACTAAAGAAGAAATCGAAAGAGTGGCAAAGCAGTAATTTGACTAACAACTAACAACTAACAATTAACAACCAATAACTCTGAATGAATACTTTTTTAAAGTTGTTTGTTGTTAGTTGGTGATTGTGAGTTAACATCAGGTTGACAAACCTGTTTTTTTGTGGTACAATAGAACGTTTTTAGGATAAGTATTATCCTAAAATACCTTAACAACTTGGATAACCCGTTGAACCTGTTTAACAGGTTTGGCGGTTATTATAATAGAACAAATTCAACTATTCCGATACGGAGGCAAATACAATGAAACAGGTGTATCTGGTGGTAATGGTAGTCCTAATGGCGGCAATAATGCCGTCCGTCGGTTTGGCCGACGATGATGTTCAGGTTTGTACCGATTCGGTAATGACGGCTCGGTTAAACCAAGTAGCCTTTATCGTTAATTTGGGGGTGCAGAAGCTTCAGACAGAAAATTCTAAGCTTTGGCAAGGCAGACCGAAATTTCGTGTTTGTGACGAAGCAGAGCTTAACGCTTTTGCTTATCCTGATGGTCGCATTTATGTGTCCAAAGGGATGATGGAAGCAACTCGAGGTCACGACGACGAACTGATTGCTGTTTTAAATCATGAGGCAACTCATGTTTTACAGCAACATGGGAAGGCTCAAGCCAAAAAAGGTATTGCTTGGCGACTCGGAACTTTACTTGTTTCACGACTTGCTGGCGCAAGTGCCGACACAGCCGATACTGTTTCGCAAGTTGCGACTGGTATCGCCGCTGGCGGTTATTCGCGTAAAGACGAGCGCCGCGCCGATGAAGGTAGTGTTGATCTTTGCCTTTTAGAAGGCATTGACCCATACGCGCCTGCAAGAATGATGAAGATGTTGCAGACGAAATATGGTGATGGCTCAGCAAAAGCGCCGGTAATCGGTTGGTTTGCTAGTCATCCGGACACTGGTGGTCGAACGCAAGCTTTGAGAGAAAGGGCTAAGAAATTAGTCCCAAACGCATCACCAGATGTTGCGTCATCGATTGGCAGCGTCCAAACTGCTCCGGTAAAAGCTCCAACATTTTTAGGTGGTATCGCTGTAATTGTTCGCGATAACGCCGGTGGTTATGGTGGTTTCTGGGGAGGATATGGTTCCTCTGAAGAGGCTATTAAAACTACTATGGAGAACGCCTTGGAACAAACTGGGCGTTTTACGATTGTTGACCAGTCTTCTCGCGAAGAGGCCTGGCAAGAGCAGGATCTGGGCGATACTGGTCGGATGGATCCGGAAACTGTGCCCCAGAAAGGTAAGACCGTTGGGGCGAAATGGTTCTTGTATGTCACTTTGAATTATTATGAGGTGACACAACAAGGCCAAGTCGATGTTGGTAATTGGAATAAGAGAGCTAACGCGCGACTAGTCAAAGCCGAGATCAAAGGAAAGATAAAGTTGGAGCCGGTCGAAAGATCGATTCTTACTTACACTTCCGATTTTCACGGGTCAGAGATTGGTTATGAGGCCGAAGCCTCGGCGAGTACTTGGCAAAACGGTATTGATATTAGCTGGCAAAGTCAGCCAGCAGGAAAAGCGGTTGAGCAAGCCTGTCAAAAGGCAGTCAACGCTTTCCTGAACCATGTTGATAGTAGTCAGGCGCAAGTACAAACACCAACAAAGACAGATCGACCGATTGCGACTGGTACGGTTGCTCAGTCTCAGCCCGATTTCGATCGCGTAATGGCATTTCAGTTGCGCATTAAGTCATTGCCCTCGGAGGGCAAAGTTGAGCCTGTAACCATCACTTTAAATGCTCCTTATGGAGCGGTTAACACGGCCGATTACATCTTGTTTTTAAACAAGGGTGTTGTCGCCGCTAAAGTTAACATTGAGCGCATTCGAGGGACGGAGATTTGGGGTGTAATTGAGTACCCATATCTTCAAAGACTCGATATTTCGAAACTTCAAACAGTCCAACTGATGAAGAAGGACTAAACAATTTAGAATTTGACTAACTAAAAACCCGTCCGGGCTTATGTCCAGACGGGTTTTTTCTATAGTTGTTTTCGCGGTTTATTTAACAACACTCTTTACGTAAGAGACGATCACCAAGGCTAAAAGGATGATAACAATACCGATGATAGCATTAACAAGAGCTGTTCTGCCCTTAGTTGCTTTTTCGGCATCTCCGCCAGCAGTAATGTACAAAATACCACCGTAAATTAAATAAACAACCGCTAACATACCAGCAAACCATAAAACCGTTGTTACGACACTTGCGATGATGTCTTTAAGACCCCTATTACCACTAATAGGACTAATCGGTGAGAAATCACTGGCTGCTAAAGCGTGGGCTTTTCCGATTAAATTAAACATTCGACCTCCTTATTTAATATTAATAATAATAATTCTTAGTGTCAAATATTTTTAAGGGATTGGAACGGTTGCGTTTGTTAAAAGTTTTACGACTTGGCTAACAATTACTCTAGCTAAAATAATAACAACAAGACCAACGATTGCCCAGGTAATAGTTGTTTTGGCTTTATTAGCTCGTTCTTCGTTACCAAAAGCAGTGAAGTATCCGTAAGCGCCAATAATTAAATAAATCATGGCAATACCGGTAGCTAAAGATAAAGAAATATTTAAAACATTGTTGAATAAGCTGTTGCTATTGCCAAAGAAATTTCCTAATGTCCAAGTTGAAGGATCGCCGCTTGGCAAAATTTTCATTTCAATTCCTTTTTCATTTTACAGTGCTGCTAATCCAATTAATCAACACAAGTGATAAAAGTATAACAACAATGCCTGTAATTGCCCAAACTAGATTTTTCTTAGCGTTTTCTGCTTTAGCTTCATCTGCGCCAGCTGTAATATATATTATACCTGAATAAATAATGGCAACTACTGCTAGTGTTCCACCAAGCGCCAATAGCCAATTAATGACTGTAACAATTAATCCTTCGGCACTAGTAACCTTTGGTGTACCCAAATTAATAGTGCCTAAATTGCCAAGATCGAAACTGGCCGCCAATTTTGTAGAGATTTTGTCCATTACAAACTTACTCCAATAATGTTTTTCAAAATTATACCCGCTAAAATAATTAAAGCCAGTCCTACTAAGGCGCCAATAATATAATCTTTGGCTTGTTTAATATTATCTGGATTACCACCAGAAGTTATGTAAAGATAGCCAGCATAAATTATCATTAAAACTGCCAAACCGGCGCCAAAAGGAATCAACCATTTGTAAAGAATAGTAATATAATTACCGATTGTGCCAGCGGTTCTAAGTTCTTTTTCAGTATCAGCGGCTAAAGCTGTTTGGATCAAATTTATCATATTAATTCCCGATTTTTCCTAGTAAACTTGTTACTTGAACGGCTGCACCATCAAGAACAGTTTGAGCTTTTTGACCAGTTACAACTTGAGAAATAGCATCTTGAAAGATTTTTGTAACTTGTGTCGGCTCGGGGTTATACCAAGACTGGGCTGTTTGAATTGATTGATCAACTATCTCGCTGGTATCTTGTAATTCTGTTAAAGCCGGATGATTTTTACTAGTTTCTAAGTATGTTTTAAGGTTATTTTTTTGTGTTAGACCAGCCAAAAATTGCCAGGCTAAAGTTTGGTTTTTAGAACTATTTGGCACAGTAAAAGTCTCGTAAGAAGCAAAGTTTACAGGATTTTTAGTTGCTTTTATTTGGGGGAGAGCTTTGATGGCATAACTAATATCTGGGTTTAGTCTAAGAATGTCGCTTTCTTTGGCTGAATAATCAATGTAATAGGCTATTTTATTATCACTAAAAGCTTGTAATGGGTCACCAAGGTTTTTGGAAAAAGAATAATTAGGATTATTACTTTTACCAAAACTGGTGTAGAAATCTAAAGCGGCTGCCCCCGGATAATTTGACCCCCCAAAAACATTTAAGGCTGTATGAAAAGTCGCTTGAGTTTTTTCTTTATTAGTCATTTGGGTGCCGTATTGCATCATTAAGACGGTTAAAATATCAGAAGCATTAGTAACATCTTCTGTTCCAAGAGCAACCCCTGATTGAGAAATGTTACTACCCGACTTTTCTGTTAAAAGTTGACTTTTGGTCACTAACTCGTCCCAGTTTTTAACTTCGGTTGAGAGAACTTCTTCCTCTTCTAGTGTTAAGTCTTGATTTTGAGGTCTAACATTATTGTTAACAAATAAAACTAAGGTATCTAACGAGACAGGTAAACCGTAGATATTGTTGTTAATAATATTTTCTTGCAAAACAATTTTTGGATAAAGACTATTGTAGTAAGTGCTGTTGTCTACGTTATCATTTGAAAGCTTAACACCTGCAGGTGTTAACTTGTCATGTTGTTTGGGCATCCAACTATTTGGAATTCCCCAAATATCCACTTTACTAGTGGAGAGACGGTTCAAGGATTCTAGTTCATAATTTTGTGGATCAACTTTAACAAAATTTATCTTAACATTATTTTTTGCTTCAAAAGCGGTGATATAATCAGTAAGATTTTTTTCGTCTTCATTGTAGGTCAAAAGTGTCAATTCGGAAGCTTCTGGAGTTCCGCGATTACTCAACAAAAGAAGAGTCCCCAAAATAATGAGTACTAAAACTGCTCCACCTAAAATCCAATATTTTTTATCCACAATTCCCTCCGCATTACAATGTCTTTTAAAGCTCTAAACCTTTAAGGTATTTTTTAAATTCATCGCTAATATCATCGCGGCGCAAGCCAAAATCAACATTAGCTTTTAAGTATTCCAACTTGTTGCCAGTATCGTAATATGTACCATTTTCAATTTCTTTGGCATAAATTTTATGATTTGGCTTCAAAGCATTGATACCGTCTGTTAGCCAAATTTCGCCACCTTTGCCAGGTTTCAAATTTTTCAAAGCTTGAAAAATGTCCGGTGTTAAAATGTAAGCACCGTGGGCGGCTAAATTAGAAGGTGCTTTTTCGGGTTCTGGTTTTTCAACAATTTCTTCAATTTCAAAGATTTTTTTCTCAATTTCTTTTACCTTAGCGATACCATATTTAGCTAAATCTTTTTTCTCTTTGATTCTGACCGCGGAAATCACCGGATCGCCATATTTTTCAAAAACTTCAGTCATTTGTTGCAAGCGAGGCGGTTTGGCATAAATAAATTCATCTCCCCAAAGAACAGCGAAAGGCTCGTTACCAATGATTGGCTCGGCATTTAGAATTGGCGTGCCATTACCATAAGGGCCTTTCTGGCGAATATAAATAAAATTAGCCATCCTGGCAATTCGACGAATTTCTTCTAGTTGCTCAAGTTTACCGGCTTTTTCAAGATAGTTTTCTAGTTCTAAACCGTGATCAAAATGATCCTCGATTGCTCGTTTGTTGTAGCCGGTGACAATAATAATATCTTCAATACCGGAGGCAACTGCTTCCTCAACGACATATTGAATAACCGGTTTATCGATAATTGGTAGCATTTCTTTAGGAGATGCCTTAGTCATTGGTAGAAACCTGGTGCCATAACCAGCGGCTGGGATAATAGCTTTGCGAATTTTCATATAAAATCTCCGAGTTATTCTGTTTTTATTTCAATTTTTTTCGCTTTGGTCTTTTCTTGTTTTGGAATAGTGATTGTCAAAATACCGTTTTTTAAAGATGCTTGAGCTTTTTCACTTGTTACTGGCATGGGTAAAACATACGAACGGGCAAAAGCACCCCAGTAGCATTCTTGAGCTAAATAATTTTCACGCTTTATTTCTTCCTGTTCTTTTCTCTCACCCTTAATGGTGACAACTTCGTCAGTAATTGAAAGTTCTAAATCTTCTGGTTTGACGCCAGCGATAGGAGCTTTAATAACAATATCGTCTTCGGTTTGTAAAACATCAACCGCTAATTGTCCTTCGTAATCTTCCATCCAATCATTGTTTTTTGATAACTTATCTTCAGCCATTAGTCCTCCTTTTTGAAGAATTTAAAATTAAAATTACCTTTATTTTACTATATCTACCTGCATGTTTTTGGTCAAGTTTCTATCTTGACAGCTAGCAGAAGTTTTGCTATATTGCTTTTATCTTTGTCGAGTGACTTTACCTTAACAAAAAACATAGGAGGTGGGATAGAGTGGTTGCAACAAGCCAAAAGGCTGTTTTAGAAGAAGAGACCGACCAACTTTTTCAAGATTATCTTCGAAATCGCAGTTTGAAAATAAGAAATAAAATAGTTGATTTGCACGAAAGTTTGGTTCGATATTTGGCCGGTAGATTTGCCAAAAAAGGCGAACCAACCGAAGATTTAGTGCAAATTGGGTCAATTGGTTTAATTAAGGCTGTTGAACGGTATGACCCAAGTTTTGGCACAAAATTTTCTACTTATGCTACCCCAACTATTGTTGGTGAAATAAAACGGTATTTTCGAGACAAAACTTGGAAGGTTAAAATTCCCCGTGGTTTGCAAGAGCTCGCTTTAACAGTTAACAATTTGATTAAGGAAAGTGGGGGAAATTTTAATCTTTCTAAACTAGCTTTTAAGGTAGATGCCAGCGAAGAAGATGTTTGTGAAGCAATAAGGATAACCCAGTTTATACATATGGCTTCTTTAGACATTCCTCTTGGCAGCCAGACGGGTGACAATTCATTACCGCTTAAAGAGTTTTTGGATAGTGGCGATCGCTTCGCGGATGATTTGATTGAACATAATGATCTTGAGAGCGCTCTTGATTGTCTAGAACCAAGAGAAAAAGATGTTATTTACGGCCGTTTTTTCAAAGAGGAAACCCAGACTAGGGTTGCCGAAAATCTAGGCATTTCGCAAATGCACGTATCGAGGCTTCAGGCAAAAACTTTGCTTAGGCTAAAAGAGCTTTTAGCTGATTGTGATATTCAAATAAAAGCCAAGAAAATAATTAGTGAGAGCAAAGAAAGTGACGTTAGATTGTGCGAACCGCTTGAACTATCAGAGAACATGGTTAGAATTTTTTATACCACTTGGCAATATTTGAAACTGAATAAAGGTTTCAGTGCAACAAAAATTGCCAAAGAAGTCGGTTTAGATAACGGCAAGGTCTTTTTAGGGACAAGACGACTTGTTGAAATTGGTGGCTTGTCTGTCAACAAAGGAGTGCGTTCAATTCTGAATGAAAATTTTATCGTAAGGCACGATACTTCTGAGTGTATCAAAGTTGCTCCAAATCTTTACATCTCAAGAAACAAGGTGTACGATGTCAACGAATTAGAAACAGTTGCTTTTCGAGAAATTCCGGTTAAAACAGATGAAAGTGAGGGAAAATGTATGGGCAGAAGAAAAAGAAAAGGTGTTATTCCCTTAACTCCTTTAAGAGCGCTAGTGGCTATTGTTGCTGGTTCACAACTATCTTTTGAAGAGTATCGTGATATTGATTATGACGCAATACAGTCTGCTTCAGGATTAGGGAGAAAGCAAATTTACCAAGTAATGCCTAGGTTAGACGAGATTTTCAGTAAGCCAGATAGCGAATGGCGCCGAATAAGAAAACCAGGGGTTAGTTTCGAATTAGTTCAGGGCCGACACACTGCGTCTCCTCTGCTTAAGGAAATAGTCAAAGTTGAGATTGGAAAAACTTATAATCTTGATGAGCTTATTGCTTCTTTTCGGGAAATACAGGAAAGAAAGACTACTCCTAGCGAAGATGTCGAATCTATGCCTCTTAGTGGTTTAGATTCATCAGTTATTAGCAAAAAAAGACGGCGATCAAGGTTCTGACGCTGATTTGGATACGGCAATTGAGTTCTATCAACAACAAGCCGATGAGGCAAACAGGTCTGTCGAGATACTGATGGCGGCTAAGGACATTATTAATAAAGGCCTGCCCGCATAACTTGTAAGTCGTTTATTACTCACCCGAGATTAGCTTCTCGGGTTTTTGTTTAACTCTGAAGTTGACAAAAATATTTATGGTGAGATACTTGATATATATTAAAAGATTTTAGGAGGGAATTTTGCAAAAAATTCTAGCTAGTTTAATTGTCGTTGCGACAATTTTAATGTTACCCTTAACAGTTCTCATGAGCACCGGGCAGGCACAGGCTGCTTATAGTTCGGGATATATTATTTCAGATGCAGAGTTTACTAATTGGTCTATTCTTGATGAAAATGGTATTCAGGCTTTTCTAAATACCAAAGGAGGAACACGGCTTAGGACTTTTAGTGAAAATGGCCGATCAGCGGCTAAAATTATTGCTGATGCCGCTCGTTCTAACGGTATTAATCCTTTTGTAATTTTGGCAACTATTCAAAAAGAAGAAAGTTTAGTTGAGTCTAATTATAATTTCGACTTTCGTGTTAACTGGGCAATGGGATACGCAATTTGTGATAGCTGCTCTTTAGATGACCCAAATGTAGTAAAATATCGTGGTTTTACTAATCAAATCGATTATGCCACCTGGCAATTTAAATATAATTACAGCCACTATGCCGCCAATGGTTCTGATTGGAACGTTGGTAAAACTATGATAATTGATGGCACAGCCGTTCGTTTTGGAAGTAAGGCAACTTCATCACTTTATCGTTACACGCCTCATCTCCATGGGAATGAGAATTTTTACAATATTTACAATAGTTACAAAAGTTTTCGTTATGCTTCCAAATACATCAAAGGTACTGCCAAAACAGCTGCCACTAAAAGCGCGGCGGCTGCCAATAAGCTCAAAATTGTAAATTCGAAAAACAAAGCTGGTCAACCTGCAACTGGTGGTACAAGTTATGAAGCCCAATATGTCACTAAGGTAGGGGCTTCTAATTTACGTCCGGGGCAAAAATTAACAATTTATGCTTATCTTAAAAATACCGGTACAACAACATGGACTAATAGTGGCGCTAACCCTGTTTATCTTGGTAACTCTGGTCCACAGGATCGTAGTAGTGCTTTCACTGGTGGCAACACTCGTTGGCGAATGCTTAGTAAAACGGTTTTGCCTGGTCGGGTCGCTGTTTTCTCAACTCAAATTACCGCTCCGGCAGCAGGAAGTTATACAGAGAAGTTTAGACCAGTTGCAGAAGGTGTAACCTGGTTTGGTGACGAAGCAACGTTTACTTTTAACGTTCGCTAAAATAATTTTAACTAACGACTAACAATCAACAACTGATAACAGTTGTAAGTTGTTTGTTATTTGTTGTAAGTTAAATTTATGAATATTGGAATAGACGCCAATTGTTTAATTTTTGAGCGTGCTGGTGTTGGCAAATATGCTCAAAATATAATCAAAAATTTACTAAAAATTGATCAAAAAAATCATTATTTTTTATATTTTTCTTTTTTACGGCACAGGAGTAAGCGAGAAAAAATAATAAAAGATTTTCTTGCAAGTACTGGCAAACAAAAAAATGTAACTTATAAAATTATTCCAATGCCTGCTCGTTGGTACGAATTTTTAACAGCTACAAATTTTCCTGTTACGAGTTTAATTAAAGATAAGATAGATGTTTTTTTTGCGCCCTATGCTTCCGGTATCCCTAAAAAAGGTTTTAAAAAAAATGTCTTTACTTGTCATGATTTAGTTTTTTTAAGATTTCCTGAACATCGAGGTAAAGGTTTGAGTAATTATTATCTTAAAAGACATAAAATTGCGATTGAAAATTCTAAAAAAATTATTGTTCCGTCTCGGGCAACTAAAAATGACCTTAAAGAGTTTTTGGGTGTTAGTTACAAGGAAATAACTGTAATTTACGAAGCAGCCGATGAACATTTCCGACCGTTGAAAAACGATAATCAAATTTTAAATATTATTAGTCGTTATTTTGATCCGAAAATAAAATATATTCTTTCCGTTGGCACTTTAGAACCGCGTAAAAATCTTATCAAATTGGTTGAAGCTTACCTGCTTTTGCCGCACTCAATTCAAAACGAATACCATCTAGTTCTTACTGGTGGTAAAGGCTGGAATAATGAACTCTTAAATAAAACCATTGTTAACTTAAATTTGAAAGATAAGGTAATTTTTCCGGGGTTTGTGTCTGACGAAGATTTGCCTTATATTTATAGCAAGGCCAGTATTTTTGTTTACCCTTCTTTGTATGAAGGATTTGGGCTTCCTCCATTAGAAGCACTTGCTTGTGGTACGCCAGTTGTGGTTGCCAACAACTCTTCTTTACCGGAAGTAGTTGGCAGTAGTGCCGTACTTATTGATGCTACAAAAGAGGAAGAAATTTCCCGAGCAATAAAAGAAATTTTATCAAAAGAAAAATTAAGAGAAAAACTTAAAAAGTTGGGCATTGCCCAAGCAAAAAAGTTTTCTTGGAAAGTATCTGCTCAGGAAACATTAAAAGTGTTTGAGGAAATAAATAAAGGTAAATAATTCAGCAACAAACTAAGTGGAGGGATTTATCAAAAAAATAAAAGCTTTTTTTTCACAGGATTTAGT
>Ga0172379_10007848_pt1 | contig 13690 bp, 12 predicted proteins | sample GrowelOW334metaG_FD_119756 | JGI IMG/M metagenome (GOLD analysis project Ga0172379, IMG submission 119756) | Groundwater microbial communities from an aquifer near a municipal landfill in Southern Ontario, Canada - Groundwater well OW334 metaG | ecosystem: Environmental > Aquatic > Deep... | reverse complement strand
GTCCATGTTGTGTTTGTTGTAATATCTCCTGTAACTTCAACTTGAGTTTGTGCACTCAACCTGACTACAGATGTAAATACGAAGATCAATAACAGAAATATTTTTCTCATAACATTTTCCTTTTTAATTAGTTAATTATATACTCATACAAAAACAGAATCACTTTTTTACTTTTTAGTTCAATTGATACGAAACCCCCAGAGAAATAATTCGTCCCCGCTTAATGTCGTCCGCCACTTTATCCCCATTGAGAGTTCTTTGAATAGTCACATCATGTTGAGCCAACAAATCCTTTACAGCGAACTTCAGAGTGAAATTATTAAATATTTTTTGAGAGATGTTAAAATCGATCTGATCTCTTGGTCTGCTCAAAATGTCGCCGGTTTGGTCAACACCTACTTCAACAATTTTTTGCCCCACTTTATTATAAACAAGGTTTGCCGTCAATCCGGATTCATACAGGTCGTAGTAAAGCCCGATGTTCAACACATAATCCGCTTGCCCTTGTAGAGGCCGTTTTTGTACGGTTCCCGCTTGCCCCAAACTTGCTGTTCCAAGATCAACTTCCGACTTAATAAGACTGATATTGCTATTAATCGATAATGGTTTAAATCCATCCCAAACAAATCCAAGATTTTTACGCACTTCCAATTCGACGCCATAACTCACGGCATTATTGGCATTTTTCCAGGAGCGGGATTTAGAGCTTGTGTTTATTCCGATTACTTCAATAGGTTTATTAAAATGTTTGTAGAAAAGATTTGCGGCAAACAACTCTGTCGGATTAGGATAAAATTCAAACCGCAGATCATAGTTATCAATTATGGTTCTCACCAATTCCGGATTTCCAAAAACATAATCATCAGTTAAAAAGTCATAATAACCGGAAACAGCTAACTCTCTTAATTCGGGACGTGCGACCGTTTTACCGTACGCTCCGCGTAAATTTATGTTTTCGCTCAGTTTATACGTAAGGTTTAATGAAGGAAGAAGATCATTGTATTTGTGTTCTACTGTTAACGTTTTTGAGTAACTCTGCGGATCGATATAGGACAATCTCACTTTTGAATATTCATATCTGAAACCACCGGTCAGTTTAAGATCGGTAAACAATGTTGCATTGAACATAGCGTAGGTGCTTTGAACAGTTTCTGTCGCGTCGTATTTATCGGACGGATTTGATACTTCAACAACGTAAATAAAGTTAGGATTAATATTTCCCGGTTGGAATATATCCTCAACCGGAAGGCTGAAAATACTGTCTCTCAAACTTATTGGAGTTTTCCTCTGGTTGAAATCAAATCCGAATACTCTCGGAGTATAATCTCTATCCTTCTTGTTTTGTAGATAACCAACCTTAAAATTCGGCATGAAAGGGTCCTCAAAGAGCTTTATCTGAAAGTCGCCGCTAAACCCATAGCTCTTATCTTTCAGATCAGAAAAAAACCGCGTTGCAGTAGCTTGATTCATTGAAAAACGTAAATCACTTGCGGGAGCGTCTAATTCTTTGCTATACCAATATTTTCTAGTGTCCGGCTCTTTTCTTTTGGAGTCGGCATAATTGATATTCCAATTGAACATACTGTTATTTAAGAAATTAATAACATATTCACCGATCAACTGAGTTGAATAAAGAGACCGTTGCGTAAATTGAAGAGAAGTTGCCTCTCTGTATTCGGGAACGTAGTAATGACTTCCCTTGGTTGTAACTACATTATTATCGGTATTTTGATTATAGATATTTTTAAAACTTATCTTATTATTCCCGCCAAACTTATAACTAACGTTGAATAACGCTCCCCAAAGAATGTTATTTAAGTAATCCGTACCGGTATAGTCGTACCAGATACCGCTATAATTATAATATTTTCTTTCATACTTTCTTAATTCGTTATTCGATGAATATGAAAGCGACCCTATAAATCCAAGCATTCCTTCTTCACCGAGTATGTAAGAATTTCCTATAGATAACTTGAAGTTTGAGTTAAACGGTATCTTCCCGCTTTTTGTATTCCAGTCATTTTTAAATGACCTCCCGATCTCTTGAATTGTTTTGCTGCCAAGAGAAGTGTTAACGTGACTCTCCGGAACGATTGCAGGTAAATCGCGGGATCCGTCATCGATGCCGAGGAAATCATATTTACCGGAAGCATACACTAGCCTATCTCTGTTTGTTGATAACGTACTGTATGCGCTCCCCATGCTAAATTCAATTAAAGAATTTGAAGGAAATTCAACGGTATTAATTTGGACTAATCCGCCCGAAAAATCAGCCGGTTTGTCGGGAGTCGCCGTCTTACTTGTGATGATATTTTCAATTAAAGATGAGGGGAATAAATCGTAGGAAACGCTTTTCTTTTCCGGGTCGGTGCTGGGTAGATTCGCTCCGTTCAGCATCGTAGAATTATAACGGTCGCTAACTCCCCTGATGTACGCATATTTTCCTTCTGAAATAGTAACACCGGTCATTCTTTTTAGAATATCGGAGCCGTCCGAGCTGTTATTTTTTTTAATTAACTCGGCACTAACACCATCTACAATCCCAAATGATTTTTTTTGAATGTTTAACATAGCCGCCTCAGTAGATTTTAAGGCATCGGCAGAAACCACAATCTCATTCATTTCTTTGGTTTCAGGCTCAAGTTGAACATTGATCCTTGTCTCTTTCCCCTCTTCCACTACAACATTTTCAACAACTGATGATTGGTAAGAAATGTAGGAGAATTTCAACGAATATTTTCCCGGTTTTAAAGCCCTTATAGAATACGTCCCATCAAGATCCGAAGTCGCCCCCATAGTTGTCCCGCTGATTAACACCGATGCACTGATCAATTCTTCGTTGTTGGATTTATCTGTTATTTTTCCGCCGATCGAACCTTTATTCTGACCGGACAATGAACCTAATCCGAAGATGAATATAAAAAAAATGGTGAGTGCCTGCATAATAAATTGTTTGTTCCATTCGTAGTTGTAATACAAATACATTTTCTCTCTCTCTTTTAAATAGTAATTGTATTACAAAATTAATGTCGTCATGTTATGTAATTGTTACGCCTATATTAAGAAATTGTTAAGTAAAGCTTTCAAAAACCGTTATCAGACAGCTTCCTTGAATAAATAGTCCGGAGCTTCTTCACCAAAGTTCATATTACTGTAAATGTACTTTTCTTTTTTTGCATATTTGATCAGATCAATATCAATTAGGATAAAACCGTCAATGCAGTTTTGAAAATCGGGATCAACTCCAAAATCAAGAAACTGCGCGCCACCCGGTTCGCATAACGCCGTATATTGTTTATATAGCGGAGGGATTGACATTCCGAAATATCTCAGATTCTGCTTAAATAATTTGAGTTCTTCTTTGTAGTTATTCGAACTAAAAATCGTTGATAAATTTTTCCTTTGCTCTTCGCGAATATTGAATTTGTTTTTCGCGTTAACCAAACTAAAAGTATTCCCATACCATTTTTCATAAAAGAAAACTATCATCTCTTTTACTTCAGCCGGATAATTATTTGTTAATGAGACCGGTCCAAAGAGAAATTGCACTTTTGGATTTGCCACAAGAAACGCCCCTATCCCCATCCATAAATAATCTAAGGCATTTGTATTCCAATATTTTGCCTGAATAAAACTTCTTCCCAATTCGATTGAATAAGGAATATGATAGAGAAATTGTTCCGAATAGTTGAAAAGCGTTGATGAATAAAAACCGCTTGTTCCATATTTTTCAATTATTTCACTTCCCACGCCAACCCGGTACGCGCCCATAATTTCTAAATTTTCTTCATCCCATAAAACAATATGATGGTAATATGCATCATAAGGATCGGTGTCTAATTTCTTCCCAGTGCCTTCGCCAATTTTTCTGAAAGTTACTTCGCGGAGCCGTGCAATTTCTTTAATAACATCAGGGAAGAGTTTATTGTTTGAGAGTAAGTAAACTTTTTTCTTCTCATCAATATTTTGCAAAAGTTTGGCGGCAAGCAGCTGCCGTTTAATTTTTTTTGGATCTATTGGATGAATAACATTCCTCTCGGTTAAAAATATTCCCTTTTTATTTTTCCCGATTTGATAAACATGTTTTCTTAAGGCATTTGATAAGACCTTTCCCTTCAGTAATCCGGCGAATAAAATTTTTGCCGGGATAAGGTTGCCTATTTTTATATTGATTGTCTTTCCGCGTTGTTTAAATAATTCACGTGGTAAAAGAAAAATTGATCCAGCTTTGGATATAGCAGAAACCGCATAAAAGCCGAAAGTATTTTTCCCCTTAATGAATACCGGAAGGATTGAAGCGCGTGCTTTTTCGGCAAAGTGCAAAGCTCCGCGTGTCCAGGTAATGTCTTGTAAACCATGTAATGTAATTCTCGAAACCTCTCCTGCCGGGAAAAAGATAACAGCACTTTCTTCTTTCAACGCTTTATCAATAGCCGCAATATTTTCTTTCTGAATTCCGCTATCAAATAAATTATAGGGGAGAAAAAGAGTTTTTAGATTTTCTATCTGCAATAAAATATCGTTTACAACTATTTTCACATCACTGCGAACTTCAAGGACAAGTTTAAGCAGCGCTAATCCATCCAAGCCGCCAAGGGGATGATTGGAAACGATTACCACTTTTCCTTCACTCGGAATTTTATCCTTATCTTTTTTTGAAACCGAATAAGAAAAATCCAATTCTTCAAAAAGTCCATCAATAAACGCAGGAGCATCCGCTCCTTCGTATTTGGCTAAAAAAGTATTAATCTTTTTTACCCTCATCATTCTTGACAAAACCGATTCTACTACCTTGCGCGGTAGCAAACTTTTCTTTCCGTAAAGTGAAGGGATTCTGTTTCTAAGGATTTTATTTAAGTCTATCTGAAGCATTTAATTCTCAAACTGGTTCGATAAGTCTTTGCTATCTTTTTGTTTGGCTAAAATAAATCCGAGGCTGTAAACAAGGATTGAAAATCCTAACGAAATAATTCCGAAGAAATATTCGCTTCTAAAGAGTGACAAAATAAATCCCAGTAAAAATGCAACGGCAATGATTAATAAACTTGATGATTCTCTTTCTTCCATGTTGTTCTCCTAATTGTGATAAAATTTTTTTTCGCAAGTAAAGTTACTGCCGCACTGTTAACATAGTGTTAAGGAAGTGTTATGGAATTGTTAAAAAATTGGAAGACGCGATATACAAAGCGGTTGAAGATTTCCCCCTATCTGTTAAACAAACAAGCTATCACTATGAACAAAAGACGCTTCTCTATATCGGAGATTGAGGGGTTTCTTTAAAGCTGAAGTTTGATAAGGGATGTTCAGTTGTTCAATGTGGGCGTAAGTCTTTCCATTTTCACATTCAATTACATTGTATTTCAGATAAGGAATAGGATCATCACACACAGCCCCTGCGCCATTCATGAACTTGATATTCTTCTTCTCATAGAATTCATTCATATGAACATGACCATGAAGAACATATGAAACATTAAATTTATTAAACAACTTGATAATGCTTTTCCGCTTTTTCATCCGCATTGTTTTTGATTCAATTCTCTTCCACAATTTGTTTTGGGTAGCCTCATCGTTCAAATCATGAAAATGATGGTGCATTGCAACAAGAAGATTTTCTTCAACAAGCACATTCGATTCAATTAAAGATTTAAGCGAAACAACTTGTTCAACGCTTAAACTTCCGTTACTGCCAAGCGGATTATTCCACAACGACCACCGTGAAATTGAATTTAATCCAAGAATTGAAAAAGGACCGGCTTGTTTTATAAAGGGAAATAGTGAGTCTTTAACCAATGTTTTAACTCCCTCGAATGTTTCTGCAAATGAATCACAAAATAATTTTAAATGTTTTTCATAATCAACATTGCGAATATATTTTGGAAAGCTAAGCACATCCACAGCGCGGTGAGGTCCGCCAAAAATATCATGATTGCCGGGAACCACAGTAAGCTTGCGCGAATCGAGCAATCCAAATCTTGCAAAAATTTCACGCGCGAGATAAAAATCATCAGGGTCTGCCGTACTAATTATGTCGCCGGTTATTAAAATATGATCGGCGCCTGCCTTCAACGCTGTCTCTAAAAGAATTTTAAATGCTTTTATATGTTCCCGGTAATACTGCCTGCTTAAATGGGGATCGGAAATATGAATAAGTTTATACCCGCGTGAATCGGATACTAAACGATCAGAAGTAAGTAAAGTGTTCAAGTTGACTGCCCAAAACAAGTGGTAACTAAAACCGTTGAAACGGTTACAAATAAAATTTTTAATTCATTAACACCTCGATTAATCGAGGTGTTAATGAAAAACGATGATTCGTCTTTCAACCGCTTTAGCGGTTTATCTAACAACGCGGTTAACTTGAGTATTGAACTATAGCCAATGGGCGGAAACGCTGCACTATGCTGCGTCATGCGAAGTCCGGTGTTGCCTATAAATATTTAGGAGTTCTCTATAACTTGAAAATAATTGTTCGAAGATATTTTCCCAATGAAAAGCAGAAGATCTTGCATGAGCATTTTTTGACATAACTTTTCTCTGCCCGGGATTATCAAGGAGAAAAGCAATTTTCTCAGCCATATCCTTCCCGCTTTCTGCCGAAGAAAAGAATCCCGATTTTCCATCTTCAATAATATCAACCGCGCCTCCGACATTCACCGCAACGGGAACAAGCCCCGAAGCCATTGCTTCAAGTGTTACAAGTCCAAACGTTTCTGTTGTTGAAGGGAAAGCAAAGATATCCGCCGAAGCAAATATTTCCGCGAGCGTTTCTCCCGATTGATACCCTAGAAAATGCGCCCCCGACATCATCGCTTGAAATTCTTTTCGTGCAGGTCCATCACCAACAACAATCATCTCAAAGTCGTTTCGCTTTGGATGTAATACTTTGTAGGCTTCGGCAAGTACATGGAGATCTTTCTCCCAAACAAGTCTGCTTACAAAAAGAACGATCGGTTTTTCACCGTTACTAAATTGTTTTCTCCATGCAGAAGACCGGCGGTTGGGATTAAACAAAACACCATCAACACCATTTGGTAAATATTCAAGCTCATGGAAATTATGCTGAGTGAGTTCATCCATAATTGGTCGCGTGGGAACAAACGTCCGATCAATGTTATTATATAATGAGCGGGAGAGTTTCCATGTCCATTCTTCCAACGCCGATAAATGATAGTAGGGTAAATATTTCGGGAAATGGGTATGATACGTTGCTACAACCGGGATGTTAAAAAATTGTCCGTATTTCATGGCGCTGTAACCAAGTGGACATGGACTATTAATATGTAAAATATCAGGGTTAAATTTTTCAAGCACTTTTGCAAATGCATGATACCCCGGAAGCGCAAGACGGTAGTTTTTTTGAAGCGGCATTACTACCGACGGAACTTGATACATCGGAATTATTTGCTCCTCTTGTTCCGGAAGAACGGAGGTAATGCCGATTACTTCATGGTTACGTTCCAGAGCGCCCTGGATCATTTTATAGAGAACGCGGGTAACTCCATCCTGCCCAATCTTAAACGACGCGTTGAAATATGCTATCTTGATACAACATTCCTTATAAATTTCTTTTCGCAAGTAAACTTACTACCACACTGTTAACGTAGTGTTAAGGAAGTGTTATGGAATTGTTAAAAGTTGATGGTCAGTGGTCAATCGTCAGTGGTTATTAGATAGTTAGTAAATCCGCCGCGGCGGGCTGCGTAAAATGGCAAGAATATTTTCATGAATATGAATATCGAATATCGAACACGGAATATCAAGTCATGAAGTTTTTATAATTCGATATTCTACATTCCTTGTTCGTTATTCATTATTTATTTTTGGTTCTGGCTCTGCCAGATTGGGAAGTTATAACCTCACCCTTCATCCCTCTCCTTAACAAGGAGAGGGAGTGGTTAATTGCGAGTATGAAAAGGGTTAAATCCAGTTTTCTAAAAAATATTATTTGTGTAGATTTACCATAGAATTATTTATAGGAAGTTACACACTATGAACTACATTTATTTGGGTGATTGCTTAAACGTCCTTCGGGATAATATTAAAGATGAATCGGTTGATCTGATCTATATTGATCCTCCGTTTAACAGCAAGCGCGATTACAATATTTTCTTTGACGATAAGGAAATACAAACACAGCGTATTGCGTTTGAAGATACATGGTCTTTGAAGAGCATACAAGATTCTCTGCAAGAACTCCACACGATGAAAACGGAAAACCTTTTTTATCTTCTCCTCACTTATCAAAAAGTTGCGCCGCACGCTTTCCCCTATCTTGTTATGATGAGTCTCCGCTTGGTTGAACTCCACAGAGTTCTTAAACCAACCGGAAGTTTTTATCTACACTGCGATCCGACGATGAGTCATTATTTGAAAACGGTTTGTGATATTGTTTTTGGGTCAAAGAATTATGCAAATGAAATTATTTGGCAACGCATTAATGCAAAAGGAAATGTTCAAAGAAAATTTGGAGCAGTACACGATATAATATTTAGATACGCAAAGAACCTTGGTGAAGATATTTGGAATCAAGTTTATCGACCTCTAAATCCAGAATATGTCACGAATAATTATAATCACATAGAAGAAGAAACTGGCAGAAGATATACTCAAAGTGATTTAACGGCTCCAATTCAACGAGCTTCAAAAGGTCAAATTTATGTCTGGAAGGGAATTTCACCGCCAGATACAAGATGTTGGGTTTATGCTAAAGAGAAAATGGCAGAATTAGAAACTCAAAACAGAATTATTTACACTAAAAATGGTATGCCTAGATTAAAAAGATATTTAGATATCAGCGAAGGTGAAAAAATTCCGGATGTTTGGACTGATATGAAACAAGTTTTAGGTGGTGAATATCTTGGTTATCCAACTCAAAAACCAAAAGTATTATTAGAAAGAATTATACAGGCAAGCAGTAACGAAGGAGACACGGTGCTCGACGGTTTCTGCGGTTGCGGCACAACCGTTGATGCGGCGGAAAGTTTACACCGCAACTGGATAGGGATTGATATTTCTCCAATTGCCATTTCGTTAATTAAAAGAAGATTGAACGACACCTACGGCAAGCATCTAAGCAGTTTTGAAGTGCGCGGCACTCCTACGGATGAAGTAAGCGCAATAGAATTGTGGAAGCAAAACCCGAACGCCTTCCAGGATTGGTGGCTAACAGAGTTTGAAGTTTTCTCAACAACGTTCGGTTCAAAAGGGGCAGACAAAGGAATAGACGGCATCGGACAATATCTTGTTTCGGACACTCAGTCTATACGTGTTGCATTTCAAGTTAAAGGGGGCAAAGTGCAATCAAAAGATATTGATGCGTTAATCGGTGTTCTCTCAAAACACAAATGCGAACTCGGCGTGTTCTTATCAATTGAGCAAGCTACCAAACCAATGTTAGATACCACAGCCCAGCAAGGCTTTGTAGAGTTCCCGGGATTCCAATATCCAAAAATTCAAATCCTTACTTTAAAGGATTTCTTTAGCAACAAATTCCCAAAGCTTCCTCAAACGAACATCACATTTAAAGCGGCGCAATTCAAAGGGAAGAAAAGCAAACAAATAGAGTTGGGGATTTAAGTTATTCACTGAAGTTACGCAGATTGTGATTTCTTAGTGTCTTTGTGACTTGGTGGCAAGAGAAAAAAAAGAAATTGAGCCACTAAGTCACCAAGTTTCGCAAAGGAAAATTCATAATATTCAACTCATGCGTAACTTCAGTTATTCAAAAGAAATAATTGAAAAGGTAACAAGGATGAATCATCTTAAGATATTTGTTTTAGTCTTACTTTTATTAACTCCTCTTTCGGCACAGCAAAAGAATGAAGAAGTAACATTACTAATCCGCTGTGATGATTCCGGAATGTCTAATTCTACCAACTTAGCATTAGAAAAAATGACCGGAAGCGGAATACCTTTTTCAACATCAGTCATGTTTGTTTGTCCCTGGTATCAGCAAGCAGTTGAGATACTTAAAGCCAATCCGCAGGTCTCTGTCGGTATTCACTTAACCTTAAATGCCGAATGGAAGAACTACCGGTGGGGACCGGTTCTCGGGAAAGAGGTCTCATCATTAACCGATGAAGCCGGTTATTTTTTCCCTTCACGGAAAACATTTCACGAACATAACCCGAAACTTGATGAAGTAGAAAAAGAATTACGTGCGCAAGTTGCACGTGCAATGAACAGCGGTTTAAAGATTGATTACATCGATTATCACATGGGAACTGCAATGGATAAACCTGAGTACCGCGATATTGTTGAAACCTTAGCAAAAGAAAATCATCTTGGAATTTCCCGCTACTTCGGAGAATTTTATACGGACAATATGTATCCCGCTCCTATAGAATCGAAGAAAGACAGCCTCATTAATATTCTTCAAAATAAATTGGAGAAAGGAAAAGTTAATCTGATGGTTTGCCATTGCGGAGTAGATAATGACGAACTTCGGGCGATGATCGATATGAATCCTTTTGGTCCTCCAAAGATGAGCCTCCATCGGCAGGCTGAATTATCCGCTCTTCTTTCTCCGGAATTTTTAGCTGAAGTTAAAAAAAATAAAATCAAACTGATCACTTACCGCGAATTGATCGAGAGTATCGGAAAAGAAAATATGAAAAGACCTGCTGAGTTTGAGTATTGATTGTGGGATTTGCAACCTATAGAACTTACTAAGCATAACAAAATATTGAAGCGTTTATGAAAATATTTTTAATTGTTCTGATAATAATCTTTAGTCATTCTGTTCCTGCACAGGAGAAAGATTCTTCTTTGTGCCATTACGGTTTTGTAATGGATTACCAAGATGAGATGATTAATCAAATTGGGTTTAAATATAGACAATCAGAAACTATGACTTATTTCTTTAAAGGAAAGTTTGAGGCCCAAAAACCGATTCCCATGACCGAAGGACAAGGAACAATTGACATAAGAACCTATGGAGGAAGTCTTGGCGTTGAATATACCGTTCATACGGTCGATAACCTTTCAATTTCTTTACTACTTTCCGGCGGTGTAACTATTCACGACTACACGGATGCATATTTCATCGGAAAGTATTACTATTATTTAGGAAATTTTGATGAACAACAAATTAGTTATACACTAAATTCAGGTTTAACTATAGAATATTTCTTTTCTCATCATATATCAGTTGGATGCAACCAATTAATTTCTTTCAACCTTTCTAAAGCTAACTATGCGCTCACTATGAATCCTGAACCAGGCACCTATTCTCGAATAGAGGTTGGAAAAACTTCCTTAACCTTATCATTTTATTTTTAGAAAATTACCAACTAATTAAGAGAACTTAACATTTTATAAAATAAGGAATCCAATATGAAAACATTTCTCATTGTACTACTACTTTTTCATCTCCCGATACATGCAGAAGAGAAAGATTCAACATTATGTAAGTATGGGTTCACACTGGATTATAAAAATTTCATTTCCAATAATATTGGTTTTAAATATAGACCCTCGACCTCTATGGCATTTTTCCTAAAAGGATATTATACATGGGATGGGTTAAGTATCGAATCCTCTGCCGGACCTTCCAGTGAAGATAAAAACATATTCAATGGCACAATTGGAATGGAATATACAGTTTTTAATATAGATAATATTTCGTTCTATGCTGTAATTGCGGGAGGTGTCAATATCTACACTTACAAAAGACCGAGATTAATTAATTATGAACTGGACCTCATATTATATCGAAAAACGAATAATATAGGATATACTATTGAGACCGGTTTTGGAACGGAATACTTTATTTCAAAACATCTATCTATCGGCGGGAGTCAGACTATTGTTGCTAATTATTTTCAAGACGATGTATGGGATGAGAATGATAATCCAGTGAAATCGTATCAGGTAAAATGGTCTTTTGTTAATGCTAAACTAACTTTATCATTTTATTTTTAATAAAAAAAAACAGATCGCTCCTATGGAGCTAAAATAATTGCGTTCTCTAATATGCTACAAACAGAAAGCTCCTACGGAGCTAAGAAAAAAAAGCATAGCCCTTCGGGGCGGACTGATTGTAGAAAAGAAATATTGGTTAACAACTAAACTCCGTAGGAGTGATCTGTTTGTAGAAAAAAAAATAACGAGTTGAAAATGAGCTCCGTAGGAGCGATCTGTTTGTAAAAACACAAATAACAATTAAGTTCAAGCCCCATCGGGGCGACCCGTTTGTAGAAAAAAAATAACAAGCTGAAATGAGCTCCGTAGGAGCGATCTGTTTGTAGAAACACAAATAACAATTAAGACAAGCCCCATCGGGGCGACCCGTTTGTAGAGAAAAAATAACAAGCTGAAATGAGCTCCATAGGAGCGACCTGTTTGTAGAAACACAAATAACGAACTGAAATGAGCCCCATAGGAGCGACCCGTTTGTAGAAAAACAAATAACAATTAAGACAAGCCCCTTCGGGGCGACCCGTTTGTAGAAAAAAAAAACGAGTTGAAATGAGCTCCGTAGGAGCGACCTGTGTACAAATAAATATATCAAATAGTTTCATTTAAAACGGAAGGGAAATTATGCCAAACACATATTCGCAGATATATATCCAGATTGTTTTTGCGGTTAAAGGAAAACAAAATCTAATACCAAAAGACAATCGGGAAGAACTTCATAAATACATAACGGGCATTGTACAAAACCGGGGACAAAAGATGTTGGCAATCTTTTGCATGCAAGACCATACTCATGTTTTTATTGGACTACAACCATCAATTGCCATTTCCGATTTAGTGCGTGATATAAAAGCAGGTTCCTCTAAATTTATTAATGATAACAAATGGATGAAGGGAAAATTTAATTGGCAGGAGGGATTTGGAGCGTTTTCTTATTCACGAAGTCATATTGATAACGTGGTTCATTATATATTAAACCAACAAGAGCATCACAAGAAAAAAAGTTTTAGAGAAGAATACATTGAATTTCTAACAAAATATGCGATCGATTATAATGAAAAATATTTGTTTGAATGGATTGAATAAACAGACCGCTCCTACGGAGTAAAAAAATGAGGTTTAGTTCCGTCTATCTGAACTAAAAAAAAAGACCAATGACCACTAACTACTTTAAAAACGTTACCGTTACCCAGTAAATAAACGCCGCAAATAGCGCTGTGATGGGAATAGTTATTATCCAAGACCAAACTAAATCAACCGTAACTTTCCATTTAACTGCTGATAAACGTTTTGTTATTCCCGCACCGATAATTGAACCGGTGATGGTGTGCGTTGTGCTTACCGGAATACCAAATATCGCTGTTCCAAAAAGAGTTAAAGCTCCTGCTGTTTCTGCGGAAAATCCTTCAAAAGGACGAAGTTTGGTGATCTTTTGCCCCATCGTTTTTACTATTCTCCATCCGCCTGACATTGTACCAAGCGCAATTGACAAGTGACACGATAAGACAACCCAAAGTGGAATTTCTTCAGTTGATCTCATGGCTCCGGAAGAAACAAGAGCTACAAAGATAATCCCCATCATCTTCTGTGCATCGTTTGACCAATGACTGCTCTCTTGACCATCTACTACTTCAAAAACGTAACTGCAATCCAATACATTAATGCGGAAATTAAACCTGAGAGAGGAATTGTTAAAACCCAAGCCCACAAAATGTTTCTTGCAACTCCCCAACGGACGGCAGAAAATCCTTTAATAGCGCCAACACCGGTT
>Ga0172379_10007847_pt1 | contig 13690 bp, 21 predicted proteins | sample GrowelOW334metaG_FD_119756 | JGI IMG/M metagenome (GOLD analysis project Ga0172379, IMG submission 119756) | Groundwater microbial communities from an aquifer near a municipal landfill in Southern Ontario, Canada - Groundwater well OW334 metaG | ecosystem: Environmental > Aquatic > Deep... | reverse complement strand
GCCAAGATCGGGCGCATCTTCAAGGTGCTCGGCGCCTCCAAGAAGCGCTATGCCGAGATCGGCGAAGTCGTGGTCCTATCAGTCCAGAAGGCCGAACCGCGCAAGGCCGTCAAGAAGAAGGATGTCCTCCATGCCGTGGTCGTCCGCCAAGTCAAAGCCACCCGCCGCAAAGACGGTTCGTATGTCCGTTTTGACGAAAATGCCGTGGTGATCATCGAGAAGGGCAAGAAGGAGCCGATCGCCGGACGTATCTTCGGACCGATCCCGCGCGAAGTCGCCGAGGCCGGATTCAAGACCATCGCTTCCAAGGCGGCCGAAATCGTATAAATATATGCATATCAAGAAAGGAGATACAGTCAAAGTGATTTCAGGAGATGACCGGGGACAGACCGGCAAGGTCCTGCAGTCGTTCCCCAAGAGGAACAAGGTCGTCGTCGAGGGCGTCAATGTCGTCAATAAGCACGAGCGTGCCAAGAAGCAGGGCCAGAAAGGTCAGACCGTCAAGCGTCCGATGCCGATGAGCGTATCGAATCTCGTCCGGATCGACGAAGCCAAGAAATAACCGCTACCATGACTACCACCGCCCACAAATCTATATACGAGAAGAACAAGGAATCATACAAGGCCTTGCACGCCGCTCTCGGTCTCAAGAATCCGATGCAGGCGCCGCGCCTCTCTAAGGTCGTGATCTCGACCGGCTTCGGCTCAGTCAAGGACAAGAAGAAGATCGAGCTCATCGCCGACCGTCTGGCCCGCATCACCGGCGCCAAGCCGGCCGTGCGCGTGACCAAGAAGGCCATCGCCACATTCAAGACCCGCGTCGGCGACCCGATCGGCTATCAGGTGACGCTTCGCGGACCGCGCATGGCCGACTTCCTCGAACGCTTCATCAATATCGCTCTGCCGCGCACCAAGGACTTCCGCGGCCTGCCGAGGACATCAGTCGACGCCATGGGCAACTATACGATCGGTATCAAGGAGCACACGATCTTCGCCGAGACTTCCGATGAGGATCTCAAGGATGTCTTTGGCATGTCTATAACCATCGTCACGACTTCTAGCGACAAGAAGCACACCTTGGCTTTCCTGGAATATCTAGGACTACCGCTCAAGAGGGAGGAGTCCGCGAAGAAATAGGCTTTCAATACAGGTTACGAGCAGGGGGGGTTGATTAAAACTCCCTCTTGTGTTATGGTTTTAACTTAACGTCAGCACATTTAATTCAACATTCAACCCATAGGAGGCCTTATGGCCACCAAACTTATCAAATGGATCTGGCTCATCTACGCCGGCGACGATCGTTCCAACGAATTGTTGGGCAAAATGCTCGGGGATGAGAACGCCTATACCGAGCAGGAATGCGAAGATGGCGTCAAGAGAGGGCTCTGGTGTTGCCCGAACTACGAGTTCGTGGACAGATTCGTGAGGACCGCCAATCACAATCGGCTTCCACACAAGGTCTTTGTCCGGAAGGGTCGTGCGAAGATCCGTCTATGGTCGTTCGGCCACCATGCCAAGGATCAGCCGAAGAAGGGGGTACATCATGAGCAATCAAGAAGGCTTCAGGTTCATTGACCACCTCAAGGATCCGCGGACGTTTCATTTGCTCCGCGATATCCTAGGGGAGGGCAATGCCTGTTACCAGCGGCTCTGTGGCGACGGTGTCCCAAGGAATCTCTGGATCGTCCCCGACAACAAGGCGATGTCGGCAGTCCTCCAAGCACTCCTTGGCCAAGAGCTGCCATACAAGCTCTACATCCTGGACGAAGGCATGGAGATCGTCCCACTCAGGAAGCCTCATGTGCCCAAGGTGGGGTCCATCAAGTCACTGCCTCGTGGCAAGAAGGCGGCGCCCAAGTCTGCCTAGCCAACCCGGAAATCATTCCGGGTTGTTTTTATTCAGGTGTTATGTTCGCTATAATATCCACATGAAACTCCTCTTCAACTGGCTCGTCTACGCCGTCGCGATATTCTTGACTTCATATTTCTTGCAAGGCGTGCACGTCGACAGCTTCGTCACGGCCCTCATCGTGGCGGTCGTGCTTGGGGTGGTCAATACATTCCTGCGGCCACTCCTTGTCATCCTTACTCTGCCTATCAATATCCTGACTCTCGGCCTGTTCACCTTCGTTCTCAATGCCGCACTGATCCTCTTGGTCGCCCATTTTGTCTCCGGATTCTTCATCGCTAATTTCTGGACAGCGCTCATCTTCAGTATCATCTTCTCGATCGTTTATTGGTTATTGAATATCTTCAAAGGTGACGAATAGGGTACAGATTTGATATTGACGCTCTGATGCCCGAGAGGTATCATATTTTCCATACCAGTTTGTTCATTTAACGCGACATTCCATGGGGAGTGTCGTCAGCTCCAACCTCAATCCAAGGAACCCCCCGAAAACCTTAGTTCCTCTCAAAAAGGAATGACAGGTTCGTCCCATCACATCTAACGCTTGGCAACGCAGATGCCAATGCCTCAGAACTAATGTGCCAAAGATCTCTGACTCCCTCAGAATCGGCAATCAGTTGTGGTGTTCAAGAGGCATCAGTCAGTTGGTTAAAGACCCCGGTTGCATGAGCAGCCGGGGTCGAGTCTTGTCCGAAATATAGGTCTTGACCACCACCATTCATTCTGCTAGTATCTCCATTACCTCTAGGTACCCGGTATTACGAGGCAAAAGCGATTGGAAGCGACCCCCGCAAGGGCAGAGCTGACCAATCCCCTTTGTTTTTCCGGGGATCAAGACGGGATACTCATTCATGGCCAAGACATCAGTCATCGTCAGGTCGAAAAAGACGCCGAAATTCAAGTCGCGCGTCGTCAGGCGCTGTTTCCGCTGTGGCAGGAAGCGCGGCTACATGAGGGACTTCGATCTCTGCCGCATCTGCTTCCGCGAGTTCGCCAATGAAGGCATGATCCCGGGCATTAAGAAATCATCATGGTAACCGACCCAGTAGGAGATTTCATCATCCGCCTCAAGAACGGCTCGGACGCCAAGAAGCCGACAGTCGAATTGCCGTACTCCAAGTTCGCCGACAATATCGCCCATGCTCTCAAGAAGGCCGGTTATGTCGATGCTATCGAGAAGAAGGGCAAGCTCATCGACCGCACTCTCGAAGTCACCTTGCTTTATTTCCCGTCCGCCGGCGCTCGCATCCACGGCGTCGAGCGCGTCTCCAAGCCTTCCCGTCGCGTCTATCAGAAGGCCACCGACATCCGCACCTACCGCAGCGGCTTCGGCAATGCTTTCTATTCCACTCCCAAGGGTGTCTTGACCGACGAGGAGTGCAAGAAGTCGCGTGTCGGCGGCGAGTTCCTCTTCAAGATCTGGTAATAATTTCAATACTATGTCACGCCTCGCAAAGAAACCAATAACGATCCCGCCGAAGACAGAGGCCTCCTTTGCCGCTGGCGTCATGACCGTCAAGGGGCCGCTCGGCACCATCGCCAAGACCTTCCGCCCGCTGGTCAAGGTAGTCGTCGAGAACGGCGCGGTCACGATGACCCCGGTCAACAATGCGCTCGAGACCAAGGCGCTCATCGGTACGTACGCCTCACACCTGCGCAACATGCTCGAGGGCGTCAACAAAGCCTATGAGAAGAAGCTCATCATCGAAGGTATCGGCTTCAAGGCCGATATCAAAGGGAAGGATCTGGTCATGGCTGTTGGCTTCTCTCACCAGGTCGTCATGCCGATCCCAACCGACCTCAAGGTCACTTCCGAGAAGAATACCCTCACTATTTCCGGCATCGATTGCGAGAAAGTCGGGCAGTTCGCCGCTGATATCCGCGCCAAGAAGAAGCCAGAGCCGTACCTCGGCAAAGGCATCCGTTATAGCGATGAAGTCATCCGTCGCAAGCAGGGTAAGAAAGCCGCCTAAATAAAAACCATGAGCACCCTCACCAAACAAGACCAGATATTCGCCCGCCGCAAGGCCCGCATCCGTGCCAAGATTTTCGGCACGGCCGAGCGCCCGCGCCTCACAGTCTTCAAGTCGCACAAGTATCTCTATGCCCAGATCATCGATGACACCAAGGGACACACTCTGGTCTCGGCTGACTCCAGGGAGATCAAGGGCAAGACTCCTGTAGAGCGTGCCAAGGAAGTCGGCACGGAGATCGCCAAGAGGGCCAAGGCCGCCAAGATAGACGCCGTCGTCTTCGACCGTAGCGGCTACACGTATGCCGGCAAGATCAAGATGGTGGCCGATATGGCTCGCGAGGGAGGGCTCAAATTTTAATATCCAACATGAAAGACAAAGAACTAAAGGTTAATACAGAATCAAAGCCGATCGCAGAGACGGCAGTGTCGGCGCCGGCGGCCGCGGTCACGCCTGCAGCTGCACCTGCCGCTCCGGCTGGCGATTCCTCAAATCGTCCTGGGGGCAAAGTCACTATGGGTCGCCGCACACGCGACGTAGCTCGTCGTGGCGGCCAAGGCGCTCCGAGTAGCGCCGGCAATCGCGGCGGCGACCGCCGCCGCTCCGGTAGCGGCCGCGGGGGAGACAACCGCGAACGCGTCAAGCCGGAGTTCGATTCCAAGATCATTGATATCCGCCGCGTCACTCGCGTGACCGCCGGCGGCCGCCGCATGAATTTTAGCGTAGCTGTCGTGGCCGGAGACAAGAAGGGTCGCGTCGGCGTCGGTCTCGGCAAGGGCAATGACACGGCTTCGGCTGTGGAGAAGGCCACCCGCGAAGCCAAGAAGCACCTCATCCGCGTTCCGCTCTCCGCCCAGATGACTATCCCGCACGCCGTCGAGGCCAAGGTTGGTAGCTCCAAGATCATGATCTTCCCGGCCCGCGGCTCGGGTATCGTGGCTGGTTCCTCGGCTCGCGCCGTCATCGAGATGGCCGGTATCAAGGATATCTGCGCCAAGTATCTGTCAGGCAGCAAGAATAGCTTGAATAACGCTCGCGTCGTCGTGGCTGCACTCAAGAAATTGATCGCCATGCCGCGCGCCGAGCTAAAAGGCAAGAAACAAGCCCCCAAATAATATGCAAACCCACCTACTCAAAAGGACCCATCCCAACATGAAGCGCATCACTGTGGCGCGCGGCGGTAAGCGTGGCAAGACTAGCGGCCGCGGTGGCAAAGGCCAGAGCGCCCGCGCTGGTAACAAGCGCCGCCCGGAGTGGCGCGACATCATCAAGAAGCTCCCGAAACTCCGCGGCCGCGGCGTCAACCAACACAAGTCTATCCAGGAGAGCCATTTTGTCATCAACCTTTTCACGCTTGAAGCAGTCTTTGATTCCGGCGCTATGGTGACCCCGGTTACCCTGGCCGAGAAAGGAGTCGTCGTCACCGAGTCGGGCCGCATTCCTCGTATCAAGATCCTCGGCAGTGGCGAGCTGAAGAAGGCCCTGAAGGTCACCGGATGTTTCGTTTCCGAATCAGCCAAGGCGGCCATAGAAAAAGCCGGGGGCACGATCGTCCCATTCAAGCACGAGATCACTCAGGAGATCGTCGTCCGCGACATGAGCAAGGCCAAGGCCGAACCGGCGAAGATTGAAAAAAAGGAAGAAAAGAAGGAGAAGCCCGGCAAAAAAGATAAGGCCGAAAAGAAGGACAAGTCAGAAAAGAAAGAGAAATCCGTAAAACCAAAGGCCAAATAGCTTTCAGTAGGGTACAATCGACCATATGCAGAATTTCCTCGCCAAAATCACCATCGCCTTCAAGGATCCCATCCTGCGCCGCAGGATCGCCTTTACCATAGGCATGTTGGTGCTCTTCCGCGTTTTGGCGACCATCCCGATTCCCGGAGTCAATCCGGCCACGCTTTCGACCCTCTTGAGCTCCAGCCAATTCTTCGGCTTCCTCAACATCTTCTCCGGCGGCGGCTTGTCCAACCTCTCCATCGTCATGTTGGGCGTCGGTCCGTTCATCACGGCTTCGATCATCATCCAGGTCCTCACTATGATCGTCCCACGCTGGAAGGCGCTCATGCACGAAGAAGGAGAAGCCGGCCGCCTCAAGCTCTCGCAATATTCCCGCCTGATGGCCCCGATCCTCGCGGTCTTGCAGGGCATCGGCTATATCATCCTCTTCCAGTCCCAGAATGTCTTGCCTCAGCTCTCACCATTTGCTTTCGCCACGAGCGTGATCGTAGTGGCCGCCGGGTCAGTGCTCCTCACTTGGATCGGCGAGCTCATCTCCGAATTCGGTATCGGGAACGGCGTCTCGCTCATCATCTTCGCGGGTATCGTTTCCGGTCTGCCGATGTCATTTGTTCAGAATATTCAGAAGCTCATCGCTTCCGGCTACGCCAATCTACCTTTCTATATCGGCATCCTGGCCGTAGCTGTTCTCGCCACGGCGGGCGTCATCTATGTCACCGAGGCAGAGCGCTCCGTGCCGGTCACTTATGCCAAACAGGTCCGCGGCAACAAGGTTTACGGCGGTGCTTCTACTTATCTGCCGTTACGCCTCAACCAGAGCGGCGTCATCCCGATCATCTTCGCCCTTTCCATATTGCTCTTCCCGCAGATCATCCTCAACGCGCTCGCCAAGTGGGGCGCCTATCCACTCATCGCTTCTGGGGCCCAGAGCCTCTCGGTCCTGCTCACACCGCCTTCGTGGACTTATGGCATCCTCTATTTCGTCATGGTGGTCTTGTTCACCTATTTCTATACGGCTGTGACCTTCGATCCCAAGCTCATCTCCGAGAATCTCCAGCGTTCCGGCGCCTTCATTCCTGGCGTCCGTCCCGGTGAGCATACACGCGACCACCTTGGCAATATCGTGACCCGCATCACTCTCGTCGGCGCTATCTTCCTTGGCATCGTAGCCATCTTGCCGCTCATCATCCAAGCTTTCTCACCAGACAGTACGCAGTCCTTCGCAGTCGGCGGCACAGCGCTCTTGATCGTTGTTTCGGTGGTCTTGGATCTCCTGAAGAAGATAGACGCGCAGGTGGCGATGAGGGAATACTAGTCCGCACGGCGCAATCAGGCATCCTCAAATCCTCAAAAACTCGCTTCACTGTATCCGTAAGACCCTCGGTCGCTTCTGCTTACGCAGAATTACTTCCCTCGGGTCTAACGGTTACATGTTCGCTCAAACAGTTTGAGGACTTTCGAATGCCTGATTGCGCCGTGCTATAATTACCTTATGTCACCGCAAGCATTCGTATTTGTCGGGCGGGCTGGTGCCGGCAAGGGCACGCAAGCCAAGCTCCTGAAACTCTTCATCGAGAATAAAGACCCCGGCCATCCCGTGATATATGTGGAGACCGGAGCGGAATTCAGAAAATTCAATGAGGGCCCCAGCTATACCGCTAGTTTGAGCAAATCTACGATTGATCGCGGCATATACATGCCTGAGTTCATGCCGATATATATATGGGGCAAATTGCTCGTCGAGAAATATTCCGGCAAAGAAAACCTGATATTAGACGGGACCCCGAGGAAACCCATGGAAGCTAATGTCTTGGAATCATTATTTCCCTTCTATAACCTGGGGAAGCCCTGGGTGATATATTTGGACATCGACCATGATGAATCCATTCAAAGGCTGACTCTTCGGGCCGTCCAAGGCCGCAAGGACGACACTCCCGAAGGCATGGAGAATCGGCGTAAGGAGTACGAGAAGAATGTCGCTCCGATCGTCGCCTGGTATCGCACCAACCCCAACGTCAACTTCCTCGACATCGATGGCGAACGCCCTATCGAGGAGATCCACACTGATATTGTGAAGCGCGTCGGTTTGGCGTAAGGTAGAGTGATGATCACGATCAAGACCAAGAAGGACATAGCTATCCTGCGAGAAGGCGGGCACCGCCATGCTGCCATCATGCGTGAGCTAGCCAAGGCCGTCCGCCCCGGTGTCTCCGCCGCGGAGCTCAACATCCTCGCCGAGGAGCTGATCGCCAAGGAAGGCGACGCTTCGGCCTTCCTCAACTACCAGCCGGAAGGAGCCCGTCGGCCCTATCCGGCCTCGCTCTGCGTATCCGTCAATGAAGAGATCGTCCACGGCATCCCGAACGAAGGCGACAAGATCCTCCAGGAAGGCGATATCGTCTCCCTAGACCTCGGTCTCATCCACAAGGGCATGATCACCGACACAGCTATCACCGTGGCAGTCGGTTCGATCGCTCCAGAGCTGGAGAAGCTCATGGAAATCACTAAGAAGGCGCTCATGGCCGGTATCAAGGCCGCCAAGGGCGGTAAACGCGTCGGTGATATCTCGGCCGCCATCGAACGTGTCGGTGTAGCAGGGAAGTATGGCATCGTCGAGGAGCTCTCCGGCCATGGCGTCGGCTATCATGTCCATGAGGACCCTTATGTTCCGAATTATGGCGCAGCTGGACGAGGTGAATTCCTCAAGCCGGGCATGGTCATCGCCATCGAGCCGATGTTCAATATCGGCACCAAGGAGATCCAGCTCGAAAGGGACGGGTATACCTACGTCACGGCTGATGGACAGCCGAGCGCGCACTTCGAGCACACTGTCTTGATCACCAAGAGCGACGCCGAGATTTTGACCTAGGGCCTGATTTCCTGTAAGATATCTTTCTTATGACCAAAACAAAACCGAGCCACCCGAAGCACGAGCGCACGCTAGTGATCATCAAGCCTGACGGTATTCAGCGCACTCTCATCGGCGAGATTATCAAGCGCTACGAGCGTGCCGGTCTCAAACTCATCGGCGTCAAGATGATGGTACCGACTGCCGATCTAGTGGAGAAACACTACACCCTGGACCCTGAATGGTTCATGAAGACCGGTCTTAAGACTATTAAAGGCTATACAGACAAGGGTCTGACGCCGCCGAGTACCGATCCACTTAAGATCACTCAGGTTATCCTCAAGAATCTCGTGAAATACATGACCAGCGGCCCGGTATTGGCCATGGTTTGGCAGGGGGCGCATGCCGTGGGTATCGTGCGCAAGATCACCGGCGGCACAGAACCGCTGACCTCCGATGTCGGCACGATTCGTGGCGATTTTGTCATTGATTCCTATAGTATGAGCGATAAAGACACGCGTTCTGTGCGCAATCTCGTCCACGCCTCGGGTTCACCCAAGGAAGCCGACGACGAGATCGCTCATTGGTTCAAGAAAGAGGAGCTCATAGACTACAAACTCGTCCAAGACGCGATATTATATGACGTCAACCTCGACGGCATCCTGGAATAGCACACCTCTCTCTTTAGGATAGACTTTTGCCATGCTGGCAAATGAATGTCGCAACTCGTTGTCCCCATTGCGCGCATTTATCCCGGGGCTAAAATGTACTCAGGTTGCGTGGGTATAAATCTACAAAAACTTTTTTACGGGAAATCAAATTCGACTGCGCTTTGGCGTTAGTTGTGAGATCTCCCACCTGTGCAAACAGGATTGTACTTCCGCAACCAATCAAGAACATCGCCCGACGGGCGGTGTTTTTGTTTGGGAAAGGACTGCTATAATAGGTCCAATGTCCTCAAATCCAAAAATAATATTTGCGAGCGGAGTCGGATCGGTGACCGGCGCCAATTTCCTGTTCGAATCACCGGCCGGCAACCGCATCCTCATCGATTGCGGGCTAGTCCAGGGGGAACGAGTCGCCCAAGAAGAAAATCGCGAACCATTCTGCTACGATATCTCTTCGATCAAGGCGCTGATCATCACCCATGCCCACCTAGACCACGTCGGCCGCATCCCGAAGCTAGTCAGGGAAGGGTATTCCGGCCAGATCTTTTCGACTCCCGAGACCAGGGCACTAGCCGAGCTGGTCCTGAACGACGCAGTTGGCATCCTCACCAATGAGGCGCGGCAAGAAGGGAAGGAACCCATATATAGTCCGGAAGACGTCCAGAGAGTATTTCCGTTGTGGCAGACATTTCCATATCACCAATCATTCAAGGTTATCGACGGCATCGAGGCCTTGTTCAAGGATGCCGGCCACATCCTCGGGTCTTCGATGGTCGAAGTTACGACAGGGGACACGAAAGTTCTGTTTACCGGTGACCTGGGCAACTCGCCGGCGCCGCTACTGCGTGATACCGAGCCGGTTGGCGATGTCGATTTCATGGTCATGGAGAGCGTATACGGTGATCGCAATCATGAGTCACGCGAAGAGCGCCGCCAAAAGCTCGAGGACATCGTCAAGGCCTCGATCGCCCGCGGTGGCACGCTGATCATCCCGGCCTTCTCGCTCGACCGCACCCAGGTCTTACTCTACGAGCTCAACAATATGGTCGAGGAGCATAGGATCCCATCGGTGCCGATCTTCGTAGATTCGCCCATGGGGATCAGGGCTACTGATATATATCGTTCGAGTACCGACCTATTCAATGACCACATCAAGGCGCAGATTCGTGGTGGCGATGATATATTCAAGTTTCCGCGACTCCAGTACACTTCTTCACAGGAAGCTTCGCGGGGCATCGACCAGACGCATGGCGCCAAGATCATCCTGGCCGGTTCGGGCATGTCAGTCGGCGGCCGCGTAGTCGCGCATGAAGAGCATTTCTTGCCGGATCCGAAGAACACCGTCCTCCTGGTGGGCTATCAGTCCACAGGCTCGCTCGGCCGCGCTCTCTCCGATGGTGCTAAGAAAGTGCATATTCACGGGCGCGATGTGAAGGTCAAGGCGCATATCGAGGTCTTGTATGGCTATTCGGCCCATAAGGACAGCGATCACCTCGTCGAGTTCGTCTCGACCGCTAGTGACCGACTCAAGAAGGTCTTTGTCGCTATGGGCGAGCCGGGCGCTTCGATGCATCTGGCGCAGAGGGTCAACGATGAATTAGCTGTGAATGCGATAGTGCCAGAACGAGCGAAGGAATATCAGTTATAATGGCGAGCGACGGGGGGGGGTAGCAACATCTTTCTGGAATGAGCCATTTAAAAATCTTGCAATTGCAAGGTTGATTTTTTATAACGGCCTAGAGTAAGGGTATTAAATTGTGAACCTTGCAGAAGCAAGATTTTGAAAACATTCCTTTTGGAAACAATGATTTATCCCCCCCATCAATTAAAAACTAATATATAAACTATATGAGCAAAAACTTTAACGAAATGATCATTCTTATGATGATAACCACCGGAACGTACAATGGCATATTACTATTGGATGCCCTGAAAAAATTAGGTATAGACATCCCGGAAGGAACGATATACCCCTTGCTTAGAAAAATGAGAAAAGAGGGCCTTATAAAAAATATTCTTGGCGAGACAGATACAGGGTCATCAGTGAAGTGCTATTGTCTCACTAGCAAGGGCGTCGATAGGTTATCTCAACTCAAGGCCGAGTGGCGTAAAAAAGAAGAGTTGGTATCAAATATCCAAAAAATAGCCCCGGCGGCAGGAGCTTAGTGGCTTGCAAACCATCGCTCCCATCGCGCCGGGGACTACCTATTCACACACCTCCGATCCGTCATTCGACGGAACTATCACTGACATAATTCTACCAAAACAAAAGCCCCGGGAAGGGGCCTCTGTGCATAACTGATGAGGAGGGAAGAACGACCCGGGCCTATTGTACGAGTGCCACAACCTTCTTGAAGGCATCCGGCTTGAATTCGGCCAGGTGAGCAAGGGCTTTGCGGTCGAGCGCCACGCCCTTCTTCTTGGCGGCACCGATGAACTTGCTGTATGAATACTTGGCGTCGATGGTGCGCAGGGCGGCATTGATCTTGACGTTCCACAGGCGGCGGAATTCACCCTTCTTGTCGCGGCGGTGGGCGAAGGCATAAGCACCGGCATGGGCGAGCGCTTCGTTGGCGGCGGCCTCGTTGGTCGAGCGGCGGAAACGGAAGCCCTTGGCTTGGCGGAGCACCTTGCGGCGGTTCTTGAGAGCATTTACTCCTTTCTTGACGCGGGTCATGGTGGTTTAGGTAGGATTATTGATTAACGAGGAAACGGCTCTTCGACTTATTGTCCATATGGACGCTGACCGTACGGCGCTTGTTCATCGAGGTGCGGCTGCGTTCCTTGGCATTGAAATGGTTCTGGCCCGGCCTGCGCGAAGTGATCTTCCCGGTGCGGGTGACTTTGAAGCGCTTGGCGTATGATTTGTTGGTTTTCATTGACATAAAATTTTGTTTTTGCGGTGGCTAGCTATTTCTTCTCTACATATATCGTCAGTCCCTTCGGGCCTTTGACGACATCTTGGGCGATCTTGTATTCGACGGTGATGAGCTTGAGGATCCTCTCGAGGCGCTCTTTCAGGAATTTGAAGTCCATGTATTTGGAGCGGCCGACCAGGAAGAGCTCGATCTTGACGCGGTTGCCCTCGCCGAGCCATTCGGATACCCGTTTGGCCTTGAGGGTGAGATCGTGTTCGCCGGTGCCGATCTTGACCTGGACGCTTTTGACTTCGGTGGTCTTGGTCTTGCCCTTGGCATCCCTGGTCTTCTTCTTCTCGTCGTAAAGGTACTTCCCGTAATCCATGATCTTCGCAACAGGCGGCACGGCTGTCGGTGAGATCTCGATGAGGTCGAACCCCCTGGCCCTGGCTTCCTCGAGGGCCTTGCCCGTCGTGATCACCCCAAGGTTCTCTCCATCTGCGGTAATGACCCGTAGTTCGGGAGCCTTGATCTGATGGTTGATTTTGACGCGTATAGCCAACGAATTTGCGGACGATTATGGTTACGAAGCTTATTTATAGCATGGCTTTGCTTGGCGCGCAAGCTTATCTGGCTTGACGCCATCTCGATCTTAGGGCATCATCCATAGTTCCTATGAGCTTTTTGACAACTTGGTTTCCGCTTCTGGTTCTACTGACCATTTTTGTGGTCATTATATTCGATTACCGGCATCGCCATCCCGGCCGTCTATCTGATGTGTGCCAGGTGATCACCATCAAGAGCCGATCAATCTCTGGTGATCCCAATCACCCAGAGTTTGATTTTGTCGTTGAGACGACGGGCTACTATGCGAGAGCAGATCACCTGATGATGTTGGGGGTCTTCCAGCATCTCGGGTACGAGATCATCAGCCACGGAGATATCCATGCTGCCCTCGGCGAGCATGACCCCTCGAAACACGAGCGTCACGACGAGCTCGTCTGGGGGCTGAATAAATCCGGCAAGATCATATCCGTCCTCGCCAACATGGAAGGGCATGAAGTCGATCGTCGAGGCAGGGGTAAGTTCTTCGGCATTCGCAAGATCAGGGCAACACCCGTCGCAGAGGCGAGCGTCGCCGCTTGATCAAGCAGGTTTTTGCACATTCTCGCAAGGCCGCACCTAGTTGTGCGGTCTTTTTTATTATCCAATGGTCACAAGAACCTTCTGACTAGTTTGATGGCGATCTCAGGGAGCTTTTCGAGGAAGAACCGCCCATGCCACTCGTCGATGTTTACCTCGCGAGATGATTCGACATCGCGCATGAAGTGCTCGGTGAGCTCTTCGGCAAAGCGGGGATTGCTGGAGATGATATTGGCCTCGAAATTGTAGAGCAAGCTGACATTGTCTAGGTTGAGCGAGCCGACGGTCGCCCATCTGCCATCGATGACCGTGGTCTTGCCGTGCAGGGCCTCTCCGGCGCGGTGCTCATAGAGGAAGATGCGCACGCCCGATTCGAGCATGGGCTTGAAGAAGGATCGCGCGCCGAGATCGAGCGCCGGATATTGGTCGGTCTTCTCGGGGATGAGGAGGCGCACATCGATGCCGCGTTGGGCGGCTAGCTTGATCACCTTGGCGAGCCGGTGAGTCGGCACGAAGTATGGCGTGGTGAGGTAGATATACTTCTGCGCGCCGCG
>Ga0172379_10007846_pt1 | contig 13690 bp, 9 predicted proteins | sample GrowelOW334metaG_FD_119756 | JGI IMG/M metagenome (GOLD analysis project Ga0172379, IMG submission 119756) | Groundwater microbial communities from an aquifer near a municipal landfill in Southern Ontario, Canada - Groundwater well OW334 metaG | ecosystem: Environmental > Aquatic > Deep... | reverse complement strand
CACATCAACACCGAGACGCTGATTGAGCTTGTATCGGCCAACTCGGCCAATATCATATCGTTTCGGATTGAACAAAATCATATCGATGAATGATTTGGCTGACTCTGGTGTCGCCAGATCACCTGGTCGGATTCTTTTGTAAGTTTCGACGACGCCTTCATCGTAATTACTGGAAGGGTCCTTCTCGAGTGTAGCGTCAATGAATTTAACATTTTCACCATCATCAACATCTGCAAAAAGTGCCTTGATTTCCTCATCGGTTGAAATACCGATCGCTCGCAAAAAAGTCGTGATTGGGATGCGACGTTTACGGTCAACTTTGACAGTGATAATTCCTTTTGAATTGCTTTCAATTTCAAGCCAAGCACCGCGGTTGGGGATAACTTTGGCACCAAAGAAACTTTCACCAGCAATGTTTTCAGCCGTGAATAAAACACCATACGAACGAACGATCTGCGACACGACACAACGCTCGACACCATTAATGATGAAAGTGCCGTGCTCTGTCATCAGAGGAATGTCCCCAAGAAAAACCTCACCCTCTTTGATAACTTTGGTTTGCTTGTTTAGCAAGGAGACTTTGACTCGAAGCGGAGCCTTATAGGTCATATTTTTCTCACGAGATGTCTTTTCATCAAGACGTGGACGATCTAGATAATAATCGCCAAAAGTCAGAGAGTAGAGTTCGCCGGTGAAGTCTTCGATGGGTGAGATCTCATCAAGGAGCTCTCTTAGACCTTCTTGGAAAAACCACTCGTAGGATTTGGTTTGAACCTCGATGAGGTTTGGTAGATGCTCAAATTCCGCTTCAATTCGAGGCAGAATTCGCTCAGCAATTTTATCATTTACCGGCATGAATCTCCTTTATATATAGTAGTTTTTTAACAAAGTTACGTAAAAGATTTGGAAAGAGGTTGCAAGACACCAAAAAAACCGCCCTGTCTGGCAGAAAGTGTGTTATCGTGCTAATTCGTCTAGAGGACTACGGCTTGTCAACGCTTTATCCCACTCTAAAATATTCTATTATTCAGATAATAGCATACAAGAAATTACCTGTCAACACACAAGTAAGTTTTAAAATGGGTCATTGATGTAATTATAGATCAGTACTGTTTTTCTTGTCAAGATCAGTAACAATTAAATCGTGAAGCTCTTCAAATTTCGAGTACCCAGCCTTAGTATTGAAATGGCCGGCATTATTTTTGAATATCGGTTTGACGCCAAGATTTCTTGCCAGAACTTTGCCATTTTCGATGCCAACATAGGGATCATCACTTGCATGAAAGACGACGAATTTGTGACAGTTTTGCCTGATTTTATCCCAATTATAAGGATGACCGGTAAATGGCTCATCTCCTGCCCAGTTAACTATTGGTTGGATCCCAATCGGTGTTGCTACCAGATAGCTTGCCATAATCGGCTTTTTAAGTGTTTCCAAAACTCGCAATAGGAAAGATCCACCAAGACTGTGCCCGATAAATATCGTCTCACTATTTAGTTGGTCTCGATACTTATCAAAAACTTCAAACCACGTCTCGGGAGTCTGATTTTCCGGTGTCGGAAATTGAGGAACAATTACTTCGTATCCAAGATTTTCAAGTTCGCTTTTCATCCAAGAAAACCAATTTTCCTCAGGATACCCACCAGTACCATGAAAAATAAAGGCTGTTTTCATTATTTTTTCTTGATCAGTTTAATAAACTCTAGAATTTGTTGATTGTATCGACTAATGAGCATGGCCAGATCATTTGTGAATAGTGTTGGCGCCGCTTCGATACTCTCTTTTAGGTCGTCAATGGTGTAGAGAATTATTCCTTTGGCTTCGCGATCCACAGTTTTGACAGAGCCATTATAAACCCCAAAATAGAGATCAAAACGGTTTATAACCGGTACATCGTCAGATTTGATTTTTTTAACCAGCGTTAAGTTTTTCGTATCAATGTGCTTAACAATAGCAATTGAGTTTAGATACTCATAGAGTAGGTCGAATGTCTTTATAAAATCCTGATCGTTTCGCAAGACTATTGACGGTATTTGAAGCTCCTGTATGGTTTCCACCATGACTGTATAGTCGGCTGTATCACCAAATCTGATGTGGCCACCCATGGACTTATCGAATAGCCCCGGATTATGTGCTTTGACACTACTTCTTTTTTGAATAAAAATCTCACCTTTTGTGTCAAACATTAGAACATTTACCACCGCGACAGCCTTACTGGGTTTCTTTCCTTTTTTTGATAGATCTACTTGTTCGCGATAAAAATCGTCCCTTTTCATTTGAATTGCCGTAACAGGGCTCTCTGCGTCATAAGTTGTAATAATTTCTGAAACCATAAAATGATGATATTTTATTTATTTTTTTTCAAACTTTCTTTCTTCAATACGCCGATCAGCTGCTCAAGCCCCTGGTTTGTAGCTGCCGAAATCGATAAAATCTTTATCTTTTTAGCGGTAAATTGATTGATAATTTCTTGCAATCGTTCTGGCGAGATTAGCTCGATTTTATTCAGCACGATAATTTCTTTTTTCTTCGCAAGTTCTTTTGAAAAGCTTTTCAATTCACTGCGAATTGTCCTGTAATCAACTAGCGGATCGACTGATTCGCACGAAATTACATGCACAAGCAGTTTAGTTCTCTCAACGTGTTTCAGAAATTTTATTCCCAATCCCCTGCCTTCGTGAGCTCCCTCGATCAGCCCTGGGATATCAGCAAGTATAAGTCGTTTGTCGTCAGAAATTAATGTGCCAAGGTTTGGCTCCAGTGTTGTAAATGGGTAATTGGCGATCTTTGGTTTGGCATTTGTCAAAACTGAAATCAAGGTCGATTTTCCAACATTTGGTAGGCCGATCAGTCCGACATCGGCAATCATCTTGAGAACCAGCCTCAGCTTGGCTGACTCGCCACGCATTCCGCTTTTGGCCCATTTGGGCGCTTGTTTGATCGAGGTGGCAAAATGTTGATTGCCCCAGCCTCCCTTACCCCCTTTCAGCAAAACTATGCGATCATTTTGATGAGTCAGATCAACCAAAAGTTCATCTTTTTGAAAAATCTGAGTTCCGAAGGGAACATTGAGTACTGTATCAACAGAGTTTCTGCCGTGCATTTTCTTGCCCATGCCATTTTGACCGTCCTCAGCCAGAAATCGTTTGGTGCGATTGAAATCAGACAAACCATGTATGTGATCTATGGCTTGAAAAATAATGTCCCCTCCCTGTCCTCCATCGCCGCCGTCCGGCCCACCGTCTGGAATGTATTTTTCACGCCGAAAAGAGACAGCTCCGTTGCCGCCATTTCCCGCCTTGACATAGATTTCAACTTCGTCAATGAACAAAATGGTTTAAAGTGAGTTAAAAATTATATTGATAATACCACAATATTGCGTTTATAGCAACGATTAACAGGACTTGAGTTAGAGAGTTACAAGTCTTTAGTCGTTTGTCTTTAGTCATCAGACATTTAGTAAATAAACCCTTTTATTTTTCCATCGTGAACTGAGATCGTTCGAGTGGTGCGCACACCAAAGATCGGTGCGTTCATCTCTGAAACTGTCATCTGATTACCACTGACAGACTCAACATAGGCAACATGACCCCAAAATGATTCTCTGGTTACCACGATCGCTCCGGCCACGGCGCTTGAACCGGTCGAATAACCGGCTCTGTTGGCTGAATTTAGCCATTGACCGCCATTGCCCCAACTGCCCGGAACCGCTCGGCGAGTAGCGACGTAATAGGTGCAATATCCAAATGGATAGGCGTTGCGAGAACTACCGGCAGGACGGGAAATCGCCAATTTTTTCGCTGCGGTCTTGGCCTTCGCTTTCTCCACTGCGGCGAGCGCAGCAGCTTGTTTCTGAGCAATAAGCGTGGCCGGAACTTCATAGCCACGCGGAGGAATCTTCAATTGCTGACCGGGTTTAATAAAATCAGTGTTTGAGAGGTCGTTGACATACGTCAAAGTGGCAATTTTGACCCCAAACGCCCAGCCGATACCGGAGAGTGTGTCGCTATTTCGTACAGCATAGTAAACAGTTTGTGTCGAATTGTCAGGCAGAGGTTCAGTCCGGGCAGTTATTTGCGTATCTGTAGGTGCAGCGTTATAGGCAAATCCACTGGAGTAAGTAGATGATGCGATTGATTCTTCGACAATCTTGGTACTGTTATCAAGCTGCGGTGTAAAATTGTCGACATCAGAAACAATTGCTAGCTCGATGTTTGGATCCAAGTTGTTAATCTGATGGGTCAGATTGTAAGCTTGAACACGATCGTTGATATTTGAAAAAGCAACAATTATAAACAAAAGACTAATTATAAGATGGGGCAACAACTTGTTGCTGATCATTTCTGCAAAGAACAAGCGAATTGACTTGCGGAGAGTCTCAGTTTTTTGGGACAAAAAATAAAGCCCTTTACGTATTTTTTGGACATTTTGTCGCAATTTTACCATAAAGGCTTTTGTTTTTGAGCGAATTTTGTTCGCCCATTTTGAATTGTTTTCGTCACCCTGTTCCCTTTGTGACGATGGTGGTTCTAGGTCTAGTAATAGAGCCATAATGAAATTGCGCTGCTTTTCACAGCACATAAGAGATTTTAGCACCTTCACCTTCTCTGTCAAGGGCTAAATCATTGTATTTTGACTTTTAGTTCGCTGCTAGCAATGGACGTGACAGAAATGCCGGACGGAGCTTGGATATTTAATGGAGTGAGAGTGAGGTTGATTACCCCGCTAGCATCAGCCTGTTGATTTGAAAGATCTAGAAAAATGGTAAAATCAGTATTTGTAAGAGAATTGATCTGATCGATCGGCCCGGTACAAACGGCGGCTATGCTGATTGGATCAGTCGATACTATTTTACCTTCACCAGAAGAGACTTTAAACGAGTTGATATTAAATGTCTTTGATGTCTGAATCGGCGAGATCGCGATTGTTACATGAATTTTAGCTGAATTATTGTTCAAAATTGTTAGACCACTTGGCACAGAAAGAGAAATGTCCTTAGTAATTTCTGAGGTCGCTCCAGTAACATCAATGGGTAGGGTTGACAGATATGATGTAGCCAAAACGGTACTTCGCACACCAGAGATATCCACAGCCCCAGGAGTAGAAGTGATGTTGGAAATATAATAATTATCCTTTGGCACACCATTTACCTGAACTTTGACACCGACGGTTTTTGTATTTGAGCCTTTGACTATTGATATTTGAGCTTGAACAGTGCCAGGCACAATCGTGACGCCACTGATAGTTTGACTTTTATCATCCAGAACCATAGGGGTCACGGTACTGGAGAAATCTGCATCTTGTCCGCCAAGACTCACGACAGCAACTGCCTCAGTGACATCAGCTACTACACTCTTAGCTCCTTTTATTTGGACACTATCTGGCTCGAAAGCAATATCACCTGGCACCATACCGTCAGCAGCCGAACCTTCGATGCGTTCCGATACTTTTACAGTCTTGGTTTCTAGCGGCTCTAGTGTGACCAAAATCGAAGCTGGAGTTTGGTCGACAATTTGAACACCAGCGATCGAAGCAGAGACATTTACGGGAACCTGATGTGTTCCTGCGCTCAATCCTGCGAGATTTATTTCAGCAGAAAAGGTCTCTGCTGATAAACGCTGCCAAACTGATGGTTCTGCCAAGATTTTGACTGTAACCTGGTCAGCATCATAAATTGCTATAAGATTTGCAGGAGTATTTATAGATTTGATAGACAAGGAGCCAGGAAATTTTGCGATTGTGTTTTGACTTGAAGCAACCCAAACCCACAAGACAAAAGCTGCAACCAGACACATGAGCTTGGCCATCCAATTTTTTGTCAAAAAGTTTTTTATATATTTAATCATTACTCGTCTTTTCCCGCTCCTAGAAGCCGATTCAGTTTATTTCGTAATTTGTCTTCCGCAATTCGTCGATCAAGCTTGCCGTTGATCGCTGTCGAAACTATTCCTGTGTCTTCTGAAACCACTATAGCAACCGCATCGGAATTTTCAGTGATGCCTATCGCTGCTCGATGACGAGTGCCGAGATTTCCACCAACTCTTGTCGCTGTGACGGGGAGAATCACCCTGGCGGCAACAATTTTGTCATCGACTATTATAACTGCACCATCATGTAGTGGCGACTTCGGATAAAAAATTGATAGTAAAATGTCAGCTGAAACTTCCGCGTTGAGTCGATTTCCATTTTCCGCGTACTCTCGCAGCCCTGTCTTTCGCTGCAACACTATTAATCCACCGACTTTTGAAGCAGATAGAGAGTACACAGCTCCGACAACGGCATCAACCACTGCGTCTTTGTGCTCTTTTATGAATGACCTATCGCCAATAAATTTAGCCCGACCTAATTTTTCCAGCGCGCCACGAAGTTCTGGTTGAAAAACAACGGGGATGGCAACGACTAAAACAGCACCAACATATTTCAATATCCAGTTTAACAGTACCAGATTGAATAATTGTCCCACTGTCATCAAAATCAGGATAACAAAAAGACCGTACAAAATTCGCAACGCTCTTGTCTCGTAAAGAAAAAGGTAGATCAGATAAAAGAATACCGCAACGATTAGAACATCGAGAAGCAATAGAGAAGTCGAAGTTGTCTTGAGATTATCAAGAAGATAGTACGACTTATCCGAAATTCCTAGAACTTTTCCACTAATGTCAGTGCCCACTTTGTTTGCTTTGTTTAATTAATACTATTATACATCAATTATCAAGATTTCAAAACAAAGTCGATGAAGCTCCCCGAGGTCAAGCCGTCGGGATATCAGTATTATTTAATTTGCTTCGATCCCTCCGTAGCCAGATCCACTTCGCCCTTCGGGCTACGCGGCATCCACCTCGCCATTCATCCCGCTGTCTTGCCACTGGGTTCTCTGGCGAAGGGGGATAAAAAACCAAAAACCCGCCATTTCTGACGGGTTTTTGTAAGAAGCATTAGAACTTCTTAGAAACGATCGCGGGAGAAATTGTCGCGCTTGACTTGTGGTCTAGCAACGTTAACGAAGATCTGACGACCATCGATTTCTTTGCCGTTCATCTCTTTGATGGCGATTTCAGCCATCTCGTCAGTTTCGCAAGTGACAAAACCGAATCCTTTTGATCGGTTGTTGTTGAACTTGTCGAGGATTACTTTGGCTTCAACGACAGTGACACCTTCAATACCTGAAAACATTTCAAGTAAAGCGTTGTCATCGACGGAGTAAGGCAAGTTGCTGACAAAGAGTTTATTTTTCTGCTCTTCCATTTTGATTCCTTTTTCCTTGGGTTCTAATAAAAAATCGACCTTAGCTCATTGTCTCGGTCGATTTGTCGAGTGCTTACCCAAACTTCCTACGCGAGTTCTGAAACTTTGTCTGATCTTAACAGATAACTGTAATAAAGTCAACCGCTCGGTACAAAAAATCACCAGTTCGAGGGCGGAGGGGAGCCGACGAACCGGTGATTTTTTGTATAATTTGGGTAAAATGTTTTTTAATATATTACATTTACCGTAGCTTATCACTGTAATCTGATCTTCTACTGAGAGCGCGTGTCTTATTTAATTTTTCTTTTGTTGTAAATTGTTTTGAAGGCAATGAATGTGTCTCCGACCGCAACAACAGCACCTGCCGGCAAGGAAAAACCACATTCTGTGCCGGATTCCGATTCTTTCACTTCGTTTTTTTCACGACGCAGGGAAAGAATCTTGGTCCGATATTTTTCTTCATCTTTTTGTAAAAATTTGATCTCGTCACCGGTTGTTAATTTTCCGGAGTCAACTGAGCCACCGGCAACAAAGCCTTTTTTGTCATCACGAAATATTGCCAAAACCTTGCCGTGTCCCAGTTCCTCCTCGATAATCTCAGGAGGAAGGACATTTGCCAATTCCTCCTTTGCAAAATCGATCAGTTCGTAGATAACTTGAAAAAATTTTGCCGTAATCCCCTCTTTTTCCGCGATGTGTTTGGCCGCACCAGCGATGGTAGTTCGAAAGCCAAGAATCATCGCTCCAGTCGACTGGGCCATGGTGACGTCAGAATCTGACACCGCGCCAACTCCTTCGGCAACAATTTTCATTCCGTAGTCACTCGCCTTGATCTCAAGCAAAGATTTGCGAATTGCTTCGAGTGAGCCGGCGACATCGGCTTTGATAATAAGTTTAAGTTCTTTTTTCTCCGAGTCAGCACCGTCATCTTCACCGGTAATCCGCTTTGCTGTTGCAATTTTCAGTGACGAATAACCCTTGTTCTCGAGCAAAGCACTTTCTCTAGCTTCTTTTTCACTAGAAAACGCTAAAAGTCTGGCACCAAATTCCGGTAGTGACTTAAGTCCAGCGATCCGTACCGGCGTGCTCGGTCCAGCTTGTTCTATTGCCTTAGAGAGGTAATTTTCTAATATCCTAACTTTTCCATACGCTGATCCGATCGCAATTGTTTCTCCGCGATGAAGAGTACCATTTTCAACAAGCAAAGTTGCCATCGGTCCGGCTCCTTTTTCCATGTGTGATTCGATAACAATTCCGACAGCTTTTTCTTCAGGATCTGCTTTTAGATCCATGACTTCCGCTTGAAGTAAAATCATCTCAAGCAGAGAATCAACTCCCTTGCCAGTTTTAGCGGAAATTTCAACCATAATCGTTTTTCCACCCCAGTCTTCAGGAACAAGATCGTATTCAGCTAGCTGTTGTTTAACTTTGGTAATATCGGAGTCCGGCAAGTCAGTTTTATTTAATGCAACAATCAGAGGAACATTGTTGCCCTGTGCTTGTTTGATGACCTCAATGGTCTGAGGCATAACCCCGTCGTCGGTAGCAATAATCAATACGACAATATCAGTGATAGCAGTGCCATGTTCACGCATCGCCGAGAAAGCCGCATGGCCAGGCGTGTCGATAAAAGTAATGGTTTTATTCTTAAGGTCCTTGCTCTTGGTCTCGGCAAGTGTCACCTGATACGCAGAAATGTGCTGTGTGATACCGCCAGATTCTCCGGATGCAACTGAAGTTTCGCGAATGCGGTCAAGTAAAGTGGTTTTACCATGGTCGACATGACCCATGACAGTTATGACCGGCGGCCTGTGAACCAAGTTTTTGCCTGTCACCGTCCTTTTTTCTGTTTTAGTCGCTGTCTTTATTGATTCGGTCTCTACCTCTGGTTCAATTTCAAGACCAAGATCATCAGCAATAATTTCAGCAGTGCCAAAATCAATAGTTTCGTTGATCGAAGCCATGACACCGTTTTTGATCAAATCAGAGATGACAGCAGAGACGGACAGATTTGCCCGCTCAGCAAAGTCCTTAACTGTGATGACTTCAGGAATTTGAATTTTTTTAACTGTTTCTTCCATATAAAAAATATTCGGGTTAAATATTCTTGATTTACCTTACCATAAAATATGAAGCTAGTCCACTGAATTGCCTGTAACAGCTCGCTCGCTCACCTTCTGGTTTGTCATCCCGAGCCCATTCGACAAGCTCAGGGTAAACTCCGCGGAGTAGCGCCGAGGGATCATCTAATAGTAATTTCCTATTATGTTTTAAAAGATTTCTCCAACTATTCGCTAAGCTCAAAGGGTCGAAGTGACAACATGGGTGAATAACTACAATTATCTAAAAACACATAGTAAATGATGTAACTAACTTTTAGCTACTTTTTGCCCCAATAATTAGCGCCTGTATCCTTTTTTGAAGAGATTGAGTCAGGTATGTCATACTTTTTATGATCTTTGTCGATGACGACTTTTTTATCATAAAACTTCACACTCAAACCCGATTTTCCCGGCTGGACGTTGATCGGTTTAGAAATTTCTGCTTCAGTTTTTTTAGCCAACTGATCTTTTTTAGGTTCTTCTGGTTTTGGAGATTCCTTATAGCTATGAATCGCAATTTTGGGCTCTTCTTTTTTTGCTGGTCGCGTTTCAGTTGACTCGGTTACTTTCTTCTCTAACATCACATCTTCTTTTCTTGACTTTGGTTTTTCTTCTACCAACAATGACTCTTTTGGAGACGGCGCATCATCGGTTGGTGGTAAATCAAGTGGAATTTTTTCATCCTTGTTTTTTTCTTCCGGCAAGATCAGGGCAACTGAAGAAACTTTGTCTCCCTGACGAAGTCGCATCAGAGTAACACCCTGAGTGTCCCGACCAAGTCGTTTTATTTTAGCCAGCTCCATGCGTATGAATTGACCTTTGCGAGAAGCAAGGACAACATCACCAAGATCAGAGTAAGTAATATTCATACCAATAATGTTCCCCGTTTTAGCTGTACAATTCGCCGCACGGATACCCATACCAGCCCGCTTTTGCAGATGAAAATGATGAATCATTGTTCGTTTGCCAAAACCATTTTCAAGAACGATCAGCATGTCTGGCTCCGACACAGTTTTTTTGTTCGATTCGTCTGGCCAGCAATCACCAGAAACAACATCCATGACCATAACTTTGTCACCACTACGAAGTTTCATCCCCGTCACGCCAGAAGCACTTCGTCCCATTGGTCTAGCTTCCTTTTCTTTGTAGCAGATCGCCAAGCCTTTTTCTGACACCTCGACAATGACGTCGCTACCTTTTGAAGTCTTGACCCACTTTAATTCATCGCCAGGCTTCAAGCCCATTGCCACAATTCCAGTTTTGCGAATATTATCATACTTTGAGATCTCTGTTTTTTTGATCTGGCCAAGTGCCGTTCCCATAACAAAGTATTTATCTCCACTATCACCCTTCGGTGATGTTAGTATTGAGGTGACCCGCTCGCCCTGTCCAATCTGAATTATATTAACAACAGGAGTACCCTTTGATTGCCTTGATGTCGCTGGAAGTTCGTAAACTTTGCTCTTGAAAACACGGCCTTTATTGGTAAAGAAATAAATATCGTCGTGTGTCCGAGCACAAACCAGATAATCAACTATGTCCTCTTCCTTCGTTGTCATCCCGACGATACCGACACCTCCCCTGGTCTGCTTGCGGTAAGTATCAACTTCTTGTCGTTTGATGTAGTCGCTCCGTGAGAGCGAAACAAAAACTTGCTCATCCGGAATTAAATCTTCAGCCGAGAACTCGCCAAGAGCATGAGGTATGACAACAGTTCGTCGTTCATCTCCGTATTTGTCGATTAAATACAATAGGTCTTCTTTAATTAATCCGAGGATTTTTTCTGGATGAGCCAACAAGTCTTTGAGATAGGCGATGCGTTTGATTAATTCATCATACTCGTCTTCGATTCGCTTGCGTTCTAGGGCGGCCAGTGCTGATAATTTCATTTCCAAAATAGCGTCTGCTTGACGCTCAGAAAATTTAAATCTAGCAATAAGATTTTTCTTGGCGTCCTCGCGATTAGCAGAATTTCGTATCGTTGTGATTACCTCATCAATATGGTCGAGAGCTATTTTCAAGCCTTCCAATATATGGGCACGGTCTTCGGCTTTGCGCAACTCGAATTTTGTGCGTCGCTCGATGACAATAGTCCGATGTTCGATAAAATACTGAAAAACATCCTTCAGTGTCATCACGATTGGTTCGAGATCTGGGGTCAGCGCCAACATATTAACGTGAAAAGCAGTTTGGAGCTGTGTCAACTCATATAATCGATTTAGCACCTTTTTCGGATAAGAATTACCGCGAAGCTCAATAACAACTCTGACTCCCTTGCGACTTGATTCATCGCGAATATCAGAGATACCATCAATCTTCTTGTCCTTGACCAAGTCGGCAATTTTTTCAATCAATGTGGCTTTATTGACCTGAAAAGGAATCTCGGTCACAATGATGCGAAAACCGCGCTTGACTTCCTCAATCTCCGTCTTGGCCCGAACCATTATTCGGCCCTTGCCTGTTGCATAAGCCATCTTAATGTCTTCGACGTTGTAAATATTGGCACCAGTCGGAAAATCAGGACCTTTGACGTGTTTCATCAGATCATCGACGTTTGCATCTGGGTTATTAATTAGCTCGATAACACCGTTACAAATCTCAGTCAGATTGTGTGGCGGAATATTCGTCGCCATACCAACGGCAATTCCAACAGTGCCGTTTAGTAGCAATTGCGGAACGCGAGCAGGTAAGACGATCGGCTCTTGAGTCGTCCCGTCATAGTTGTCCTGCCAATCGACCGTGTCCTTATCAATATCGAGAAGCATCTCTTCAGACAGTGCCGTCATCCGACATTCAGTATAACGCATTGCTGCCGCTGAATCACCGTCCATCGAGCCGAAGTTACCCTGCCCATCGACAAGCATATAGCGCATTGAGAAGTCCTGGGCCATACGAACAAGTGTGTCATAAATAGCCGTGTCACCGTGCGGGTGATAATTACCCATGACTTCACCAACGACCTTGGCGGATTTACGATATTTAACGTTGTGACGGAGCCCCGTCTCATACATTCCGTAGAGCACGCGTCGATGGACTGGCTTGAGACCGTCACGAACATCAGGCAAGGCACGAGAGACGATAACACTCATAGCGTAGTCAAGGTATGAGGTCTCCATCTCTTTGACAATTTCACGCGGTTTCAAATTACCAACACCGACAGTAAAAATATCCTCGGTAATCGAGCGGTCAATTATATTTGAGTTAGTCGGAATAGCTAAGGTCTTTTGAGTTTGTTCTACCTCGTCGTCTTGCGTGTCCTCATCCACCTTCTCCGCACTCTCCTCAACTATTTCATCTTTGTTGTCTGTTTCTTCGTCCGCCATATTTGCGTTTCCTAAAATTAAGCTTGGTTCTGTATTTGATTAAGCGTCTAAGTTTTGTACCGTTTTTGCTCTTGTTTGAATAAACTTCTTTCGAGGTGGAACTTGATCTCCCATCAGCATGGTGAAAACAGCATCAGTCTTTTCCACATCCTCAAGTGTGACTTGAAGCAGAACTCGGTTTTCCGGATTCATCGTCGTCTCCCAAAGCTGCTCAGCACTCATCTCACCCAAACCCTTGAACCGCTGTATCGATGGCCTAGTACCCGTGGTTTTCACCTCGACTTCTGTGTCATCTGCGTCAAACTCTTCAGCAGCATCTAGGGAATCTTCCTCGTTTTTCGATTCCTGAATTTCTTCGGTACTCGGTACTCGGGACTTGCCACTCTTGTTCATCAGCTCTTTCACTGCTTGATCACGTTCAGCTTCGGTATAAACCCAACGCTTTTCTTTGCCCTTTGTAACTGAAAAGAGCGGCGGCTGAGCAATATATATATGGCCGTGGCTGATAAGATCTGGAAAGTTGCGATAAAGAAATGTCAGCAGTAACGTCCGGATATGAGCACCATCGACATCAGCATCAGTCATAATTATCACGCGGTCATATCTCAGTTTGCTATAGTTTATCTCGTCACCGATGCCGACACCCATGGCGATGATAAGAGCTTTTATCTCGTCCGACGACAACATCCTGTCGAGACGTGCGCGCTCAACATTTAAGATCTTACCGCGCAGTGGCAGTATGGCTTGAAAGTTACGATCGCGTCCTTGCTTGGCTGAACCACCAGCAGAATCACCCTCGACGATATAAAGCTCAGTTTTGCTTGCGTCTTTACTCGAACAATCGGCCAATTTACCAGGCAGAGTCATACCCTCAAGTGCACCTTTGCGAATAATGGTGTCTCTTGCGGCTCTTGCGGCCAGACGAGCTTTTGTAGAAAGCAAGCATTTCTCAGCAACTTTCTTAGCTTCAGAGGGATGCTCGTCGAGATAAATTGCCAAGCCCTCAGCAGTGACTGATT
>Ga0172379_10007845_pt1 | contig 13691 bp, 26 predicted proteins | sample GrowelOW334metaG_FD_119756 | JGI IMG/M metagenome (GOLD analysis project Ga0172379, IMG submission 119756) | Groundwater microbial communities from an aquifer near a municipal landfill in Southern Ontario, Canada - Groundwater well OW334 metaG | ecosystem: Environmental > Aquatic > Deep... | reverse complement strand
TAGAAATAGCAGGAGCTATATTAATAATTTTATTGTTTGCAGGGTTACTTACTTATGGATGTTTGTGGGTTAGTAAAATAGGTAATGATGCCGAACAAGAAGCAAATTGTGATACAATGGCTAAGAATGGATATAACACGCACATTGAAATTATACATATGTTAGGGATACCATATAAAGATTGTTACATACAAACAAGTACCGGAGCTGTACCATACGATAGGTTTAGGGCAATAGAATGAATAATAAAAACATTAAACACTTTTTTAAATTAAAAGATAAAAAACTTCGTTATTTATGTATTCATGCGTGTTCAATAACGAACAGTAAGATTACAAATGATTTTAATAAAGTTACTTGTAAGAATTGTAAAAGATTAATACTTAAAGAATTATTAAAAACACCAGTAAAAGATAGAATGGATTTTGAACATCAAATATTAATAAAATATTATGGTGGTGTAAGAGAATATTTATTGTCAATGGGGGCGTTCAAAGATGAAAAGTGATAGATTAAAAGAAATACTAAAACCAAAAGCATATAAAGATTTGATGAAGTTTATGGAAGGACAAACATTTGATATTAATGGTATCTATGAAGATGATTTCATGAGATGGTTTTACAAACAAGGAGTAATAGATTGAAGATGGAATATCATAAAGAATTATTAGAAAAAATAGCAAAGTTTGAATATGCTTATTGTCATAAACCTAAAATTATAGTTATAGGGCAGATAGCATATGACCAATTATTAAATGAACTTATGCAATTTAATAATCATCAAAAAGATTTATGTTTTTTAGATGATTGTACTACCTTTTATGGTATTGAATTAATTCACACACATAAACCCTATGTATTGGAGGTATATTAAATGACTCTTTATAAGTTTAAAAAGGAATTAGAAACTAAAACTAATGAGGTAAAGCTATTGATGAGAATCAATTAAGGAGATATAGAAGATGAGTTATAGTAGATGGGGTAACAGTTATTGGTATACATTTTGGGATAGTAAAACTGATTCCTTTGAGATATGTGGTGTTACAAATATAGGATATTTTAGTTTAAAAAAAGATATTGATGAATGTATTAGACATTTAAAATATAGACTAGAAGAAATAGATAAGAAGAATACACTAATTAGATTACCTACTGAAATAGAATATCAAGAATTAAAAAGTTATATGTTACAATTTATTAACGATTTTGAAGAAGAATATAGGAAGGATGATTTGAAAGATGGGTAGAAAATTAGCAACAATACAAAAAATAAAAGAGTTAAATCCAATACCAAATGCAGATAGTTTAGAACTAGCAACTGTGTTAGGGTGGAAAGTTGTAGTTAAGAAAGGTGAATTTCAAGTTGATGATTATGTTATATATTGTGAAGTAGATTCCGTACTTCCAGATAAACCAGAATTTGAATTCTTAAGAAGTAAGAAATTCAGAGTTAAAACTATTAGGTTAAGAGGACAAATATCACAAGGGATTGTATTCTCAATAGACCAAATAACAAATACATATCCAGATAAATTTATACATCTAAAAGAAGGAGAAGACATTACAGAACTGTTAGATATTACATTGTATGCACCAGAAATACCAGCATGTTTAAAGGGTTTAGTTAAAGGACCATTCCCATCATTTATACCTAAGACTGATGAGACTAGAATACAAGTATTACAAGAAGTATTAACTAGACATAAAGACACTGAATGTTATGTTACTGAGAAGATAGATGGTACTTCAGTTACTTATTATCTCAAAGATGGAGTATTTGGTGTATGTTCTAGGAATATGGAATTGTTAGAATCTGAAGGTAATACTTATTGGGAAATGGCTAAGAAGTATGACATTGAAAATAAGTTAAGAACTTTAAAAGAAGGCACTAGTGAACCATTTTCGTTTGATGGATATGATTACGCTTTTCAAGGAGAGATTGTAGGAAATGGAATACAAGGAAACCCTTTAAAATTACCTGATAAAAGATTGTATATATTCAATGTGTTTAATATCAATGAATATATGTATGAAAATTATAGAGAGTTTGATTTTATATGTAATAAATTGAAATTAGATACAGTACCAGTATTATATGATAACTTCTCTTTAGTAGATGATATCGATACTTTAACAGAACTATCTAAAGGATACTCACAACTTAATCCTAAATGTTTGAGAGAAGGAATTGTAATAAGACCAATAGAAGAGAAGATAGATTTACAAATGAGTAATGATTTTAATAACGGAAGGGTTAGTTTTAAAGCAATTAACCCAGAATATTTAATTGAGGTGGAAAAATGATAGATAACTTAATATTTTATTGGGTTGGTTATGCAGTTATATTGTCTGTGCTGTTATTGATATTATATTTGATTATATGGTTTTTTGTTAATACCGCATTTAAAAATCTAAAAGATTATACATTTATTACATTCCAATATTTATCTAAAAAATTAACACACACGGATATAATAAATTTAGAATTTAAACGAAAAGGAAAAACATATAAAATTATTGAGGTAAAAAAATGAAAACACTTAAAGACATTACAAAAGAATTCGAAAATGACTATAATGAAAATCATCAAGAGGGAACATTTAATATTTCAAACGCATTATGGAAGCAAAAACTAAAAGAAGCAGCGATTGAATGCAGAAATAGTTTATTGTATGAAGCATCAGAGATAGGAAGAAAAACCGATAGAACAATAGTCATATTTGGGATTATAGAATGGATTGATGCTTTCTTTAATCTAACAGAAGAGGACTTAAAATGAAAACACTTAAAGACATTAAACTAATGTTCCATGCACCAGATGGAAAGAAACTATTAGAATATGAAAATGAAGATATTCCTCTATGTTTAGACTACAAAGAACTAAAACAAGCAGCGATTGAATGGATTAAATATTATAGAATCCCTGATAATCAACCTTTTTTTGTTAATGAATCATTAAAAGGATGGAGTGATGATTGGTTTGCTGGAAAAGGCGCAGAATTATTTTTAATGAACTTCTTCAATTTAATAGAGGATGACTTAAAATGAAAACACTTAAAGATATTCCATTAAACCAAGAAGAATGGGAAAATTACGAAGAACTAAAACAAGCAGCGATTGAATGGATTAAAGAAATAGACGATGGTAAGTATGAAGTTGATGACCCATATTGTTGTAAACCTACATTAATTAATTGGATTAAGCACTTCTTTAATCTAACAGAGGATGAGTTAAAATGACGATAATAAAAGATTTAAAGAAATTAGTAGAGTTAATGGAAAAATATAATATTGAAATTATTAAAATGGATGAGCGTGGGCTTGGATTATCATACGCTGATTATTTTAGGGAACAAGGAATAAAAGTCAACAATAGGTGATAGAGAGCATTATTGACAGAGATAACAGAACAAGATTTTAGGGACCCAGTATATTTTCAAAAGGCAGTATTAAATGTAATGCCATATAAGAAACAAAGAGAAATTCTTAGAGACCCAGCTAAAGATAAATATATTTGTGCTGGTAGACGTGGTGGAAAGACCAAGATGATTGCTGGAGAAATTATTCGTGGTAGTTTTTTTAATATATTTCCAAGACAAACAATATTTGCACCAACATACAAACAAACAGACACAATATACAATGAAATTGTTAAGTTAATTACTGATGCTAATAAATTAATGTTAATAAATAAATATGTAAGAAGTCCTAGACCAGAAATACATTGGTACAATGGTGCCGTTAACTATTTTTATTCAACAGAAAATCCAAACACAATAAGAGGAGACCCAACCGATAGAGTATTCTTAGATGAAGCTAATTTCATTTTAGATAAAGCAATGCCTGCAATTCGTCCAATGATATTTGATACCGCAGCTCCAATATGGGCAACAACAACACCATGGACAAAGAATTGGTTCCATAAAAAATATATGGAAGGATTAAAAATGGAAAATCCATTAAAATTAAAATCGTTTCATTTCACGTCATTAGATAATCCATATATTGATAAAGCAACAGTTGAACAAGAAATTTTAGATAATGGTGGAATGAATTCGTTGTATGTTAGAACAGAAATACTTGGGGAATATGTAGAAGATGTTGATATGTATTTTAAAGATATATTAATATCAGATGCAGTTGATAATTATAAATACAATGAGCGGTTAATTGATGCATTAAATTGTGAGTTATTGCCCAAACATGAGTATGTGTTAGGTGTAGATATTGCGCATCTTGGTGAAGATTCAACTGTATATATAGTATTAAAAAAATCTTATTTTAATGATTTATTAGTTGTTGATTATGTTGAGGAAGTCGCAACAAACACATTAGATATTGTTATAGACCATATAAAAGCATTGAATCATAAATTTAACTTTACAAAAGTTTATTTAGATTATACGGGAATGGGAACTGGTGTTGGTGATGTATTACGTAGCCAATTGGGATATATTATAGAACCAGTATTATTTACTAATCAAAGTAAGATGGATATGTTTAGCAATTTAACTATGTTATTTACTAATAAGAGATTAGTAATACCACAACATAATAAATTAATTTATCAATTAAGAGATTTACGATATGAAAAATCAGGTGAAGGAAATTCAATTAAAATTCATCACCCTGTTGGTGGACATGATGACTTTCCATGTGCATTAGCATTAGCCGCATTTCATTATAAACCAAAACAGAAAAAATCTAGTTTTTCTATATATTAATATATAATTATATAATATACTTATAAAGATTTAAATAGTACCAAATATATTTTTTAAATATTATTGAATTATTATCATGTCAATCATCCTGAGAAGTCCGATAGTAAATACATCTAGTGTAATTAATACTAATGTACTTAAAAATAAATTTCCTATTTACGAAGGGACTAAACCGTTATCATTAACAGAACAATTAAAGGGCGAGATTGAAGCGCAGATAATTAAATTTCCATCAATGCTTGGAGAGGAACACCCATTTGATTTTATGCTTGTAGAAAAAGCATATAAAGAAATTGGTTTAGTAAAAGCGGTTATAGATAAGTATATTGATTTTATGATTAGTGGTGGGTTCTATGTTTATTCTAAAGATGCTAGGGCACAAGAGATTATTGAACAATGGATGAAAGATGTTAATTTTGATAGTGTTTTACGTGAATGGATGGTTGAGGCATTAACAAAGGGAAATGGTTTTTTAGAAATATCTGCTGATAAAAATAGCGGTATTAATGAAGTTAAAGTATTAAACGCAAACAATATATTTGTTGTTAGAGATATTAAGGGAAGAGTTGACGGATATAATCAATACAATGGTAATTCAAAAACATTTAATAAATCAAAAGTAATTAATTTTAAAACAAATGAGATTGCCCATATATCAATAAATAAAATTAGTGGTGAAGCGTATGGATTAGGATTAATTTATACGGCATTAAAGACATTAGATTATTTAGCTCAATCTGATAAAGATTCTCATGAACTATTAAGTAGAAAAGCAAATGCCCCATTACATATTAAAGTTGGACAATTCCCTGATAATATTCCATCTGACGAAGTAATATCTGCAATTGGTGCAAAAGTAGAACACATGACCAATAAGGATGAATGGGTAACAGGCCCAGATTATGAATTTAAAGCAGTTGACTTTGGTCAAATCGGAGAGAAGTTTACTGCAGTTGTAGAAAGTGATTTAGATAGGTTGTTTTTTACATTCCAAGTTCCAGAAGTATTAATGGGTAGAAGCGTTAATTTAGCAGTTGCACCAGTTCAAATAGATGCCTTTGAAAGAAGAGTTTTGTCATTAAGAGCAGAAGCAGAACCGGTTATAGAAAATAAAGTATTTAAGAGAATATTAAATGCTAATGGTATTGATGCCTTTGTTGAATTCGGTTGGGGTCAACCTTCTAATAGTCAATTGAATGAAAAGATTGCACAATTAACTAATATGTTACAAGTTGCACAATTATCACCACAATTAAGAGCGATGTTAGAAAAGGAATTGGTTGAGTATTTAGAATTGGATGTAAAGGAATTAGAAACAACGGAAGAAGAAAGAAAGGAAGAGGAAAATAAAAAACAACCAATAATTCCCGGAAGCAATCAAGAACATACACATGATTATATTACAGAAGATTTTGAGAAAGATTATAAACTTAGAGAATGGCTTAATTTTAATTTTAATGATTATGTAAATAGTATATTACAAGTTATTAAGACAGATAATTTTGAAAACCTTGCTGCAAAAAATAAAAATGATGAATTGATTGGAAAACTTTCTGAAGGACAAATTAAAACATTGAAAAATGTATTTAGTGATGGTTTTAAACAAGGTAAAAGTGTAAAGACTATTGCAAAGGAAATATTAAATAAAACTGGTCTTAGGGATTTATATAAATCCGAAAATGGAGAGATTGTTTTAAATGATAAATTAGAACCAATTGTTCAAGTAGATAAAAAAATGCGTGCAAATTTAATTGCAAGAACTGAGACTACAAGATTGGCGTCACAAGGAGCATTAGAACAATATAAAACACATGATATTAATTCTGTAGCTTGGGTTGCGGCATTTAGTGATAGAACATGTCCAATATGTGAAGCAAATAATAATAAAATATATAGCGTTAATGAGGCTGTTGGATTAATACCAGCCCACACAATGTGTCGTTGTACATGGAGAGCAGTTGTAGGATGATAGACTTAGAACATCAAAAACCTAAATGTGCAAATCCTATGTGTAATAGGGATGGTTGGGTAATGATTGGATATTCTTTTTATTGTGGAGAATGTGTAGCAAAGTGGCATAATAATAAAATTAAGCAATTGCAGGATGATATTGAAAATGGTTAAACGAACTTGTCCACATTGTAATGCGGTATATTTAACTGATGCACATAATACCGATTTTATTCATGATTGTAATAGTGGAGTGGAAGCATTAGATAATGAAGATATTGTAATGCCCGGAACATACACAGATTCAAATGGTGTCACATATAGTTTATCAACAAAAGAAGTAATGATAAAATCTGTTGTTGATAAAAGTTACGGACAAGGCGCAGTAGACGATAAAAGAAAAACTTATGATTATACAACAAGAGGAAATAGAAAAACAACTCACATTACAAGAAAACATCAAGAATATATTGACCATGGAACCAATAACTGAAGGCGTAGAAATTAGTATTAAAGAATCTACAAATGATTCTGTAAAAGAAGAATACTTTACTTTAGGTACTGGTGATAGTGGTGAAGCAGAATATATGACTAATAAAATAAATGGAATTCTTAGAGCATTTATTATTACAACAAATAAGCCAGTAGATATACAAGTATCCTTATATCCATTTGATTTAAGTGTGTGGAGTGAATTGCAATTTAATGGAACAAGATATATACCAATACGAAATCCGGTGTATTCATCAAAGAATGAGGTTTTTAATTTTGTTGCATCTGATTGGTATTTGAATGACCCAATAAGTGTTAAGATTAGGGGCCAAAAATTCACACAAGTTGAATGTATATTAAGGTGGCAATAAATGGCAGTTAAACCAAATTCGTTAGAAATGATTAGTGGATTAGTTGCGTATGCAGGTAGTCCGTCTGTAACATTGATTTATAATGCATCAACATTTCCAAATATGACTGTTGTATCAGTTTGCAATACAGGGTCAGATGCTATTTACATTGGAACTTCGGGATTAACATATACAACATATTTTAAATCTTTGACCGATGGGGAAACATGGGAATTTCCATTATCATATATGACAGGCAGTAGCAATAATCTTTATGGATTGAGAAAAACTTCCCAAACAGGAAGTACTCTTTTTATCATGTCGTGGGGGGAAGCATAATGGCATATAGAACTTTTACAGATGAATCCGGAGATGAATTTAGATTTTATTATTTTGTTAACGAAGATGGTGATGACGTTACTAGGATAGAATATAAAAAATTAGGACAGGCAGAGTTTAGTATGATATTCGAAGGAATTTTAAAATATATAGCACCGGAGCAATTTGGACAATGACTACTGTTACACAGACAATGAATCAAGCATCGGATACAGATGGGCATATAAGAGAGGTTCAAATACTAGCGACTGGAGACCCGCCAGATATTAGTGCAGGATAATGTCAATTTCATATACATCGGTAGCAGGAACTACAAACATTGCTGGGCATATTTATCAAAGTAAAGCTGGCACAGATACATGGACTACAAATAGATTCTGTACCAAGTTTGATACTTCAACAGTAATTCCGACTATTGACCAGATAACATCGGTTAAGCTATACCTCAAGGTAACGGCAGTTACTGGGACAGACAATTATATTTTAACAAGTGGAATATCTACTACAAGTAATTGGGGTGTAGCAGTAAATGCAACAAATGAAGATTTTATCTCAACAGCAGATACAAGCGAAGGAACAACATCTGCAAGTTCAACCGGCTGGAAGAGTTGGGCAATAGATAAAAACAATTTGGATTTAGCTGGAGAAACTTGGTTTAAACTAAAAGGTTCAACAGAATATCAAGCATCAACAATTAACATAACATTTGCATCACAAGGTAATGCAACAGCAGGTGATAGACCATACCTCGAAATTACATACACAGTTGCTGGTGGTGTAGTAAAAAAACAAATAGTATTTGCTAGATTTAGAAGGGGAGTGACAAGAAGATGATACCAAAATTAAATGATTTAGTTATTATAGAATATAAAGACTTAACGCAATTTGAAAATTATGACCACACAAATATAGATTCATTATATTGCAAAACACTATATCAACCTGGTTGGATTGTAAAAAACAATGATGGTGTAATAACAATATTAACTAATTACGATTTTGATGAAGAAGAAAGCACATTCTTTTTAATTCCTGAAAGTTGTGTCATAAAAATATACAAAATGAAGGAAAAGTAATGTAATTATATAATATAAAATATAAGATTTAAATAGTACCAAATATATTTTTTATATAAAATATTGCACATGAATTATAGACTAAATAAATTGTGGTCATAATAAAGGGTTTGTGCAAAATAAAGATAGGAGAAAATAGCATGGACAACAAGAAAAAAATTCTAGAATTTAATGTGCCAATTTCTCAGACCGTTGATACAAAAAATGAATTTCTAATAAAGGGTATTGCAATTAATGAAACTACAACAAGAAATGGAATTACATATGTTGCAAAGGAATTAAGACCAGCCGCACCAAGTTTTAGAAATAAACCAGTGTTAAAAGACCATGAAAATAAGATTGATAATATAGTTGGTCGTACTACTGATAATGTATTTTATAACGAAGATATGAATGCTATAACTTTTGAAGCCAATATTAAGGATAAAGAGATTATTAGTAAAATCAAAGAAGGATTAATTACTAATGTTTCAATTGGAGCGGGCGTTCAAAATATAGTTGAAGAAGTTACAGACGGTGTTAAGAAATATATAGCATGTGGGATTGAAGGATATGAATTGAGTTTAGTTGCTGTTCCAGGAGATGGCGGAGCAACATTTGATAGAGCAATGCTAGAAATGTTTGAGAGTTTGCAAACAGAAAATAAAAATATTATAATTCAGGAGGACAAAATGTCTGATATAATAGTACAAGAAATAAAAAAAGAAGACTTTGAAAAGCTTTCTGAAGAAGTTAAAACTTTGCAAGAAACATTATCTGAAAAAGATAAAATTATTGCTGAGAAAGAACAAGCTGAAGAAAAGATTAGGAGTGAAAAAATGGAAAAGGAACAAATAGATTTTCTATTAGCTGAAATGAAGAAAAATTCTGAAGACGTATTAAAAAAAGTTGATGAAAAAATTACTTCATTAAAAGTTGAAGAAAAGAAAGAAGAAACAAAAGGCGAAGTTAAAATCGCAAAAGAAGAAAGTAATATTGATTTAGGCGAAGGTATATTTTTAGGTAAAGATACTGAAAGTACATCTAAAGGCCTTTGTATTTACGCTGAAAAAGTAGATTCAAGTAAATATAAGAGAATGGGGAGGTAATAAAAAATGACAGTTAATCCAAATGGTTATGTTAATGTTGCTGATGGTGGAGCACCAAGAATAATTTCTGGTTATGCACAAGCAGCAATTAGTGGGGGATGGTTTGTTACAGCATCTGGAGCAGCAGCAGTTGTTGGTTCAAGTTTATCAAGTTTTGTAACAAGTGATATAGTATTTAGAACACCAGCAAGTGGTTTACAATTTACAGGAATTGCATTACATAATGCAGCATCTGGTGCACCATTAGCAGTTGCAACAAGAGGACAATTTATTGTAACAGCACAAGCATCTGTACCAGCAGGTTGGCCTATTCAAACAGATGGAGACCATGCAGTTACATTTAGTGGATTCGGTTCCGGTGGACTTTGTATTGGTAGAGCATTAACAGGTGCAGGTTCAGAAGGATTTTGTATAGTGGACATACATGGTTAAGGAGGAAAAAATGACAGAATACAAATATTTAAAAGAATTATTAAACACTGGAGCAGGAAGCGAAGGTAGTTTATTAATTGTAAAGAAAATTTATGACAAGTTAATAGAAGAAACTGATAAGAATTTGATACCAAGAAGTGAAGCAGCTTTATATTTTGGTCCAAGTGATATACCAGGTTCAAGTTTAGACATTGATTTAGTAAATGCAAATACAATGGATGTTAGAGTAATTGCAGAAGGTGCAGAAGTTACATTAGATAATGCAACTTACACATCTGTTAATCTTAAACCAATAAAATATGGTGTTGGATTGAGAATAACTAAAGAATTAATGGAAGATTCTAAATGGAATATGCTTGCACATAATGTAGGAATTGCAGGTAAAAGATTTGCTGAAAATGAAACAGCATTAATAGTATCTGACGCATTAGATAATGCATCAAATACTGTATCTGGTGGTGCAGCAGTTACAATTGCAAACATCACAAGAGCAATGCAGTATTTAGATGAAGCAGATATGTCGCCTACAACTTTATTTGTTGGTAATGAAGTATTACAAGATTTGAGAAACATAGATACTTTTGTAGAAGCAGATAAATTAGGTAGTAGGGAAATGCTTGAAAGAGGATTTGTTGGTAGATTATATGGATTAAATGTAATCAAAGTATCAACAAACGCGGGAATGACAGCTACAACTGCATATGTTACCGATAGAATGAATGGGTATATTATTGCAGAAAAAAGACCAGTAACAGTTGAAGGATTTAGTTTACCTGTTTACGATATGGAAGCAGCAACTGTAACCCAAAGAATTAAAGTTAGACATTTAAGAGCAGACGCAATAGCTAAAATAACTTCAAGTTAAGAATGATTTTTTCATTCTTTTCTTTTTTGTTTTATAGGAGGAAATAATAATGAATGACGGTTTAGGATTTGAGGAAGTAAATAAAGAAGTTACATTTACTGAAATCATTAGTGGAACATATTTTTATGGTGCAGGTTCAGTTGTTACACCAAAAATTGGAGCAACAAATGTAGCAATAACTGGTTCGTTAACTGATGCATTGGGATTACATAGAACAGTTGCAATTGGTTCTCCAGCAACATATGGTGCAAGAATATATGTTAATAGAGGAGTAACGAGTGCAGGTTCTGGAGTATTTATTAGTGCAGGAACAGTATTACCAAGTACATCATATTATGTTATCGGTACACCAGGAAGTGTAGTTGCATCTGCAGTGCCATTAATGGCAAGCGGTGTGAGAAGCACATCTGGAGTTAATGGTGTTGGAACAGCATCTACATATTACGATTGGATGATTATAGTTCCATAAACTTTTTAGGACATTGTCCTTTATTTTTTATTTAAACGCCGAAGAGCAAGACTAGAAATAGTCGATAAGGAGGAAATATGGTTAGACCTAATAGATTAAAAGATTACACATTTCAGGGAGCGGAATTAAAATCAAACGCTGCTGGATTATTTAAAATTTATAGTAATAATCCAATTAATGGTGTAATACAAAAAGTAGAATATATTAAAAATAATTATACTGCAAATGGTAGTTTGTATATAGAAATTTCTGGTACAAATGAATTAATATGGAGACAAGAAGGTTCTTTAGATTCTAATGCATTTGCATATCCATTTGCATATTCAACTAATTCAAATAATACTACAGGAAGTCCACAAATAGGCGCACAATTTGTAGTAAATAACAATATAAGTTTAGTTGGTAGTGGTGTGGGTAATATAACAAGTGGGACAAGAATATCTGTGTATTATATATAATGTTATTTCAACGGAATAATTTGGATGGGGAATTAGAATTTGATACTTTTACAATTCCTGCAGGTAGTCTTATATGCACATCAACTGGTTCACTAAATTTATTTTATACAACGCCAGTTGGTAAGTTAGATAAGATAGAATTTAACACTGGCACATATTCTGATGATGGTGTATTAAGATTAGTTGAATTTGAAACTAATCAACAAATTGCAATAATAAATTCTGGATTATCTTCATTTAAAACATCATATCCAATTGCTTATGCAAAAAATAATCAAGGCGGTTCTAGTTCTTTTATATGTAAAAATGGAATTATAACATCAACCCCAATATTACAAATAACTGGTAATGGTTTAGGTGATACTACATCTGGTGGGGATATTACATTATATTATAGTGATTCAAACAAAAAGACAACAGATGGAAATATATTAAATGGATTATATGCATGGTATAAATTTGAAGATGACAATGCAACTACGGTTGTGGTAGATTCTAGTTTAAGTGGACATAATGGAACAAGTTCTTTAAATACTAGTATTTTTAGTGCAGAAGGAAAGATAGGAAATGCATTTAATTTTGTTGCTGCATCGGCACTTAGAGTTGATACAAATACAACATTATTACCGACGGCAGCAGGTGAATCATTCACTTTAGCTTTATGGGTAAAGGGGTCTGATTTTGGAGTAAACGCTTGTGCAATTGGGCAATATACTGGTGCTGACCCATTAAGAACAGTTTTATATTTTCCAGGAGGAGTACCAACATTTTGGATTGGTGGAACTGCATATTGTTCAAGTAGTATGGGAGATATTTCAGATGATTTATGGCATCATATTATTTTAGTAAAAAATGGGAATGCATTAAAAATGTATACAGATGGCGTTGATACTAGTGCAGGTACACAAGCATACACTGGTGCAATACAAGACACTGATACTTTTATTGGAGCTGGAGTAGATGCAACTTTATTATTTAATGGTTTGATTGATGATGTAAGATTTTATAATAGGGCATTGTCAGTTAGTGAGTGTGTTAGTTTATATAATTGGAGGCCAATATGATTTATAATTTAGGTTCAGTTGCAGATAGAGTTTTAGGAAGAATTCCGAATATTCCAACTACAATTAGTGGAACAGAATTATGGAATATTATAGATAATCAAAGAGTTTATATGGAAGAAAAAACTGGTTTAAATATTGGGTCTACTGCTATAATTGAAAGATTCCAACCAGCATTAATTGCTTTAAGTTGTGGGGCAGTAGCTAGAGCATTATCTTTTGTTGTTGCATCTGGATTAAATACAACTACAACAACTTCTTTAGGTGAATTTAGTGTTGCCAGAAGCAATGATAGTAGTATATCTTCGGATGAAGCATTATCAATTGCTGGAAGATATGAAGTAGAAGGGGAACGATTATTAAAATTTATAGGTAATAAAACATCGTA
>Ga0172379_10007844_pt1 | contig 13691 bp, 12 predicted proteins | sample GrowelOW334metaG_FD_119756 | JGI IMG/M metagenome (GOLD analysis project Ga0172379, IMG submission 119756) | Groundwater microbial communities from an aquifer near a municipal landfill in Southern Ontario, Canada - Groundwater well OW334 metaG | ecosystem: Environmental > Aquatic > Deep... | reverse complement strand
TCTTTAATTTTCAAATCACAAGACAACTGACAATTGGATAAGATGATTGAATTCACAATTTCTACACCTTCTATTACACATCCACTACCAATAGTAACATTAGGATAGATAATACAATTTTTTAAAGTACAATTTTCACCAATAATTACTGGTCCGTTAATTTTTACATCTTTATCTACGGTGGTGCCTACGCCGATTTTTACTTTACCATTAATTTGGGCACCATTTTCTATTTGACCTGAATTTTTAAAATCATTTTCTGGCATTTCTTCCAATAATAATTGATTGGCTAAAATTAAATCTGTTGGCGCCCCAGTATCTTTCCACCAACCGGTAATTTCTTTATGCCCTACTTTAAAATTATTTTTAAGAAAATATGAATGAATATCCGAAATTTCATATTCACCACGGGCACTTTTATTAATTTTCTGAAAAGCATCAAAAAATACTCTCGGCCCATACAAATATATACCAGTAACAGCAAAGTCGTTAGGGGCATTTTGTGGTTTTTCAACTACGTCAGTCAAATTATTATTAACATCAAAAATCGGTACGCCAAAACGATTTGGATCGGGCACTTTGGATAGAGCCAACATACAATCAAATTTATTTTCCGCAAAATTATCCAACATCGATTTTATACTTCCCAAAACAATGTTATCGGAAAGATAAAACATAAACGGATCATCACCAATGAAATTTCTTGCTTCGTTTACTACATGAGCTATTCCTTGTGGTCCACCAGTTTGTTCAAAAAATATTATTTTTATTCCCCAATGGCCACCGTCACCAATGTATTTTTGTAAATCAGTTTCCCCGGGATTGGTGTTGATAAAAATTTCTTCAATACCAGCATCTACAGCTTTTTGAATAGCATGAAAAATCATCGGTTTATTAGCCAGTGGTATCAAATGTTTATTTATAGTAGAAGTTACCGGTCGCAATCGAGTCGCCCGTCCGCCACCAGTCAAAATTGCTTTACGTATTTTCATATCAAATTATTTCTACCAAATAATTAATAATTTAACTATTTGCCAATACATTTCCATCAACGGATTAGCTAAATATTTTAATACTGGATTGTTAATGCTTTTATCTTCAAACACTATTTTACCAACAAAAGTTTTCATCATCTGTCTATCACTAATTTTACGAATACTTTGTACATAAGCACGCTTTTTTAACCACAATTTCCAACTGGATAATTTTAACCAATAAGCATACGCTTTAAATTTTTCTTGTACCCAACCTTGTTTCATCGCAAATAACAATAAACCAACTTCCAAAATTAACCCCATCGGCGCCAACAACAATAGAGTTGGCCAACGGAAAAACATTAACATCACACCAAAACGATTACGTTCAATATAATAAAATTTTATTTGATTACGGCCAAAAGAATATTTATGATAAAACAAAGAATCACTGGCAACCACTATTTTATATCCAGCAATTTTCAAACGTAAACTATACTCCACATCTTCGTGATACATAAAAAAATCACTATCCCAAAGACCAAACTGACGCAACAAATCCGCCCGCATCAAAATAGCCGCACCACTGGAATAAGCAGTTTCAAAAACTTTATCAAATTTAATACTATCTTTTTTTACTCTTAAATTATTACAAAAACCTAAACCTAAATAATGAAAAGAATTCCCTGAACTATTCAATAAATCTGTTTCAGGATATAACATCAATAAAGATTGTACAGCACCAACTTTTATATCACTTTCCATCGCTTCTACCAATGGTTCCAAAAAATTAGCGGCTACAAACCCATCATTATTATGAAAATAAATGTAATCAAAATTATTTTCCAAAGCCCATTGAATACCAACATTATTCCCGCCGGCAAATCCTAAATTTTGGGACTGGGGCAACAATGTGACATGAGGTAATTCATTCCCAGACAACGGCAATACTCGTTCTTCCAATAACCGCATAGATAATCCATGTTCAGGATGAGGATTATCCACAATTACTAATTCAATCCTATCTTTGGGGTAAGTAATCTTTTTTAAAGCCGAAATAACATCTTCAATATATGGCTCACAATAATATGATAAATAAATAATAACAACTTTAGGCAGCATAGTATTTATGATTATTACGCCATTTCCATAAATATTTAACCCAGCTTTGCATATGGATTCTGGCTAATTTATTTTTAATTAAAGCTTTAAAAATTCCTGGCGTCTTGGCAGAATCTCGTTTATGAACATGGTGTATCACAACATCATGCAAATAATATACAGGATATCCCGCTTCCCACAAACGACGACACCAATCTGAATCCTCCATATACATAAAAAATCGATCATCAAAAAAACCGACTTTATCTGCTGCTTCTTTGCGAACAATCATCGCTGAACCCATAATCCAATCTACCGGACGAGTTTCATTATGATCAAAATCTTTCATTTCCAATTTATCTGCATGTTTTCTTACCCACGCGTATTTTTTATCTAAATTTATATGTTTAAATGGTTTGATTAAAATTGACGGTAAATCAAAACGATAACAAGAATATTGCAAACTACCATCCAAATTTAATAATTTTGGACCAACACCCCCGATAATTTTATTATTATCCAAAAAATTTATTATTGTTTCAATCGTATGAGAATTTTCTGGAATAACAGTATCCGGATTTAGTGTGCAATAATAACGTGCTTCCGTGGAAGCAAACCCTATATTACAGCCATGACCAAAACCAAAATTACCACCACAATCAATATACTCTACTTTTTCACCAAATTTTTCTTTCAAAACTTCTTTAACTCCGTCTTTATTTTGCGAACTATCTGTCACAGTGATTTTAATATCAAAAGAAGAATTTTGTGTATCTTTAAAAACAGAATCAACGGCACGTAAAATGTCGTCTTTAGAAAAAAAGTTTAAAAATACAATATTAATGTCTTTCATGTTAAAACCATTTTCTTAAAACCCTATAACCTACTTTTTTTATTTTATTAACTTGAATACGTTTATCTTTTAAATCACTTCTCCCACTCCACATTTCTTTTATACCAGTCAAAACTTTTCTATCAAATAACAAAAAATAAACGAACTTCTTTAATTCATACCACAAAATCCAGAGAAAATCAAGGGTAAAGTTTTGCCAGTATTCATTCTTATAAAGGGTACGCAGATGATTCTTATAACTATGATATTGCACCCAAGGCGACTGTTTCTTCTTGTTATTGAGCGCTGATTGGTCGTCCATTGATTTTGGTCCCGCTCCAGCGCGATCATGATAAGCAACAGTATCTAATAATATGTATGATTCAAAACCAGCTGCAAGCAAACGATACGCCAAATCCACATCTTCTTTGTAAGAATGATAAGTGCCATCCAAAAAATCTCCATCTGAAAATTTCACACTATCAATGGCCGTGCGGCGATACATTGGGAATGCCCCCGAGATTCCAAACACCTGCAAACTGTCATTCCCGTGAAAACGGGAATCTAATCTAATTTTATTCCAATCCTGTTGAGTATATTGTTCAATCACCCGACGATTACGAAATATTTTTAGACCCAAAGCGTCAATTTGATTGCTAAAACTTTTATCTAAACCCGATTCAAATATTTTATTAAAATCCCATTTCATTAGACGCGGCGATACCGCCCCCACAGTGGGATGATCGTCCAAATATTTAACCATTTTTTCCAAACAATCTGGTTGTAAATACATGTCTTGATTTAATAACAAAAAATATTCGCCGTTAGTTTCACGATAAGCAGTATTGTGCCCAGGAGCGAACCCTAAATTGGTTTCATTTTCAACAAAAGTGTGCGGCACTGAAAAATTTTCCAATTCTTTTTTAATGAGCGCTGCAGTTTCATCCTTGGAATTATTTTCCACAATATACAAAGACCAATCGCGAAAAATTTGTTTACGCAAAGAATCAAATAAAAAAGGAATATATTTTGCGCCGTTCCAGGTAACCAAATGTACGGTTAACTTCATAATTAAAAAATTACTTCATCCTCTTTTTTCCATGCTGGATCGACAATGGCTAAAAATTCAAGATCTTCGTCGCCTACATTTTCAATGTATTGGATGGCATTAGGTGGAATATAAATTGTATCATATCGACCAACTTTTTCCGATTCATCCCCAATATGCATGATTCCTTGCCCTTTAATAATCCAATAGACCTCGGTGGTCTTCATAGCATGTTTCCAAGTTGTCTTACCTACTGGAACTTTGGCCCAAGCCACACTATAGCGACTCTCGATCTGATCGATGTTAGTACTTAACAATTCGCGTAAAATACAATTATCGCCGGCAATTATTTCTTGTTGGTCGTTAAATTTTTTTACTAACATAATTTACTCATTTAAAAAATTATCTGAAAATTTTATCATTAATCCAGGCCATCATAATTCCTACTGGTTTAAATAACGAAATCCACATCCATTTATACCACGGCTCCCATTTTTGAAAATACGTAAGCATACTTTTGGTAAAATTTTTCTGTTTCCAAAGTGTAGTGCGCTGATTAAAACTTTGACCGATATAATCGATACAGGAAATTACCGGCGTGTGCATCACTTTATAACCCAATCTTTTCACTTCTCGACAAATGTCCACATCTTCAAACCAAATAAAATACCTAGGATCAAATGCCCAACCCAATTTTTCATAAACGTCACGACGCATAATCATAAATGAACCACGTACTGAATCTACTTCTTGTTCTTTATCAGCATTAAAATCTTTGAACATATAACGATCTAAAACTGATGGAAATAAATGGGGTAATTTTAAAATGACGGCCAACTGATCAAAAAGACGAGGAAAACGTCGCGGTTGGGCATCCATATTTAAATTGCCTTTTTCATCCACCAATTTACAACTGGCCAAACCAACATCGCTATGCGCTTTCATCCAAGCAACCATTTTGTCCAAACTGCCTACTTCTACGCGCATATCCGGATTTAAAAACAACAAAAATTCACCACTGCTCATTCTGGCACCAATATTATTGGATGCACCAAAGCCCAGATTGGTCTGATTGGCTACCAATTTCACCCACGGATATTTTTCTTTTGTTATTTTTACCGTATCATCGGTCGAGCCATTGTCCACTACAAATTCCTCAAAAGATATATTCTGACAACCATTTTTCACCGAATCGATCTGTTCACTAATAAGTTTGGCCGAATTCCAAGTAACAGTAATTACCGATAAATTCATAATTATTTTTTCAATTCTTCTTTAAAAAAATCCACAAACGGAATAGCGGTTGGATCTACACCTTGCAACATCGCACCATAATAACTCAAATAACTCCCCAATACCAAAACCTCACAGGCCTGTAAAATTTTACTTTTTTCTTGGGCCACATACGACCAATGTTTAATCCCATTTTTATCTAAAACTTTTTTGGTAATTTCAAAACGTTTTTGGACACGGAGATCACATAAGTTTGATTCCAACAACACGAAGCCCAAATTGTTTTTATTATTTTCCGGATAAAGCATTCCTTCCATTATATGATGGTTCAACTCTGGGGCTATAAAATATCCGCCAAAACGTTTAGAATTTTCATTGGTCTGATTGGCGGCCGCATGGGCATTACCAGATAAATGCTGAGCTCCTGCAAACCACACGCTTTTGTTAAATAAATTTTGGGATATTTCTTTGGCTAAATTATTACCAATATTTGAAACACCGAATTCAACATTATATTTATTAAAAACCGCTACAATATTTTTTATATCTTTTTCTAATAATTTTATCAAGCCCACTTTGGAAAACAAAACCATTTGTCCAATGATTGAGTAACCCAACCCCATACGTGGCGAACCACAAGGGTTATTATTGGTAGAAAAAATTAAACTAGGTATTTTTTGGGCTTGACCAACTTGTGCCAAATCGCCACCAGAAGCAATAATTATCATTTTAGCTTTTTGTTTGTTGGCTTCCTTCATTGCAAACAATACCTCCTCGGTAGTGCCGGAATAACTAGATACTATCACCAAACTATTTTTATCTACATAGGCCGGCACATGATAACCACCTACAATTTCCAACGGCATTTTCAGCTCATCAAAAAAAACTGCTTTGATAATGTGGGCGCCCAAAGCCGATCCACCCATTCCCAATACCACAATATTTTTTACAGTTTTATAACTAGCGGGAATTTTTATTTTTTTAGCACAGTTCCAAACCTCTTCAACCTGGGCAGACAATAATTGCAAACTGCCCAACATATTTTTGGTATCAAGTTTTTTAATGGCTTCAATATCATTTAAAATATTACTCATATTATTTTGTTAAATATTCATTTAGTGCCTCTTTCCAATTGCGTTGAGGCGGCAATTTGGTATTTAATAATTCTGAATACATTGGGCGCTTGGCCGGACGAGGAAACTTATCTCCTGTTACTGGTGTGATATTAATATTAATTTTTTTTATTTTAAAAATTTCTTTAGCCCATTCATACCAACTACTTACACCACTATTACTACCATGATAAATACCAAACGGTCTCCCTCCTTCAATAATTGTACGCGTTAGTTTTGACAAATCTGGAGCATAAGTAACGCATCCAATTTCTTCATCCACTAAATCTAAATGAGTTTTGCCACCTTCGGTGGCCAAATAAATCATTATATCAACAAAACTTTTTTTAGCTCCGACGCTGGTGGCTGGTTTACCAAATAATTTGGATAAACGAATCAAATAAAATTTACCATCAATATCCAAAAGTTGCTTCTCGCCGATTGCTTTAGTTTCACCATATTTATTAATCGGATCCAATTGGTCATCTTCTTTATACCCCTGTTGTTTATCTCCTTTAAAAACATTGTCTGAAGAATAATGAACAAAAACAGAATTTATTTCTTTGCAAATTCCCGCCAAATTCCCTACCGCTTCACCATTAATATTTTTAGCCAATTCAAAAGCACTATTGTCTTCTTCGATTTTATCTAGGGCATTGTAGGCAACCGCATTTATTACAATATCCGGATGCAAATCTGAAATTTTAGTAGCGGTAACAATAAAATCAGTAATGTCCAAGTCCTCTTTATCCCAACCAACCACTTCGTATTGATGTGCGCTAAACTCATGCACCAATTCTTGGCCAAGCATTCCATGCGATCCAAGTATTAAAACTTTTGGCATATTTTTTTATATTCCTCATAATCAGTAACATAATCATTACGATCCACACTATAATTGGTAGATGACAATGCCAACAATATACAATCAGGCGAAGCATTTTTAAATCCATGCCAAACATAAATGCCAAGATAAATTGCATCTTCTGGTCCTCTCAATAATATTTCTTCCAAACCATTTCCCCTATCTATTACCGCCACCACCGTACCACGTTGGCATACAAATAATTCTTTTTCTATTTTGTGACAATGTTGCCCAGTATCTTTGGTGAAATCGGTAATAAAATAAACGCGCTTTACTTCAAAATCTATGTAATCTTTCATTTCCAAAGGCGTTAACGAAATACCTGTGTTAATAAAGGTTTTTAATTTAAATTGTTTAAAATTTAAATGCATATTATTTAATATGTTCATTGATGCTATCTTTTTTTGCCCAAATTTTTTCTACCCAATTTAAATTATTCAAATACCAATCCACTGTTTCTTTTAATCCTTGCTCAAATTTATCTCTGGTATATTCTGGATTCCAACCCAAAGATAAAATCTTGGAAGCATCAATCGCATAACGGCGATCATGTCCGGGTCTATCTTCCACGTGTTCAATAAAATTTTCATCTTTGCCCATCATTTTTAAAATCAGGTGGGTAATCTCCATATTGCTACGTTCATTATCCACACCAATATTATACACTCCACCAGCTTCGCCTTTTTGCAATAGTAAATCCAAAGCACTCGCATGATCATTCACATGAATCCAGTCGCGCACATATAAACCATCACCATACATCGGTACTTTTTCATTCTTCATTAGGCGCATCACAAAAAATGGGATCAATTTTTCCGGATATTGATAAGATCCATAATTGTTGGAACAATGGGTCACCACTACTGGCACTTTGTGAGTAACAAAATAAGCGTGACACATCAAATCTCCGCCCGCTTTGGCGGCCGCGTATGGCATATTGGGATTGATCGGGGTGTTTTCAGAAAATTTTTCTGGACTATCCAAATGCAAAGCACCATACACTTCATCAGTGGACACATTAACCATTTTTTCAATTTTATTGATTCGCACCGCATCCAACAACATCTGCACACCTAAAGTATTGGTTAAAACAAAATCACGAAGACCACCGTGAATGGACTTGTCCACATGCGTTTCCGCCGCAAAATTTATTATTTTATTCACACCAAATTTTTGAATGGTTTCATTTACTTTGGTCAAATCTACAATATCCCCTTGCACAAAATGATAATGCGGATTATTTTCTAAATCACGCAAATTATCCAAATTACCAGCATAAGTTAATTTATCAAAATTAATCACCTCATCATCGGAGTGATTTTTTAAATAATAACGAATAAAATTTGAGCCAATAAACCCTGCTCCCCCACAAACTAATAATTTCATACTTTTTTACTAATATTTAAAATCAATCCTACCGCTGCCAATTCAGCCAACAAAGCCGAACCACCATGCGAAATAAATGGTAATGGCACACCTGTAAGCGGTAATATCCCTACCATTGCTCCAATATTTAAAAATGATTGCCAAATTAACCATACCACAATCCCAGTAGCCAGTAAACGACCAAATTCGCTATCTGCATTTTTGGCAATTTTCAATCCACGCAAACCTATCAATGTAATTAAAATAATCAATACAGTTGAAAAAATAAAACCGGTCTCTTCGGCAATAATCGCAAAAATAGAATCAGAATTAACTTCTGGTAAATATTGATATTTCTGTCTAGACATACCAATACCAGTACCCCATACTCCACCCGAACCAACAGCCAAAAAGGCCTGATTTATCTGATACCCCACTCCCAAAGGATCAATTTCTGGATGCATAAAAATAGTCAATCGATCCATACGATATGGTTTTGCCACCACCATTACGACAAAAGCAATAATTGCCAAAGAACCTAAAACAAATAAATATTTTTTTGGTACCTTGGCTACCAACATCATAGCAAACAAAATCACCAACATGATAAACAAAGTACCCATATCTGGTTGAAAAAAAACTAACAATAACACCGGGGACAACAAAGTCAAAATTGGCATCACACCCATTTGCCAATCTTGTAAATTACGCTTCCGATCAGATAACAGATAGGCACCAAAAATTATCAACGCTAATTTCGCTATTTCCGAAGGTTGAAAATTTTTGCCAAAAATACTTAACCAACTTTTTGCGCCATTAATAGTAGCACCAATCCCAGGAACAAAAACCAAGGCCAAAAGCAATACTGCACCGACGTAAATCACCCAACTAAATTTACGCCATTTTTCATAATTAATTTTTAACAATAAAAAAAATAACGCCAATCCAGGTAATAAACCAGAAACAATTTGACGTTTTACATAAAAAAATGAATCACCAAATTTATTAACCCCCAATGGACCGCTAGCAGAAATTAATGCGGCCAATCCAAAAACAGTAATAATGACAATATAAATCAAGAATACCTTATCAATTGTATTTTCAAAGCGAGACGTGGCCATAATTAAATATTTAATCCCACTACCAAATACAGAGCAATCACCAAAAATAAATTTAACAAAGCGGCCATAATAGTAAGAAAACGTGCTAAAATTTTATCAACACCAAAAAAATACCAAGAAACACCAAAATTTACTAAAAAAATCAAGAAGCCACCAAAAGGGGCAGATAAAATTTTCCACCACTCACCAATCAGATCAACCCCAAAGACCACACTATAATGTAAAAAAATCTGATCCGCTGTAGGATGGATATAAACCAAGGCATAAACCCACATAAACAGCTGACAAACCAACAAAAAAATAACGGGAAAAAATACCCAACGATCCTTCCAATACACTGTGGGAGAATAAAACATAAGTGTGTTTATTTTAACATGAATAGTCGCTCTTGACAAGTTAGCCAAATTGATTTATAATAACCCCACTTTTTAGCATTAAAAACTGTTACTATGTCACATAAGAAAGCTGGCGGCTCTACCCACCTGGGCCGAGATTCAGAGGCAAAACGCCTAGGAGTGAAGGTCCATGATGGCCAAGCTATCAAAGCTGGGATGATTATCGTCAAACAACGCGGTACCAAAATTCAACCAGGCAAAAATGTTTTGCGTGGTGGAGATGACACCTTGTTTGCCCATATTGCTGGTAAAGTAAAATTTACCAACCGCAAACGTCGTCGTTTTGATGGAGCATTAAAATCCACTCAATACGCCAACGTAGAAGCATAAAATCATATACTTAAAAACCCTTCCGAAATTCGGGAGGGTTTTTTGATTATGTTGAAGTTGAAGTAACTATAATGTCAGGCGTGGTAGATGCCAAATTAAATCCCACAAACCATTCAGTAGGTTGCCATAAATAATTTACATTTATAAAATTATCATTATTCATATTGTTCATTTGTAGATTGGGCAACGGTGTATAATTAGTAGCCATAATTCCAGTTTCCAAATTCATAAAGGTATCATTGTCCAAAATTAAATTTCCACTTTCCATTTTTATTCCCACAGCTTTGAATGATTGTGGTTCTGCATAACCAATTGTACTGTTAAAAATTTGGATATCAGAATTATTTATTTTTATAGCATTGCCTGGAGCACGACTATTTAAAATTTGTGAATTTTCTATTTGTACATCAGCATTATTTTCTACCAAAATTATACCCCAATCACCGTTACTAGGATTAAAACCACCGGCGGTTAAAATTGAATTGGATATTTTACCTTTGCCTCCATCAAACATCAGAGCTCCCCAACGACTAGTAGATGAATCTTCCAAACTAGAAAAGCGTACTAGCTCATCAGCGGTACCATTTAAATTCAATGTGCCTTTTACCTGAAAAAAAGCGGCGGCTGGTAATTTTACATTAGTACCAGCTTCAATATTCATTTCTCCCCCATTTTCAATAATAATATTCTTCCATGCTATTGGAACTTCTTTGGTAATAGAAACAGAAGAAGTAACAACTGCATTTTCCAACAAAACATAATCTATAATGTTCTGATCAAAATTCAAATTAGCCAAAGATGGCCAACTATTTTTTATTTGAATCGGTGAAATAGAGTTGGAAAAATTTTTAATACCGACGTTATCCAAACTCAAAATTGCGTCTTGACTAGCAATCGCTAAATCACCATTTTCAAAATTAGAATTTTTAACATCAACATGACCATTTGCCCCTTCCAAATAAATCGCCATTCCCCCATTATCTCTAAAAATAGAATTTTGAATATCCAATTGAGCATTTTCAACACGAATTGCCTGCGACACCAACGGTGTCCACATCCCGGATCCATCCACTTTAAAATCTTTACCAGCATAGCGCATTTCCAAATTGAAAAAATTACCAGATGAACCATTGGAAAACTTTATATATTTCCAATCTTTCATTGTTGGTTCACCAGTACGACTACCAATAATTTGATTATACAAATCAGTTGAAAAAGAAACATCACGACCAGAAGTAATTATTACTTTTTCTGTTTCAGCACCATGAATATTCAAACTTCCTTTAACATCAAAAGATGAATCCGAACTAAAACTTTTTATTATTACTCCTTTTTCAATATTTAAAACTTTACCAACCGGAATTTCATAACTTTTTAAAATATATGGATACGCGCTTTTTTCAATAGTTCGTGCATCTTCAATTTGACGACTTTTCAAAACAATTGATCCAAAATTTGATTGCTTGGGCGAACCATTCAAGGGAATATCATCTCCTCCGTTGTCCACCATTCCATCTAAACGAGGACCACGATTCGTTTGCCAGTTTTGAGCATCATTACTAGAAAGACGAGGATTTATTTTTTCCATTGAGGCGTAAAATGTGCTAGATCCAGCAAACCATCCACTGGTACAATCCACTTCATCTACCAAATTGTTATCTCCATCAAATAAACGTACACGCTCACCATTATTATTTAAAGCACCATTGTAAATTACATCGGCTGCAATACCATTTACAGTGCGATCATCGGTGCGCTCAAAAAGATAGTAACTATTTGCTGGAATAGTACGATTTTTTATACTGTTCAAGCTCAATACATTGTTACCAATCATTATTTTCCAATATTTAGCAGAACTCGTAACAGGAAATATTACAATATCATTATTAGTATTATTATAAAGTTCAATAAATTCATCATTGCTAGTATTGGCGGAAGTACCCGCCCAAGCAATTTCATTGATAACTATGTCTGGAAAAATAATTGGTTCAGATGAAGTGGTGATAGGAGTGGAAGTAGGAGTTGTGTCGGGTGTAGAAGTTGGAGTAATATCTGGAGTGGTGGTTGGGGTTTCTGGAGTAGAGGTGGTAACTTCTGGCGTAGTGGTTGGGATGTCTATTGTGGATGTAGAAATTTCAGGCGTAGTCGTCGGTGTTTCTGGTGTTGAAGTGGAAATAACTGGATTGGGAGTGGAAGTTGAGATTTGTTGTGTGGATGTTGGGACTGGTTGCGTTGGAATAATATTTTCTGTAAGAACTGGCGGAGAAATTGTACCACCACTATTTCCTCCACCAGAATATATTGAGGGAGGATTATCTTCTGTTTGAGTATTTGGTGGATTGGTTGTAGTGATTGGAATTGCGGGCTGAATTGGGTTGATTGGATTTGTTTGATTAACGACTGCTGGTGCTGTGACCAATACAGGTGTGATAATTTTATTTGGATTTTGATCTACGTTAACAACTGAATTCGTCTGTGTTTCAACAATGGGTGTCAAAATAGATTTTTTACCATCAGATAAATCACTATTTGATTGTCCAAGAACGGTTTGGTTTGGAGATAATTTTGAACTGATAAAATTATAAATATCTTCGGCTATAGATATTTCCGTACCAATTATTGAATCTACTGCTCCATTTAAACTAATTTTAAATAATGGTAAATCTTGTTTTTCAGATTTTTGAGCTTCTTCTAAAAATAATTTTATGGTGCCGGCGCTGTAGCCGATGGCTTGGGGGAGGAGTTGTTGGACGTAATCTTTTAAAATTAAATTATCTCTTACTGTTTTATTTGAATTCATCTTCCAATCAAAACTATCTACAATATATAAGTTGATTATTTCATTGTCTATTTTACTTTGAACAATTTTTTTATTACCATCAATAGTTTTAATTGAAATATAATTATCAACCGTATTTATTTTATATTTATTACTCTCAATTGTATTATCACTATAAAAGTTACTATTGGAATATTTTGCTGCCTCATCAAAAATATCTTCTAAATTATTCTTGTACAATACGTTCGTTTTGAAATCTTTTTTTAGTACATCCCAATTATTTTTTACATATTCTTCATATGAATCAGGCGGAACCGCGTGGATACTGTCACGAGTATGCGCCGGTACTAGCATATCCGAAACAAGATGAATATTATGACCCAACTCTGTAAATGCTTTTTCATAATCCCCCTTTTGATAATCTGCTTTGGCTCTCTGCCAACTGTTATCACCCAAAGAAAAATCCGTTTGTTCTTTGGAATCTTTCACCCACACTTTGGCGGAGTCATTTTGTTTACCAAACCACAATCCACGAT
>Ga0172379_10007843_pt1 | contig 13691 bp, 13 predicted proteins | sample GrowelOW334metaG_FD_119756 | JGI IMG/M metagenome (GOLD analysis project Ga0172379, IMG submission 119756) | Groundwater microbial communities from an aquifer near a municipal landfill in Southern Ontario, Canada - Groundwater well OW334 metaG | ecosystem: Environmental > Aquatic > Deep... | reverse complement strand
TTGAGCGGAGGGGTCATACCTGATCCCATCCCGAACTCAGTAGTCAAGCCCTCCAGCGCCGATGATACTTGGGCCTGAGCCCTGGGAAAGTAGGTCGCCGCCAGAACAATGGTGTTTTTTAATTGGGAAAAAGGCCTCTTATAGCCTGAAAAAGAATTAAGCTATTTGCTTATTTTTTATTTAATTTTAAATAGAATTTGAGTATTGACTAATTATTTGGCGAGGTATAGTATATTAATATCGCCGCTGATTCTTCAGCTCAGGCGATTTGGTAAATGGTGTTTTAAACCTTTAAACAATTAACTTTGTCGACTAACAGGTTTAATGAGCTAACATCCAGCCATTTCGGCTAATTGTCAGCTCGGTGATTCAGCCAGCTTAAGCGACTTATAATAATAAGTTCGCGCTAAACCCCCAAAGAAGTTCTTTGGCCGCCTCATGTGTCTTCGGACCTTACGAGCCGCCAGACTCTTTACCGGAACCAAAAATCAGGTTGATCAAATCACCAAACACATTCCATGATCGGGCCGCCTCCTCCATAAGGCGGCCTTTTTTCTTACCCTCGACTCGCCACCCGTCTAGAGTTGTTATTTTCAGCGTCCAGGTGTTAAAATATAATAATAGAATTAACCTAAATCATATGCCTTTAATCAAATCAATCTCCGGCATCCGCGGGACTATCGGCGGCCAGCCGGGGGATAATTTAACACCAGTTGAAATAGTCAATTTCACCTTAGCTTATGCCGGCTTTTTGATTTCACGAAATCCGGGGAAAGAGTTGAAAGTCGTTATTGGCCGTGATGGTCGAATTTCCGGAGAGATGGTGAAGAACCTGGTTGCCGGAGCCTTGCTTAGCCGCGGGATTAATGTAATTGATTTAGGAATTGCCGCTACTCCGACCGTCGAGCTAGCCGTAACCAGTCAGAACGCGCAGGGCGGAATAATTTTGACCGCTTCCCATAATCCGGCGGGCTGGAATGCTTTGAAATTATTAAATGAAGCGGGTGAATATTTAAATAAGGAAGAGGGCGAACAGATTATTAAATTGTCGGAAGTATCGCCAAGTGACTTCGCCCAGGAGGATAAACTGGGCTATTATGTTTTTAATCCTTTTTTAGGAAAAGAACATTTTCAGAAAATTTTAGCCCTACCCTTAGTCGATCCCGAGATTATTAAAAAGAAAAATTTTAAAATCGTGGTTGACGGTATTAACACAGTGGGCGGACGAGTTGTTCCGGAGCTGTTAGAATTACTGGGTGTTGATTTTAAAAACTTAACTTTATTGAATTGTGAATTAGACGGACAGTTCGCTCATAAACCCGAACCCTTAGCGGAAAATTTGGGACAGATAATGGAGAAAGTCAGAGAAGTGAAAGCTGATTTAGGCATTGTTGTTGATCCGGACGTTGATCGTTTAGCTTTTGTCGATGAAAATGGCGAAATGATTGGGGAGGAATATACTTTAGTCGCCATCGCGGATTATGTTCTGACTAATTTTGAGGCACTCGATGTTCTGGCACCGGGCCAGTATCATAAAGCAACCGTTTCCAATCTTTCTTCTTCGCGCGCCCTGAAGGACGTTACCGAGAGGCACGGCGGAGTGTACGAAGCGGCTGCGGTAGGCGAGGTTAACGTGGTTGCTAAAATGAGAGAAATGAAAGCGGTCATCGGCGGTGAAGGCAACGGCGGCGTAATTTTTCCGGCCCTGCATATCGGACGGGACGCTTTAGTCGGCATCGCTCTGTTTCTAACTCACCTAGCTAAATCAGGTAAGAAAGTTTCTGAGTTGCGCCAGGCTTTGCCTAATTACTATATGGTTAAAGATAGAATTGATTTGACGCCGAACATAAATTTACCGGAGATTCTTGATAAAGTTAAGGACGAATACAAATCGGAAAAAATAACTGATATCGACGGGGTTAAGGTCGACTGGCCGGATTCCTGGGTTCATTTGCGCGGTTCTAATACCGAGCCGATAATCAGGGTTTATGCCGAAGCGCCCAGTTTAGATTTAGCTACCGCTCGCGTTCGGGAAATAAAAGATAAAATTTTAGCTTATATTAAATAAAATATTAACTAGTTAACCAGTTAAGTATTAATTGCTTCAAGCCTCAAAAAATGATAAAATATAAGGGAAATTCTGATTGGATTTCCCTTATTATTAATCCCCTGATTTAGTTTTCTAAATCTGTAAATTTATATGACTCGTATTGTTATTCTCGCGGCCGGCAAAGGCACGCGGATGGATTCGGAACTACCCAAGGTTCTCGTCCCGCTCAAGGGCCGACCGATGATTAAATATTTAATGGATTCAGTCGTGGCGTCAGGCGTTGATAGTAAACCGTTGATTGTCGTGTCGCCGGACAATAAAAAGATTATTTCGGAAAATCTGACGGAGTACAATTTAGAATATGTTGTTCAGGAAAAAATATTAGGGACTGGTCACGCCGTGATGTGTGCGCTCGATCAGTTATCTCCAGAAACAGACCAAATAATTGTGTTGTACGGCGATCATCCGTTCTTGAAAGCGGAGTCGATTAAGCGCTTTGCCGCTCATCAACCAAGCGCCCTGACGGTCATGCCGACTCGTTTGCCTAACTTCGAAGGCTGGTATCAAAATTTCTATCACTGGGGTCGAATGGTGCGCGGCGCTAACGGTCAGGTCGAAAAAATTGTTGAGTTAAAAGACGCCAGCGAAGAAGAGAGACTCATTACCGAGGTCAATCCTGGTTTCATGGCTTTTAATCGTGAGTGGTTGGATAAGAATATTAATAAGTTGAACCAAGATAACAAAGCGGGCGAGTTTTATTTGACTAGCTTAGTTAACATCGCTTTTGATGAAAGTATGCCGGTTGATACTATCATCATCGAACCTAATGAGGCGATGGGTATTAATAGTCTGGACGAATTAAACACCGCCGCTAGCCTGCTCGTCTAATTATTTATGCTTCAAGTTCTCGATCTCCACATCCATTCTCGTTATTCCCGCGCCTGTTCGTCAGCTTTGACTTTGGCAAATATCGAAGCGACCTGTCGTGTTAAAGGAATTGATATCATCGCCACTGGCGATTTCACTCATCCCGCTTGGTTCGAGTCTATAAAAAATGAATTAATTGAAACGGCGCCGAATTCCGGTTTGTATAGATTGAAAACAGCCAAAGATGATCAGGTTAAATTTATTTTATCAACCGAAGTAGCGCTTATCTATAAAGATAGCGAGAAATGTCGCCGTTTGCACCTCGTTATTCATGCGCCTAATATCGCGGCGGTTGAAAAATTAAATAAGCAATTAGGTGCTAAATATAATATTCATTCCGATGGCCGGCCAATTTTAGGCATTAAAGCACCAGAGTTAGTCGCCTTGCTTTTAAAAATTGATTCCCGTTTTCTGATTTATCCGGCCCATATTTGGACGCCCTGGTTTTCGGTCTTTGGTTCTAAATCCGGCTTTGATACTTTAGCAGAATGTTTTAAGGAACAGACCAAAAATATTTATGCCTATGAAACCGGTCTGTCGAGCGACCCGGAAATGAATTGGCGCTTATCAGCCTTGGATAATTTAACGACTTTATCCAATTCCGATGCGCATAGTTTGAATAATCTGGGCCGCGAAGCTAATGTCATGGCTATCAGCGAGCCGATTACGTATCAAAAAATTTACGATAATATTAAAAATCATCAGGGTCTGGAATATACGCTTGAGTTTTATCCAGAAGAAGGGATGTATCATCTTGATGGTCACCGTGATTGCCACTTTAGCTGTCTGCCTGAAGAGAGCCGGCACCTAAATAATGTTTGTCCGGTTTGCCATAAGCCGCTAGTCATAGGCGTTTTAAATCGGGTGGAAGAATTAGCTGACCGCCCGCTCGGTTTTCACCCGAAATCGGCCGCTGGCTTTAAAAAACTTGTGGAATTAGATAAAATTATAGCGGAGGCCTATGGCCTCAAAAGTCGGCAATCCGTAGCCGTCCAGAAAGAGTATCGACGGCTAATCGTCAGTTTCGGGACGGAATTAAATATTCTGCTACATATTGATCTAAAAAAAGAATCTGCCCTATTGGACAAGCGTATCGCTTTAGCCATTCAGAGAGTGCGGAATGGTCAGCTGATTATCAAGCCCGGTTTCGACGGCCAATACGGAGAAGTTAAAATATTTTCTGATCAAGAGATTGACGGTCAGCAAGCACCACTATTGTAAATTATATTATCGTTTATATTTATGGCTAATTTATTCAAGCCAATCAAGAGTTTTTTAACAGTGGTTATTTTTTTAGTGTTAATAGCGGTCGTCGCCGTTGTCTATGGCGGCGGGGAGGCCCAGCAGGCCAGAATGGAAGATAATATTTTTTATCAAAAATCTCGTTTAGCTCTAGATACAATTTGGGGAAGCGCCCAGGGCTTGGCTGGTTTGAATTTAAATAAGAATCTCGGCGTTGGCGATGATTTAGCCGATCAGATTAGATTGGGAGTCGAGAACAATGGCCTGGCGGATGGTTTAGCCCCAGTTGTTTCGTCGGAAACAAGCTCGGCCTGGTCAGGGTTATTTAATAAAATAAAAACAGCCTGGCAGGAATCAGAATCCGAGATGTCGAATACAGCTGTTTTTTCCGGGGAAACTATCGCCGCTAATCCTTCGCCTATTTTTATCGATCAGACCGACACCGGCCACCAGCTAGTTCTTCAAGCCAAGAGCGGCAAGGAGTATCGGATTAATTGGCCGTTTAAGAAAAAATAAGCAATATTTTAGAATAATTTTTCAGTTTCTGGCCGGGCATCATGTTATAATTAATTTATTAATAAAAAATAATATATAAATGTATGAAACAGGAAAAAGAAAAAAAGACCGTTGGCGTGAGAGGGGCGGATCATGATAAACGGGAAGAAGCCGCTTTGACCGCGATTGAACAAATTAGAAGTAAATTCGGCGAAGGAGCGATTATGAGATTCGGTGATGCGCGCAAGACTAACGTCGACGCCATTTCGACTGGTTGTTTATCTTTAGATTTAGCCTTTGGTATCGGTGGCGTACCGCGCGGCCGCATCATTGAAATTTTTGGACCCGAGTCATCCGGTAAGACGACGCTCGCTCAGCACATTGTCGCTGAAGTTCAGAAGACGGGCGGTATTGCCGCCTTTGTTGATGCTGAGCACGCTCTGGATCCAGACTATGCGGCTAAAATCGGAGTCAATATCAAAGAAATGTTGCTGTCCCAGCCGGATAGTGGTGAGCAAGCTTTAGAGATTGTGGAAACTTTAGTCCGTTCCAATGCGGTTGATGTTGTGGTCGTCGATAGTGTGGCTGCTCTAGTGCCTCAGAAAGAAATTGAAGGCGACATGGGCGATCAGCACATGGGTTTGCAAGCCCGCTTAATGAGTCAAGCTTTACGAAAATTAACCGCGGCCATCGCTAAAACTAAAACAGTGGTCGTTTTTATCAATCAGATTCGCAATAAGATCGGAGTTTTCTTCGGCAGTCCGGAAACGACGACCGGCGGTAACGCTTTGAAATTCTATTGTTCCGTTCGCGTTGAAGTTAGACGAGCGGCGCAGATTAAACAAGGTGAAAAAATTATCGGCAATCGCGTGAAAGTTAAGATTGTCAAAAATAAGGTGGCCGCGCCCTTTCGCACCTGCGAATTTGATATCATGTATAACGAAGGCATTTCCGTCTCTGGCGATTTGGTTGATTTGGGCGTTGAACAAGGCGTGGTTAAGAAAAATGGCAATACTTATTCTTTCGGTGAGGTTAAATTAGGTACTGGTCGGGAAGTTGCTAAAAAGACTATTAAAGATGATAAAAAATTATTGGCAGAAATCCGCAAAGCTATCTTAGCCGTCGTCAAAAGCAAAGAGATTGAAGAAAATAAATAATAATTATTTAATCGCTCCTTTCCAATCCGGGGAGGAGCGATTTTAAAAATATGTCTCAGACTTTCGTTATTTCAGTCGGTGGATCTTTAGTGGTTAAAAAGGAGGGAATTCAAACCGCTTGGCTTAAAAAATTTCGTCAGTTTATCTTGCGGGAAGTTAAAAAAGGCAATCGTTTTTATTTAGTTGTCGGCGGCGGCGTGACGGCTCGTCAGTATATTAAAGCGGCTAAAAATATAACTAGGGTCAGTGAAGCGGATTGCGACTGGGTCGGAATCGGTGCCAATCGTCTCAATGCCCATTTGGTCCGGGCGATTTTTGGCACCCAGGCCCATCCGGAAATAATCATTGATCCAACCAAGAAAGTAATCAGTCGGAAGAAAATAATTATTGCCGCTGGTTATCAACCGGGTTGGTCGACCGATTACGTCGCTGTTCTACTAGCCAGAACTCAGCGAATCAATAAAGTTATCAATCTTTCTAATATTGATTATGCCTATAACAAAGATCCGCGCTTATTTAAGGATGCCCAGAAATTAATTAACGTCGCTTGGCCGGAATTTCGGCATATTGTCGGCAATGTCTGGCAGCCGGGTACCAATACGCCTTTTGACCCGATTGCCTCACGAACGGCGGCGCAGTATCGAATGGCAGTAGCTATTTTAAATGGCGTTAATCTATCGAATTTTAGTCGTTATTTGCGGGGTCAATCATTTATTGGCACCACCATTAAGTAAATTTGACATATTTTGGGGATTTGCTATTATAGTACTCATGATTAAGAAATTAATAACAATTTCGCTCGGCCTCATTACTTATTTTATCTGGTTTATTAGCCAGCCGGCTTTAGTTATTAATTATGCTTAAATAGATTATCGCAAAATTGAATCCATAATTATAACAACAGCCGGACTAAGAATAGCCCGGCTTTTGTATAGTTTTTAAATAGTATTTTATTAGTTCTTTGAAAAATAATTTATCCTAAATAATCTAAATCTTTTATTATGTTGTCAAAAGCTGTTATTACTGTTGTTCCGCTCCAGAGCGTTGAACCGGAAAGCCCCGAAGATCAGAGTGGTTTTGTTGTCGATGTCGATCGTGAGACTACTCAGGCTACTCAAGCTTCTCAGCCCAAAACATTAATCAGGCCCCCCGTCGCGATGCCGGTTGGCCCCTTGTCGCACGCTTTTTCCGGCGCGCGAGAAGATGACCATCATGGTTATCTCGACGGTATTGGCGGCTGGGGAGGGGCCCGAGACCGCCGGATTTAAATTAACTCGTTACTATTTGTTTTTGAGAAAACAAAAGGAAGAAACAAGAGGACAAAACAAAAAGGACTGCTCACACAGTCCTTTTTCATTGGCTGATTGTATTATTCAGCTAATATTTTTAAGATTTGAGAGTTGACTTCGGCAATAGATGGTCGGCCGTCAATATTTGTTAGTACCCCATGGTTCTGGTAGTAGTCTAGTATCGGCAAGGTTTGAGTCTGATAGGTCTGAAAACGCTTACCAATAGTTTGGGCATTATCATCCGACCGACCTGAAGTCTGACTGCGTAAAATAATTCGATCGATGGCATCTTGCTCATCTAGTTCTAAATTAAGCACTAGGTCTAATTTCAGTCCCTGCGCTGCTAAAAATTTGTCCAGACTGTTTGCTTGATTAAGATTACGCGGGTAACCGTCGAAGATGAAACCGGCTCGATCTAAATTCTTGGTGATAGCGTTTTCAATTAGGCGGACAACCAAAGAATCGGGCACCAGCTCGCCAGCATCCTGATATTTTTGGATCTCTTGGCCTAACTCGCCATTAGCTAATTCTTGACGCAAGAGCTCCCCACTAGATAAATGGATTAGATTAAGTTTTTGGGCGATTAAATCGGCCTGAGTGCCTTTACCAGCGCCTGGGGGGCCGAAGATAACTAGATTTAACATAAATTATTGTTGCCAGTTCATTTCTTCATGTTCTTTCTTATCTCGTCGGCGATCTTCCAATCTTTTTCCCGGGGAACCGGCGTTTAATTTAGAGTTATAGCTTTTGTATAAACCGGGATTATTTGTTTTCTTTCCGGAATTATCAATAGCAAAACCAAATTTATTTTTTTGGTGGATTCTGTGCTCCGATACCTTGCTGCCAAATTTAGTAACACTGGATGAAGGATCATAATCAATTATTTGTCTTTTAGCCTCAGTTTTTAATTCGACTTTAGTCGGACTATTGTCGAACTCAGCATCACCCTCTTCAGCTAGCAGTTTGTTCTGTTTTTCTTCTTTGACAATCGCTCGTTTGTCTCGGTTGGCCAAGATCTCAGTCTCGCCATTAAGTTCGTGCCAAGGAATTACTCGGCCACTCTTGTCAACAAAAACTTCATTATTCATATCAGCGCCGCTTTCCTGAAGTGTTCTTTCAGCCCGCGTGGCGATAGTGTAGGCATCTTCAAATTCCTCAACTTTAGACGTTTTTCCCAAATGAGAATTAATTCCTCGGGGAGGAAGATATTCTGCTTTTGTTTGGGGGGCCTTGTCTAAAGGGGCCTTTTTGACGGGCCAGTTGTCTAGTTTGAAAGACATATATTGTATATATGTTTATGATTGGTGCGCCCAGCAGGATTCGAACCTGCGACCATTTGCTTAAGAGGCAACTGCTCTACCAACTGAGCTATAGGCGCATTACTTAGAATTGCTAAAATTATCTAAACAAAAAAAGTCTTAGACTATTTTATTTTAACGATTTAAATTTATCTGTCAATTCTAACCTGTGGCGGGGGCGGGGCTCGAACCCGCGACCTTAGCGTTATGAGTGCTACGCTCTAACCAGCTGAGCTACCCAGCCCTTCTTAAATATTTCCTCAATTTCGTGTGCGCCCGGTAGGATTCGAACCTGCAACCCCTTGGTCCGAAGCCAAGTACTCTATCCAGTTGAGCTACGGGCGCTCAAAGAGCTTGTGCTAGACAAGCTCAAAACGCCTTTGACCTGAATGATCAATTAGTCATCAGATGGCGTTTAATCTATCTTTTACCTTTTAAAGCCTGCTTCAAATGATAGCCAGTTTTGAATTTGGCTACTTTGACAGCCGGGATGGTAATTCTCTCACTGGGCTTCTGCGGGTTCACGCCGCCGCGAGAGTAGCGAACACGAGACAAGAAGGTGCCGAAACCGGCAATCGTGACCTCGTGGTCGTTTTTTAACTCGTCAACGATTGTGTCGGTTAAGACGTCAATCATTTTTTCGGCCTGTTTTTTGTTCAGGCCCTCGACATCATGATAGATTTTGTCGATGAGTTGTGCCTTGTTCATATTTTTGTATATTTAGCTTAATTAAAAGCTGATTACTCAAATAGTGGCTATTTATTGGGAATTTAGGCTTATCGGGCGTATTCGGTGACCCGCATTTCCCTGATTACATTGACTTTTATCTCCCCTGGATATTTTAACTCATTTTCTATCTTTTTTGCAATATCTCTAGCCAAATTATAAGCCTTGAGGTCATCGATCTGATCTGGTTGGACAAAGACGCGAACTTCACGTCCAGCTTGAATGGCATAGACCTTTTCAATCCCTTCGAACGTCAAAGCGATCTTTTCGAGCTCCTCGAGACGCTGTAAGTAGTTTTCATAGCTATCATTTCTCGCTCCCGGACGAGCGGATGAGATGGCATCGGCGACTTTTACGATGACAGATACTAAAGTAGCTGGCTGGTCATCGTGATGGGTCTCAATCGGGGCAATTATTTCCGGTGGCAGGTTGAATTTCTTGGCAATGTCGCGACCAATTTCCGTATGGTTACCCTGGACCTCATGATCAACGGCCTTACCAATATCGTGGAGCAAACCACCCTTCTTAGCCAAGGTCACATCGGCGCCCAACTCTTCGGCGAGCATGGCAGACAGATGAGCGACTTCAATAGAATGGCGTAAGGCGTTTTGTCCGTAGCTAGTGCGGTATTTTAAGCGGCCAATAATTTGAACTAGTTTAGGATCGAAACCAGTCACGCCCACTTCATACATCGCTTCTTCACCAGCCTTCTTAATATCAAGGGCAATATCTTTCTTGGCGTTTTCAACAGCGTCCTCAATCTTAGTCGGATGGATGCGTCCGTCTTTTATTAAATAATCCAAGGTCTTTTTGGCAATATGGCGGCGGATTAAAGAGAAGCCTGAGACAGTGATGGCGTTAGGCGTATCATCAACGATGATTTCTACGCCAGTCATGTTTTCAATGGCCTTAATATTTCGTCCCTCTCGGCCGATAATCCGGCCCTTCATTTCATCGTTAGGTAAATCGACGGTGGTGGTGGTTAGCTCAACGGTATAATTAGAGACCATGCGTTGCATGGCGAGGGCCAACATATCACGCGATTTTTCATTGATAGCGTCTTCGGAGTTATTTTCTAATTTATTGATTCTGGCCATCAAATCTTCCGCCGATCTCTCTTCAATAATTTTCAATAATATTTCTTTACCCTCTTCTTGGGTTAATTTAGAGATTTCTTCTAATTTGGCGGACTGTTCTTCTTTGATGCTTTTGATTTTCTCCTTGATTTCTTGAACCTCGGTTACTTTGTCATAAAGCTTTTGCTGTTTGTCCTGCAAATCAAGCAATTTTTGGGAGAAGGCATTTTCGCGCTGCTCTAGTCTTTTTTGAAGTTGATTAATATCATTGCGGCGACTAGACTCCTCTTTTTTAGACTCTTCAATAATCTTCAAGGCCTTATCCTGAGCCTTGAGAAGTAGGTCCTTTTCTTTGATCTTAGCATCACTGATTAATTTATCAGCTCGCTCGGCGGCATTACTAATTCTTGATTTAGCGGATTTTTGGTAGAAAAGATAGCCAACAAAAAAACCACCTCCTGCCAAAATCACGTATAAAACATAATTTAGGTATTCCATAGTACTAGTCCGGTTTTTAGGAATTATGGGTGGCTAACCAACAATATTTAGTTTTAAAAATCTTTGACCGCGCCACTAAGGCTAGTCTTTATTTAAGAGTCAAAATCAGATTATTTTTTAATTTTTTAGCTAAAATCAACAAAAAATTCAACGAGGGCATAAATAATTTGTTACTCAGAAATAAATGTCAACAACTTAAGCGCTGGTTAGATCTTTAAAATAATTCCTAGAAACGGGTTTTTAAATTTATTTATTTAAACTTATGAGCTTACTTTAGCACTAATCTTTGGGTTTGTAAAGAATGAAGGACGGGAAATTCGAATTGACTAAACCAGGAAAATAAAGTAATATTAAGGCACAATTAATCAACAAATGATCAAAATATGAATATTACCGAGCTAGCGAGAATTTTAAGGATTCCCCCTCAAGAGTTACGCGATTTATTGCCCCAGCTCGGCTTTGCGATTGGCCAGAAAGCGATTAAGGTCGACAACAACACGGCCAAGAAGATTATTAAAGATTGGCCGTTTCTGCGTCGCCAATGGGAACAGAAAAAGGCGGCCGAAGCGATTAAGAAGCAAGATGAGGTTCTCCCTAAAGAAAAAAAGACTATTTTCGTGCCGCGCGTGATTACGGTTCGAGCCTACGCGGAATTAGCTGGTATCCCAATTAATCGGGTGTTAGCGGAATTAATGAAGAACGGCGTCTTTACCTCGATTAACGAAAAAATTGATTTTGATACGGCCTTGATTATCGGCGAAAACCTGAATTTGGATGTCCAGCTCGCTGAACAGAAAATTGAGGAAGATGAAAAAGAAGATAAAAAATTAGAAAATATTTTAGCCAATGAAGATAAGAAGGATATGAAAACCCGTCCGCCGGTAATTGTCGTGATGGGGCACGTCGATCATGGTAAGACTAAACTATTAGATTCTATTCGCAGTACTAATGTTATTGCTGGAGAAGCGGGCGGTATTACTCAACATATTGGCGCCTATCAGATTACTAGGAATGGCCGCGTCTTAACTTTTATTGATACGCCTGGGCATGAAGCCTTTACCGCCATGCGTAGCCGTGGTGCTAAGGTCGCTGATATCGCTATTTTAGTCGTGGCCGCTGACGATGGCGTTAAACCGCAAACCGTTGAAGCTTTTCGCATTATCGAAGCCGCTAAGATCCCATATTTGGTGGCGATGAATAAGATCGATAAGCCGACGGCCGATATTAATAAGACTAAACAGGAATTATCGACTCAATTAAATATCACTCCAGAAGATTGGGGCGGAAAAATTATTTGCGCGCCAATTTCGGCTAAGGAGGGAACTGGTATTGAGGATTTGCTCGATATGGTTCTGCTGGTGGCCGATACCGACTCGGTCAGTTTAATGGCGAATCCGGACGCGAGCGCGGCTGGGACAGTGGTGGAATCAAACGTTGATAAGGCCGCTGGACCGCTCGCGACAATTTTAGTGCAAAATGGCACTCTTCGCGTTGGTGATCAGCTTTGTTTTAATGAAGTTATTTATGGCAAGGTTAAATCCCTGAAGAATTATAAGGGCGAAGAAATAGACGAGGCCGGGCCTTCTACTCCGGCTAAGATTTTAGGTTTAAAGATTTCTCCGGCGGTTGGTGATATTCTGAATGTTGGCGAAGGCGAGAAGGTTCGCGTCAACAAGATTAAATCCAGTTCGGGGGCGGCAGACTTTTTGCCGTCGGCGGCGGATGATAATCCAGAAGACAAAACCCCGAAAGTAAACGTTATTATTAAGACCGATTTTCTAGGTTCGGCGGAAGCGATTGAAGAATCCCTGCTTAAATTAAATGGCGAGAAAGTTAAAGTGAAGATAATTAGTAAAGGATTAGGCTATATTACCGAGGGTGATGTGAAAAGAGCCGAGGACTCCGGAGCCAAGATTTTAGGCTTTAACGTTCGAATGTCGCCGGCGATGGAAACTTTAGTTCGCGAGAAACAAGTAGTAGTAAAAATATTCTCCGTTATTTATGATTTGATTCGTTTTGTGAAGGAGGAGATGCAGCTGCTCGTTAAGCCGGAAATAAATCGCATCGAACTCGGGCGCCTCAAAGTTTTGGCTGTTTTTCGAACCGAAAGTAATAGTCAGATCGTGGGCGGCAAAGTTCTGGATGGCGAGATTAAGAATAATAGTTTAATTGATGTTCGCCGCGGGGATGATTTCATAGTTTCTGGCAAGTTAACCCGCCTCCAAGCCGGCAAACAAGATGTTGAACAGGTCGGTCAAGATATTGAAGCTGGTTTGAAATATGAAGGAAAACCGATTGTCGCAGAAGGCGATATTTTGGTTGTTTACCGTGAGGAAAGAATTATTGATAAGCTGTAATTATGTCGAAAGTTGAAAAGATTAACAATTTAATTTTGGAGGAGCTAGCGGTTGCGGTTAATCGGGAGGTTGGTTTGGCCAATGCTTTGATTACCATTACCTACGTCGAATGCAGTCCCGATTTAAAAACTGCCAAGGTCGGTTTTTCGGTGATTCCAGATAACTTAGTCGGTAGCGCTTTGCGTAAATTAACGACGGCCACGGGGCAATTAATTCCGATTCTCCGTCATCGCCTGAAACTTCGAAAATTACCGCATTTGACTTGGGAGTTTGACGCGACTGAGAAAGAAGCGAGTAAAATCGAGCGTTTAATTGCGGGTTTAGACGACAATGATGAGGAGTAATTAAAATAAATATAGCTAATATTAAATAAAACTGTCCGATACGGTGGTGCCAGGCTCAGCCTGGACTTTTTTTTATTTATCATCTAGAATGAGTGGTTATGAATTTGAATGATAAATTACAACTAGCTTATAGCAAAATAAAATCGGCCCGCCGGGTTTTACTGGTTAGCCATGTTTCGCCCGATGCTGACGCCCTAGCTTCTTTAGGGGCGATGATTGAGTTTTTGCAAAC
>Ga0172379_10007841_pt1 | contig 13692 bp, 16 predicted proteins | sample GrowelOW334metaG_FD_119756 | JGI IMG/M metagenome (GOLD analysis project Ga0172379, IMG submission 119756) | Groundwater microbial communities from an aquifer near a municipal landfill in Southern Ontario, Canada - Groundwater well OW334 metaG | ecosystem: Environmental > Aquatic > Deep... | reverse complement strand
TTAAAAAATTCCAAAAAAAATACAGGAACTTACTTAAGAACCTGTTTTGTTAAACTTTACTGGTTATGGCGTGGGTCTACCGATCCAAAAAATTTTCGCGCTACCTGCGACAAAAACGGCTTTTATCATGGCGACGTAGTGGAAACCGTTCAGGCAATTTTTAAGGATGTACTCCTCAGAGACTTCCTTAAAGCTAGTAAAATGTTTTACTTCTCCGGCACAATTGCCAGACCAAACACCAGGCTTTGTTCCTTCCTCCGTTTCCTGCATCAATGCCTTTGCACTAATTCCAGCAATACAATATTTATGGCCATTGTCGGCCAAGAATTCAAAAAAACAACTCATAATTTTGTCGTATTATAACAGAATTATAACAGATATATTAAAGTCGAAATTGAGTTATAATTTTAATACTATGAACGGAAGCAACGGAATCAAATGGCAATTTTATTTAACCTCTGAAGAAGCATGGGATGCAATGCTTCTCGAAATTGCAAATGCAAAAAAAAGCATCGACCTAGAACAATACATATTAATTAATGATAACGTTGGAAATAAGTTCATTGAGCTTTTAATGAAAAAAGCTGACGAAGGATTAAAGATAAGAATTTTCTGCGACCAAATAGGTAGCTTCCCTCTTTATAGATCTTATGTAAAAGAAGCTCTGTTAAAAAAAGGAATACCTCTAGTATTTTTTAATCCAGTTCTTCCTTGGAATCCAAACAGAGAATCACTTTGGTATTTTAGGGACCACAGTAAACTTATGATCATTGATGATGAGATCGGATTTACCGGTGGAATATGTTTGGCCGAAGAAATGCAAGGATGGAGAGAAAGCTATGTGAAAATTAAAGGTCCTGTGGTAAGCCAAATGAAAAATGCCTTTGAAGTAATGTGGAATAAAGAATACAGAAAGCCTGCATATTTTTTTAAGAAAAAAAATAATAACCACAATCATATCAGGGATAGGTTTAGATATTTGACTAACTCTCCCCTACCCCGTAAAAAATTTATGTATAAAGAGCTTATCAGAGCAATAAAAAGCGCTGATCATTATCTTTATTTAACTACTCCGTATTTTTTGCCCAACCACCATCTGCTTAGAGAAATAAAAAAAGCTAGCAAAAGAGGAGTAAAAGTTATTTTACTTATTCCCAAAAATCCAAATCACATTCTAATTGAAATTGGTTCTGGAACTTTTTTTGAGGATCTACTGGAACACAATGTAAAAATATTTAGGTATGAAAAAACAATGATCCATTCAAAGACAGCTGTTGTGGATGGAACCTGGTCAACCATTGGAAGCCTTAACCTAGACAACATAAGCCTTCGATATAATTTTGAAGCAAATCTTGTAAGCACCGACAAGGATTTTTCTTTTGAACTTGAAAAACATTTTCTTGATGACTTGAAGCTTTCTAAAGAACTACTTTTAAACGACTGGATGAAAAGACCTTTAAGGAGGAAGATAGTCGAAGTAATAATTTGGCCTTTTAGAAAACTTTTGTAAGTGTAAAAAACATTAAACATTTGTTCTACCCTCCCTGCTAACAGGCAGGGGTTGAGAAAAAAAATAGAGCCTTTTTTTAATCAGACTCTAAGTAATTCTTTATCCTTCTCTTCGTTGTAATCAAAAGGCCTAAGACTTCGTGAATCGAATGCCTTGATGTGGAATTCCCTTTTTCTCTGTTTCCAAGTATCAAGTTTTTTTGGCCAGTAGCGTGGCTTATTCACAGCATACCCAAAAAAATTACGAGGAGTAAAATAATCGAGATTTCCGTCTGCAAAAAGAAGGACCACGATATCTATCGCTGTATTCTGGTACACGATCTGACAAACCAGTACATCATGCTCATACTCTTCTCTTGTCTGGTCAACAGGTATTCCTTTAACAAAAGTTCCAAGAGGAACTTCGTCAAGTTCAACAATTTCTTTTTTCATAGGTGCAGTATTTAAATAAATACTATACCGGAATATAAAAAAACAAAACCCCGTTCTCCTAGGAGAACGGGGTTTTGTTTTTACCCGAAGCACTAAAATTTAGTGCTTGGATTTACTTCATTGCTACGTGATTTGATCTAGGCTTCCAACACTTTGAAGATGAATTCCAAGGGACAGTTCCCTCTCTTTCAAACAAACGTCTTGCATATTGCATATTACCTTCTGTGGTAAATATATCCATATCAAGCTTTTCAGATACATCTGCATGATAATAGGTATTAATTTGCATAACACCAATATCATCAGAATTAACCTTACCTCTAAAAACTGTACCGTCTGGATTAAATTGTCTATTACGAGATTCACAATAAGCAATATCTTGCATAATTGGAATATCTTTAAAATATTCTTTAACCAAACCTTCTACGTTTTTAGGCTTAGCACCTGTAGTAGTTGATACTACTGAGCTATCTGTTTTTGTGATCGAAACTTCAATTTGTGAAGGAGCAACGTTTACTGTGGGTGCATCTGACTGTGGTCTTAGACCAGCAGCGAGAAACCCTAGTCCTGCGATGATTTCTATAATAAGCCTTTTCCTAATTTATAATACGTGTGTCCATTTCTGTCGTTTCCTTAATAAAGAAAAATTTTTTCCTTTTAGGTGTCTTTGTTTTCATAAGAACGCTTTGTCTTAGAAACACTAAAGTCTTTTTTGAGGAAAAAATACATACACGTTTGCACTACTAGAGTACTTCTTGTTTCCTAATTCGCTTTCACCACAAGGGTATTTCCAATTTCTACACGAACGAAGTTCGTAAGAAATTTAGGTCGCTCAAAAGGAAACAAAGTCGCACAAAAGAAAATGACCAGAACAAATCTGATCTCAACTATCATAGCAAATTTAGCAAGTAATGTCAATGATAAAATGGAAAAAATAGACCTTCGTCTAATAAAAATATCCTTATTTAAGGCTATATTTTAACGATATTCATTTGACAAATATAGGCTATTTATGTCCTAATATTTACCACTCATCTAAACTACAGCCAAGGGATTTTAAAAGCCTTGTAGCTTTCAAAAAAAGGCTTGTTATACAAAAGTCTTGAGAAGGCTTCCGCCTCTATTCTTGCACCGTTTATGGCCTTGTGAGGATGTATTTCAGGTGGGATACCAACATATTTCATTATCGAATCTGAATTTAAATTTGAACGGTTATTTGCGATCGGAGGCTTCTTCCCTTTCCAGATCATGTGAGCTAAGCAAATACTATGGAGATCAACAGTTCTCCTTGGCATCGAAAAATCTAGATGATTTCTTTCGGCCGCCGCAATTACAAAAGAAGTATCAAAGTTTGGATTCTGTCCGGACATAGTGTGATCATTCGACTGCTTTGCCCAATCCAAAAAGGCTTTAACTATCTCGGCTTCTGTTTTTTTGCTTTGGTCGTGAAGCTGTTCTTCTGTAAATCCGTTTACAGCGAGAGCTTCCTTTTCAATTTTAGCTCCATCAAAAATTTTGCATTGTTCATAGAACTCTCTTTCAGGTTGGTCAAAATCAACTGCTCCAATAGAAGCGATCGAGTGAACTCGCGGGTCCGTACCAGTTGTTTCTATGTCTAGGACTATCATATGGTTAGGTTATAGATAATAGTTTACAGTGAACAGAAGAAAAATGAAATCGAAAAAGTGGATAGCTCGCCCGTTCAGGTTTTATGAAATAAAAATTGTTCGGGCGACTATTTGCTAGTGGAAAAACAAATTAAATTCTCATTCTCTTTATTAAACGGAATTTTTAAATAAAAAAAATACCAAACTAAAAGTCTGGTGTGTTTACGAATTGACGATATTAAAATCCTCCTAAACCAGCCATTGATTCATAGCCTTCAGGAAAATTTACAAAGCAGTGCAGGTCATCAGGTTGCTCACTTTCGTTCGCATACATGACAGCTTCAGCAACTTCGTCCAATTTGATAACAATAATTGTCGGAGAAATGATGGTGTAGTCAGGTATGATGACTCTCTCACCTTTTCTCATTGTTGAATTTGGTTTGAATACTTGTTCTTCTGGCTCACTTGGATGATTAATCCAAGACCCTGCCATAAAACGATTTAACAGCAGATCCTCCAACAGGACAGCGAGTCCACTGTCTCCAGTAATTCTGATATTGAGAATCTTTGAGCGAAAGAGATACCACCAATCAGGGCCTGTTTCCCAACAAGGCCACCTGAAATACCAAATCCCTCCAACAAATGATTGTAAAAGTGCATTGTCTATATTGTTCATTTAACCTCCTTAAGGTTGTTTTTTAAAACATTAGTGGAAAAGTAATTTTATGTCAACAAATTTAAAAACTACAATTTGAAGCCCTAGAATATCCAGCAGATTGAGCCTCTGATTCGGTCTTAAAATATATCTTGTTTTTGCTTGAAATTTTGTTCGCTCCAGAACAAGTTGAAAGATAATATTTTGTTCCGCTTTTTGAAGCGACAAATGAGCCATCAGAAGGAATATTGGTATTTTCTCGAGTCGTCTTGGCTTGGTAGTTCCCTGTTTGAGACGATGTAGAGCTAAACTGAGCTTCTGTATGATTTTCAAGCGAATATCTTCCCAAAGCAAAGGAGGAAAGCGCAACAAAAATAATCACTGTGGACAGTAAGATCTGCTCTTTTTTATCTTTAAGAGAATCCAGGCCTATCTTGACCCAGTCACTAGAAAATGACCTTGCAATATATTTGCGAAGAGAACTTAGTACGTTATTTCTTAAAAAGTTTTTCATGCCGATCTTAGTTGGATAAATTTATATTAAATTCATATATTGCTAGTAAATAAGGTCATTTTTCAGTGCGGGGTTGACCGGGCAGTGAATTTTGGCATTATTTATTCGCAAGACATTTTTCATATTTAATTTTACAAAAAAACATTTCATTGAAAAACATCATTCTTGATATACCCTTATTATTAGGCTCATAAATGGATTACGATGCCAAAATCTACTGACCCGGTTGATTTTTTGCTCCATTTCTCTTATAATTTCGCTCATACCTATTAATCATAGTTTAACAGAAAAAACACACCATGGCACATAAAAAAGCCGGCGGAACCGCCAAAAACCTGACAGACTCAAATCCAAAGTATCTTGGAATTAAGCTTTCTGCAGGTCAGACTGCAAAGTCTGGAAGTATTATTGTAAGACAAAGAGGAACAAGAGTTTTGGCAGGTAAAAATATTGGAATGGGAAAGGACCATACTCTATTTGCACTTAAACCAGGAATTGTTGAATTCTCACAAAAGAGAAAACAAAACTTTGACGGAACAACTACAGTAAGAAAGATCGTGAGCGTAAAGACAGTTTAAAGTTTTTAATTTCTAATCAACAAAAAAGCCGTTCGCGAAGCGAACGGCTTTTTTGTTTTCTTTTTTATTTCTTAACTCTTACCTCAAATCTCTATTTAGCTGAAATAGAAAGCGTAACATAGGCTTTTTTACCAGAAGCTGTTACTTCTATTTTGTGATCTCCAATTTCTTTAATTGGCTTTTCTAGAGTGATGAACTCTGGAAGGATTTCTGCATGCGTAGATTTTTTAATAAAATCTGCAATTTCTTGTGCGTGTATACCTGCAAATAGGTGTCCTTGTTTGTTTGCTTGAACTTTTATTTCAACAACTTTTCCTTCAATTTCGTGAAGATTCTTCGCAAGAAGATCTTCTTGGATTTTAAGTTCTGCTGCAAGTTCAATTTTAAGAGCTTCAATTTCCTTCAAAGCCTTTGGAGTTGCCTGCTTGACACTTCCGTTTGGAATAAGCATATTAAGAGCATGCCCTTCTGCAACTTCTTTTACTTCGAATTTCTTACCTAGCTTTGGTATATCTTTTAATAGAATTACTTTCATCCCAGTACTAGAATTTTAATTTATTAAATCATTCGACTGATATCTTTAAATATACTATTTTGAAGTAGTTTTTACAAACTTAGTTAAAAATCATTAAAATTCAGTACGGGACGCGTACTGTTTTATTGTTTATCTCGGCTAGCGAGAGGTGTCGCGAAAATGATAATTCATTTTCATGACCCGCGAGCGAAGACGGGGCAAGAGGTTTATCCTCTTATTATTAATAACTTAAATTTAATATATCCTGAGCTTTTTGCAATTGAGGATCAATTCCTGCAGCATAATCTTTATCTGTCATTGGCACAACTACATCAGGAGTTAAACCTTCCTTCGAAATAGACTTTCCAAAAGGAGTTAACCATCTAGCAATTGTTACCTTAAGAGATGTGTCATTTGTAACTGGAATTAACTCCTGAACTGAACCTTTTCCAAAAGTTTGTGCTCCAACAATTTTTGCAATTTTATATTCTTGAAGAGCTCCAGCGAAGATCTCAGAAGCTGATGCACTTCCCTCGTTTGCGAGAATAACTATTTTTCCATTCAAATTATTGAACAATCCATAACCATTACTTCGGTGCTCTACCTTGTTTTTTTCTGAACCAAAATCTTCCGATACAATTATTTTGCCCATGGGTACAAACCAACTAGACATATCAACAGCAGAATCAAGATAACCTCCTGGATTATTTCTGACATCAATGATCAATTTTGAATAACCCCCGTTTATGTATTCACGAAGAGCAGTTCTAAATTGGTCAGTTACATTTGCATCAAATTCATTAACTTTTATATAAAAAATTTGATTATTTATTTTTTTTGTCTCAACTGCGGGAACGGTAATAGTTTCCCTGATCATTGTGACATCAATGTTTTGCCCATTTCTACTTAAACCCAAAGCTACCTTTGTTCCTTTTGCTCCCCTTATCATTTTTACTGCTTCGTCAGCAGAAAATGTTGTCGTATCTTTTCCATCAATGCTAACTATTTTATCGCCTGCCAAAACACCTGCTCTGTCTGCTGGTGAACCTTTGACTGGGGAAATAACTACGAGCTTTGAATCTTTTACTCCAATTACAATTCCGACACCTTCAATACTTCCTGAAAGTTCTGTTTGGAAATTTTTATTTTCTTCTGGTGGAAAATAAACTGTATACGGATCTCCAAGTGATGCAACCATTCCTTTGATAGCTCCGTTAACCCTATCTTCACTAGTTGTTGTAGCAGATGATGTTCCTGTATAAACATAATTTTCATCTAAGGTCTGCCAAACTTTCCAAAAGGTTGTGAAATCTACATTATTAGGCTGACCTTTCGAAGAATTCAAAACAACACTAATACCTTGCACATTATTTGGATTTTCGGTTAATTTTGCATCTGTATAAATTCCTGCAAAAAAAGCGGTTGTTAATAGGAAAACTGAGACAAATCCAATAGATATTTGCCTTGCCCAGTTCTTATAATTTGGTTTGTAAATCATCCCGTCACTAGAATTTTAATTTGTTAAATCTTTCGACTGTTTTCATTTGAATAGATATTTAATGTATGTTTTGCAATATTAAGCTTTATTTAAGCAATTTAACGTATTTTAAAAAAGATCTAACTTTGATTATGTCCAAACCTTTGTATTTACTATACCTTATATCTCTTGAAAAACTTTACTTTTATTAACTTTTGAACTTAATTTCTGGACATAATCCAATTAAAATTTCAGCGCTAGATCATAACTGCCATTATCTCAAAGAAGAGCGTTTGGAGCAAGAAAATGATCATAGAAATAAATTCAGTCAACTTGGAGGCCAGACCTCCTCTTGAGAGGTCTGGCCTCCAAGTTTTACTACTCTGAATTCCCGTTTTCACGGGAATGACAAACCATAGTATAATTTCAAAGCAATGTTTTTAAGCAAATTATTTCAGAAAGAAAAAGGACAAGAAATCTACTTTTTTAACACCCTTACTCACAAAAAAGAAAAATTTATTCCTATAAACAAAAAAGAAATAGGAATGTATTCCTGCGGACCAACTGTTTACAATTACATGCATGTTGGAAACCTAAGGTCATATGTTTTTGCCGATACAGTAAAAAGAGTTCTTCAATATAACGGATACAATGTTAAACATATAATTAATGTTACAGATATCGGACACCTAACATCAGACAACGATGAAGGAGAAGACAAAATGGTCAAAGCTCTAAAAAGAGAAGGCAAAGCAATGACCCTTGAAAATCTGCGAGAAGTTGCTAATTTTTATTTTGATAAATTTAAAGATGATTTTGAAAAAATAAACATTATAAATCCTGAAAAATTTGTTTTTGCTAGCGATGAAATTCCTGCTCAAGTAAAACTAATTGAAACCCTTTTAGAAAAAGGTTTTGCTTACAAGACTTCAGATGGAATTTATTTTGATACAGCAAAACTTTCTGATTACGGAAGACTTGGCGGAGCAAATTCAGAAATGGAATCTAGAATTGCTCAAAATGCAGAAAAGAAAGATCAAAGAGATTTTGCTTTATGGAAGTTCAGTTCGACTCTGCTCACTGCAAGTGCAGAAATAATTGGCTTTGAAGCATCTTTTGGTAAAGGATTTCCTGGTTGGCACATTGAATGTTCTGCTATGGCAATGAAATATCTGGGAAATACTTTTGATATTCACACAGGAGGAATTGATCACATTCCTGTACATCACAATAATGAAATCGCTCAATCAGAAGCAGCTACAGGTAAATTACTTGCGAATTATTGGCTACACAACAATTTCATCACAATAGGAGAAGATAAAATGGCTAAATCTGGTGAAAATTTTCTGACTCTAAATACTTTAATAGAAAAAGGGATAAATCCCCTAGCTTATAGATACTGGCTCTTACAATCTCGCTATTCAACTCGAATGGATTTTTCAATTGACGCAATTAAAGCCGCTCAAACTGCGTTTGAACGGCTCGCTGAATTTATTTCAAATACAGAAAAAATTGGGAAAATAAATTTAAAATATAAAGAAAAATTTAATACAGCGACCAATGATGATCTTGATACACCAAAAGCAATAGCACTTGTTTGGGAAATTTTGAAAGATACCTCCCTATCAGATGAAGATAAAAAAGCTACTATCCTAGATTTTGATAAAGTACTTGGATTTGAACTTTCTGAAGTTAAAAAAACAGAAATTGAAATTCCTGCAGAAATTCAAAAACTTCTCGATGAAAGAAAAATCGCTAAAGAAAATAAAGACTGGGCAAAAGCAGATGAAATTAGAGAAAAAATAAAAAGACTTGGATACGAAATAATCGACTCATCTTCCGATCAAAAATTAAAGATAATCTAACAAATATCCTTTATTTATTGGAATATTTTTCAACATATATTGCATACCCAATTATACGTTATATAATATAGCTAAATTTCCTTTAGGGCGGTCTAAAACCTTTTAGACCGCCCTAAACCTAGATAGGATTTATTTAATACTCAAAAAAGTTTCAGCGATCTTCAGATCTTCCGGTGCAGTGATCTGAAGCCAAAATCGTGCCTGAATGGCCTTTATATTAAAATCATTTTTTGCAGAGAGAATTGTTTGTGGTAGGCCATATTCCTTATCTGTAATTTTTACCATTTCATAATCGAAAATTTTTGGAGTCATAGTATACATTCCAGCGCACACAAAACCTTTTTCATCTACTGTGTATTTTTCAAGAATATTCTTGATATGTCCTTCTTCGTCAAAAATTACTTTTGCTTTTCCTTTAAGTGAATCAACTTCTCTCATTAAAATAGACCACTCGTATTTCAAACACTCTTCCATATCTTCTTTGGAATAAATATCATCTCCCATCATTACCAAAAACTTTTTTTCATCTTTTAAAATTTCTTTGCATAAAAACAATGAATGAGCAGTTCCCAAAAGTTCATCCTGAACAACGTAAATAATTCTTCTGCCTTTGTAGAATTCTCCGATCGTATCTGTAATTTTATTTTTTAGGTGTCCCACAACCAAAATTACCTCATCGATAGATGAAGGCAAACTATCAAGTTTGTGTTCAAGTAGTGTTTTTCCTAAAACCTTAAGCATTGGCTTTGGAGTCAAAACGGAAAGATCTCCCATACGAGTTCCTTTTCCTGCGGCTAATATAATGGCTTTCATAAGGCAAAATTATATCTAATAACTGCCAATTTTAAAAGCCCAAAAGCTATCCCCAGCTTTACCACAGCTTTGTCCTATTAAAAAGCTTTTAGATAATTTACTACCTGATAGAATAGGTGAATGGCAATCACAAAAAGCATAAAAAGAGACAGTCTTCGAATTCCGCCTCAACACATCGAAAGTGAAATGGCTCTTCTTGGAGCGATCATGCTTAGGCCTGATGTAATTCACGATGTGGCTGATCTGGTTTTTCAAGAATCTTTTTACGCAGAAAAACACAGGATGATCTTTGGAGGAATGATGGAGCTTTTTTCAAAAAATGAACCTATTGATCTGCTTTCACTTTCAACAAAACTAGAAAATAAAAATACTCTGCAAGCTATCGGCGGAAAAAGTTATCTTACTGAATTAGTTCAAAGCGTACCTTCTACAGCCAATGCAGTTTACTACGCCGAATTGGTAAAAAATAAATATTTACTTCGCCGTCTTATTGAAGCCGCAGAAAATATTAGTGAAATGGGATACGGTTCTACTGAAGGTATTGAAGAAATTATTGATAAAGCCGAAAAAGAAGTTTTTGAAATTTCTACATCAGGTAGTTCCAAAAAATTTATTGATATTAAAGACACTCTTAGTGAGGCTTGGGAAAGATTAGAAAATCTTCACAAATCTGGAGGAGCACTTCGAGGAATTCCAACTGGTTTTAGAGATCTAGATAACATGCTTTCGGGTCTACAAAAATCAGACTTAATTATTCTTGCAGCCCGACCTTCTATGGGAAAAACTGCTTTAGCCTTAGATATCGCAAGACAAGCGGCTGTAAATCATAATATTCCCGTTGCAATTTTTTCTCTCGAAATGAGTTCGGGACAATTAGTTGACCGTATGCTTTCTGCTGATTCAAAAGTTAACTCTTGGAAATTTAGAACAGGAAAACTTTCAGCCGACAAAGACTTTGGAAATATTAGAAACTCTTTGGACAGACTTTCCAAGGCTCCAATTTATATTGACGATGAACCCGGAATTAATTCCTTAAAAATGCGTTCAATCGGAAGAAGATTAAAAAGAGAGAAAAATATCGGCTTGATTATTGTTGATTACCTTCAACTTATGACCCCAGTCTCTTCAAGAAATTCCGATAACATTGTTCAACAAGTGACTGAAATTTCTAGATCGCTTAAGCACTTGGCAAAAGAACTTGAAGTGCCTGTACTTGCCCTTTCACAGCTTTCTCGTTCTGTAGAAACTCGAGGAGGAAACGGAAGACCTAAACTTTCTGACCTACGCGACTCTGGTTCTATTGAGCAGGATGCCGATGTTGTTATGTTCATTCATCGAGAAGACAAATATCAGGAAAATTCAACCAAAAAAAATATGGCGCAAATTCACGTGGATAAACACCGAAATGGACCAGTAGGAAGTGTTGAACTTTTCTTCGACGAAGAAAGAACAACTTTCCTAAACCTAGACAGATCGAATATTGGAGATTTTATGCAGGAAGATGTATTTTAAGCTAATTCAAAAGTCAAAATGCAAAACTCAAAATTACAAGTAAAAATTAAAAAGTTTAAATATTTGTTTTGTAGATGTTTTAATCTTAAGTTTTTAATTTTGAATTACACTTTTGCATTCTAATTTTTAAATTCTGATTTAATTAATATGGATAATAAATTTGAACAGTTAGTGGAAATATTTAGGGAATTTCCTGGAATTGGTCCTCGTCAAGCAAGACGTTTTGCGTATTTTGTTATTTCTAAACCTTCTGGTTTTTCTGACGAGATCTCTTCCCTTTTAAAAGATGTGAAAAAGGCAATTTCGCAGTGTCCTATTTGTCTCAAATACACAATGGGAAAAAATGGCGGAATTTGTGAAATTTGTTCAGATGATACGCGTGATAAATCTATTATGGTTGTGGCCAAAGACACAGACCTTCAAACGGTAGAAAAAAGTGGAGTGTTCAAAGGAAAATATTTTGTACTTGGAGGATTACTTTCAATTCTCGAAAGAGAACCGGAAAAAAGAATAAGAATTAATCAGCTTAAAGACAGAATTAAAAAAGGAATAATTGACGGAAGCAAAGAAATAATTCTTGCCTTGAACGCCACATCCGAAGGAGAAACTACAGCAGAATATTTAAAAGAGACCTTAAAAGAATTTGAGATAAACATTTCAGAGCTTGGACGAGGAATTTCTACTGGAACAGAAATTGAATATTTGGATAAAGAAACTCTAAAAGGAGCTATTGAAAATAAATCCTGACGCTAATTCTACTTAGAGGTGAAGCCTCTAAGTTCATATTTCCATCCTGGTTGCCAAATAAACTTTGCTGAAACAAGTTGTTCAAGAGGTATTCCATTTATTAAATGATCAAGTCCATATTGAGTGGCTCGATGCCCTATGATCAAAACTTTTTTGTTATTGTATTTTTCAAAAAGAGAATTTAAAAAATCTTTCATCCTAGCTGTAGTTTGTTCATAACTTTCACCATTTGGAAAAGGAATTTTAATTCTTTTTATTTTTTCTGATTCAACTTCTTCACGTGGATGTTGAGTTAGGTCACCATAATCACATTCACGTAATCTTGAATCTTTAATGATTGGGTATTTGTTTCCAAAAGCAATTTCTGCGCACTTATAAGAACGCTGTAGATCTGAACAAAATATCGCATCAAAAATTTCTGTTTCGTGTCTCTTCCCCATATCTCTTGACCGTCCTTCACCTAATGGAGACAAAGCAACATCATTAAACCCTGAAGCCAATTTTGCCTCATTATCAAAAGTAGTTCCATGTGCTTCAAAAATTATTTCTATCATTTATTTATATTATCATTTTGTTTGAATTCTAAACAATTTACTTAGAGGCGAAGCCTCTAAGTTCATATATTTTGATAAAAAAAATACCGACAAAGTGTCGGTTGTTCAATTTTCACACAGATCGAGAGACTCCTCAATGATCTGGCGGAAAATTTTCTGAATATTGGTTTTAAAATTCCGTTCTTCGCAGGAACAGGAAAACAAAACCTTGCTCCTGTGCAGGTCGATAGGACGAGGATGTCGAGTAAGAGAAAGGTAATTGAACCCCCATTCCATATCCGAAGTAATTTCGATTATGAAGGTCCCTTTACAATCACCGATTGGCGCCCGCGGACCCCTGATCCGAAAAATTTGTTTGGGATCAAAAATCCGAATCAATGCAGCAATCTTCTTTTCGACATGCCTGTGAAGCGGAGCTTCCTCAAGGCCGATAACAACGATCGCGAATTTGTGATCAAAGACACCGGGACGAACAGACCGACTAAGCACCCACATCCCGAACCGAAGGGTTAATTTCATCAACATTTTCATGGCTTTTTTATTTTTGTGCAGGTCAAAGGAATTTCGGAGGAATCCGATCTTCACCACATATGCAGTTTTTTAATGACCAAGGTTAGCTAGATTTAACCATATAATTTTGCAAAAGGAAAGACTTACCGAATATAAGCTATTTCTTTTACGAATAATAAAGTTCCCCGCAGCAAGCAGACAGAGGTATTAAATACCAGAACTCGCTTTCACCACAAGGGTACTTCTTATTTTCTAATTCGTTCCTCATAAGAAAATAAAGTCGCACCACAAGAGTATTTCCAATTTCTACACGAGCAGAGCTCGTAAGAAATTTAGGTCGCTCGTACTTAATCCGCCCCAAGGGGCGGGGTATTTACCCTTTGTTCCGACTTCGCTCGGACGTCA
>Ga0172379_10007840_pt1 | contig 13692 bp, 11 predicted proteins | sample GrowelOW334metaG_FD_119756 | JGI IMG/M metagenome (GOLD analysis project Ga0172379, IMG submission 119756) | Groundwater microbial communities from an aquifer near a municipal landfill in Southern Ontario, Canada - Groundwater well OW334 metaG | ecosystem: Environmental > Aquatic > Deep... | reverse complement strand
TTTTCAGTGGCAAGATCAATCAAACCAGTGAAGGCAGAAGCCTCAAGAATGGACGTTTGCATCGACATACTCTCCCGATTTTGTACCCATCAGAGCCTTACCAGCAGGCTCTTTTGAGAAGTTACCCTGATCATAAATTTTGATTCCACGCACATAAGATTTTTGCACTTGACCAGTAAACGTGCGCCCTTCGTGAGGCGTTACTTTGTGTCGATGCTCAATCATTGACTGCTCAATTTTGAAAGATTTATCGCTATCAAAGACGACGATATCTGCGTCCATACCTTCTTCTAATGAGCCTTTGCGCTTGGCTAAACCAAGAAATTCAGCTGGCCGCTTAGACATCCATTCACTGACCTGGGCGAGGGTATGACCGCGTCTTTTCGCTTCGCTATAAACTGCCGAGAGACCGAACTGAAGAGAAGAAATACCACCCCAGGCCTTATCGAAGTTGCCTTCTTTCAAAAGTTTGAGTTCAGGAGTACAAGGTGAATGGTCCGAAACAATAAAATCGATTGTGCCATCGGCCAGGCCCTGCCAGAGCTTCTCACAATTTTCACGTTCGCGAATTGGGGGCGTACATTTAAATCTGGTATCACCGTCGGCAATATCTTCAGCAACCAGAGTCAAATAGTGCGGACAGGTCTCAACTGTTAACTTGAGCCCTTCTTTCTTTGCCGCAGCAATCATTGGCAAGGCGTCGGACGAAGACAAATGCACAATGTGCACGCGACAATCGAACTCGCGACAAAGGTCTATCATCAGCTTGATTGCTTCGTTCTCCCACGAGCGTGGTCGTGAGTTGAGGAAGTTAGAGTACTTGTGCGGAGCAGCGGCGAAGTCGCTAATTGCTTGGGCATCGTCTGTGCTTGGGCTCGAATGGCCAGAACTAGAATGCGAGCAATCAAGCTCTGCATGCACCAACAGAGGCAGACCACGCTTAGCTAAGATTGGCATAGCTAACTCTAAATCGCTACGCTCAACATTGGGAAAATCATCAATTCCTGAATGAATGAGAAAACACTTGAAGCCCATTACACCGAGATCAATCATTTTATTGAGTTCGCCACTGTTACCAGGAACGACTCCACCCCAGAAGCAAAGGTCGACAGAGAGCCGTCCTTCGATGTGCTTAAGCTTTTCACGAAAGGCATCAGCACTGGTAGTGACAGGAATACAATTAAGAGGCATATCGGCCAAAGTAGTGATACCACCGGCAGCGGCAGCACGAGTAGCAGTCGTGAAGCCCTCCCACTCAGTGCGACCTGGTTCATTGATATGAACATGACTGTCTACCACTCCGGGCATAACCACAAGGTCGCCCACATCTTCAAGGGCAAAGCCTAACGGCACTTGGTCAAAGCCAACAATTTTGCTTATTTTGCCCTCTTCAATTAAGAGTGCAGCAGCTTCGAAGCCTTTAGAGCGCAAAACGCGCCGACTTCTAATCGCCCATTTATTATTGTGCGACCAATCTATTGAACCATCATTTGCACTATGCTTTGCAGACTTACTTGACTCTGACAAATCAGCCACCTCTCTTGATTGTCCCGGAGATTAGGCCATATGGCTCATCAATGGGCACGAAGATTTCATTCTGATTCTTCTTACCAAAAGGCTCGAGGTTGAAGGCGATGCGATGTTGGTTTGGCATAGTGATGCTAATTTCTTCGATATCAGAAATAGCAGCGAGCACAGCTTCTCCCATTTCGTAGAGAGTCTGTTGCACAGCTAAACTGTGTTGAGTAGCGAAAATATCGAGAATTATGGTGCGAATAGTATCGTAGTTCTTGTTAAAGTCGATCTTGTCTGCTTCGCTTTTGGTCTCTGCTCTATACAACCACGAAGCTTCAATGCTAGTGGCCATGATGCGATCGCGGGCCTCAGGCAAAGTTGTATATTGATCGCGAATGAAACCCCAGAACTGCGAATCGGTTGTCTTGGCCACAACTAAATTATCTATTCCGGATTGCATCGAGATGCTCTCGCGGTCGGCAATAACAGAGGCTATTCGCTTCTCATTGCCACCAGAAACAAAGGCATGGGGGTGCGGCTTTCCATCGGTGGGGATGCGCAGCCAGAGGTCTTCGACAAGATGAACAGTGGCTTCGGTCACGTGTGAATACGTCTTCAAAAAATGCAAGGCCAAATCGTGAGCAAAGCTCTCAAGCGTCGTGAACGGGTGCTCAGCGGCCAAGACATAAACTGTATTCTTCATTGAATCGGTGGCAATGATCTGACTATTGTCGCCGTCTAAGTATGACCCGGCGAAATCGCCCTCGAGCTGAATGTTGGCAGTCAACTCTCTCAGTTCTTGATAGTCAGCATGTCGAATGATTTTGCTAAGACGAACGCCAGATTTGCCATAAGAATTGTGCACCAGCCTGCTAGATTTCGCGCTTGGCTTTGTGCTCGAAATGGCACTAGACTTAGAATCTGGCGAGCTCATAGTCACCCCTGCATTTGGAAAGTGTTGCGACCAAGGGATTCCGCGGAATAGAAAGCAAGCGTATATTGACGCGCTATAGGACAGGCAAGCTCTAGGGGTGCAATTGTCGCATCCCGAGGTACCTCTTGGCTTTTCACCAAGTTGCTTGACTTCCTCTAAATTCTTCTCAGAATATCCAGGGAATTATCAATTAGCCGCCAGTTAGCCGTTCGTTAGGCGCCAAATTGAAAGGCGGAAATTGCCATACCCATGACCGTTTCACTATATGTGCGCCGACCCAAGTCTTGACCAGCCGCCCCGGCAACAACCATCAATGGCAGCAGGTGTTCTTCGCGGGGATGAGCCGCGCGAGCAGACGGCGCTGCTTCCCAGGCCGTGAGATTTTCGCTTCTGACTGCTTCAGGCTGCTGCGAAATGGCTTGATCTAGCCACCGATCAAAGTGAAGTGAATGAGGGCCACTGTCACCTTTGCCAAACGATCGCAAATTGTGATAGCTCATGCCACTTCCCACTATCAACACTCCCTGCTCGCGCAACGGTGCCAAAGCCTGGCCAAGTTTGATATGAAAAGCAGGGTCAAGACCCTCTTTGAGCGACAGTTGTACGACTGGAATATCAGCAGAGGGATAAATCAGCTTAAAAGGAATGAAAACACCGTGGTCGAGACCGCGCTTTGAATCTGTGCCGCAGTCGATATTGTTTTGCTGTAGCAATTTGACGATCTCTTCAGCCACGGCCGGTGAGCCCTGAGCCGGATAGGTAAGCTCATAAGTGTGCGGCGGGAAGCCATAATAGTCGTAGAGTAAATCGGGCTGAGCGGCTGTATTGACAGTAACGTTCGGCTCTTCCCAATGTGCGGAGACAATCAGAAGCGCCTTGGGCTTTTCTGGAATAGATTGAGACAGTGCCTTCAACCAAGCGGCCATGCCATCCCAAGTACCGGGCGGCCCCATGCCTTCCATGAAGAAACAAGGGCCTCCACCGTGGGGAATATAGATGGTCGGCTGCTTCTTACGGCTGCTGCTAGATTCTTGGTTCGTACTTGCATCTGTCATGGGGATACCTGCTCGTCAGTACAGTTCATTATCGCTTCAATTGAGGAAAACACGCATGGCCAATGCGTGAGAACTGACATATATTGCAGAAACCGAGGCGGTTAATTAGGTGAAATTGGAGAATACATGCCGGATACACAAACGTTAATAGCACAGGCCTACTCTGCCTTCAACGCTCGCGACATCGACGGCGCAATGACTCTTATGAGTGATAACGTCAGCTGGCCCAAGGCATCGGAAGGTGGACGTGTGGTCGGCAAAGAAGAGATTCGCGCCTACTGGACCCGTCAATGGTTAGAGTTTGATCCGCACGTGGAGCCCCTCGAGGTAATCGAAAAAGAAGGCAGCACGACCAAAGTCAAAGTGCATCAACTGGTAAAGAGCCTAGGTGGCGAAGTTCTTTCTGATAGCGAAGTGTGGCACGTCTACACCATCACCGACGGCTTAATAGAGCGAATGGATCTAATAGACAGCGAAGTTTCAGCCGTTTGGCAAAAATAGTGAAACTTTTTGACCACTCCTCTCGTATCAGTTTTAGATAGGCTGATTAGAAAGGAGAAAGCAGCGTGAAATTAAATAAGTTGGCCGTGCGCGTGAGCCCGGCTCTACTCTGCCTTTCTTTAAATTGCTACCCTTATTGCTATCCTCTAGCCGCCCAACCTCAACCCTTGCAAGGTCAAGTCATTACAAACGAGGCAATCACGACCGCTCCAACAGAGCCTGATCTCAACACTTTCATCGGCGTCTGGAAAGTTGAAATTCCCAAACTCAGACGCAAGCCCACTGTGACAATTACAAGTATCAGCGCCAACCAAGTGAGCGGCACGTACAAAGGTCTCCTGGGCACCTTTCCGCTTTGGGGCAACTACCTAGTTGAAAGCGGCGAAGTACGGCTATTCGTCGACTTCTCGCGATCAAAATTAGCGCGCATGACACGCAAGAGCGAAAAGGCAATTGCCCACATGACAGGAAAAGTAGACATGGCTGAACGCACCATCACAGGCTCAGCTTCATTGCCAGAATTCAGCAATCGCGTCTTTGCATTCAATGGTCGAAAGACAAACTGAGTATGAGTAGCCGAAAAATCGCGTATCTGCCCAACTGGCACCCAAAAACTAGCAACTAGCCAGCTTCGCTCTTGGCCTCAATAGGCCGCTGCACCTCGGCTGGTTCAACACTTAAGTACGCCGGTGGATCGGCCGTAATGAGACGCACACCACGATCGCTACTGTAATAAGTCCAGAGCCATTCAAAGAAAACAGCCAAGCGATTGCGCAAACCAATTAACGACAAAATGTGAATAATAAGCCAACTGAGCCAAGCAAGATATCCACTCATATGCGCCTGAATGGGCCAATGTAAGTTGGCAACGGCCCTTCGCCGGCCGATAGTAGCCATATCGCCTTTATCAGAATAGTGAAAAGCAGTGCGCGGTTTACCAGCAAGATCGCAAACGATTTCGCGAGCAGCGTGCTCGCCCATTTGCATAGCACAGGGCGCCACACCGGGCACAGGCTTACCGTTCTGCTCAAAGTGAGCAACGTCGCCGCAGACAAAAATATGGGGAAAGCCAGGAGGATTTAAAAACTGGTCGACAATGACACAGCCTCGCCGATCAAGCTCAGCGCCTAGTAATTTGCTGGCCGACGAGGCCTGTACACCTGCCGCCCAAACCACTACAGAAGCGGGAATTGAACCAGTTTTGGAGTTATCCTCAGGTGTGCCGTTAGCGTCAACACCAGCATTAGCATTGCCACCGCTTTTGGTGCTGATACTATCAGCCTTTACATCGGTGACGATGGTTGAAAGTAATACTTCCACTCCCATATCTTTAAGCTGCGCTAATGCCTTAGCCGATAGATTCTCAGGGTATGGTGCAAGAATGCGAGGCAGGCCCTCAACCAGAATTGTGCGCGCTTTGGTCGGGTCAATAAAGCGATAATCTCCGCGCATAGAAATGCGACAAATGTCGGCAATTGCTCCGGCCATTTCTACGCCTGTTGGGCCACCACCAATGACAATGAAGTTGAGCGGTTTGTGACTGCCCGTTTTTGCCATTTCATTTTCTGCATTTTCAAAGGCAACGAGAATGCGGCTGCGTATCTCGATGGCATCCTCGATTGTCTTCAAACCAGGTGCAAACTTTTCCCACTGTTCGTTGCCAAAATATGAGTGCTTTGCCCCTGTGGCTAAAATCAAATAGTCAAAATCGATGCTGCCCAGCTCACTAAAATATGCCTGCTTCGCTGCCATGTCGATGCTCTCAACTTCGGCCAATAAGACTCGAACGTTCTTAAACTGACTTAAGATGCGCCGAATAGGTTGAGCAATGTTTGCCGGTGAAAGAGTGGCGGTGGCAACCTGATAAAGCAATGGTTGGAAAGTATGGTGATTTTTGCGATCAACCAGAGTGATTTCAACTGGGCTAGCCGCCAAAGCTTTTGCCGCATTTAGACCGGCAAATCCGCCGCCAATGATAAGTACCTGTGGTCTGTCGCTAGCATGTTTCATGGCTTCCAACTTTTGGGACTGGGTACTTTTCGAACTTTGTCTAACGTCTTGTCTCACAAAAATGAGAGTTCGCGATAGCCATACTAACCTGATTGGACAAAGGCTCTAAACAATTTAAGTCAGGGCTTCTGGGCTTTGCCTTCTAAAAGCAGGCAGCACAGGGTTTTGTATGGCGCGGCCGGTGAGCCTAAAGGCGATTTCATAAACCTGTTAGAAATTCCCTTTGGTTTTCTTATACACCTTGGCTAGGTTTAAAGCCATAACCACACTTTAATTACACGCGGAAAACTATTTAGCTTCAATTCACCACAGCACCTCCCCAGTCGAATCTTCACAGCACCACGTGCCGGGAAGTTCATCGGGAGTAATTGTCTGAAGCTGCCGCACAGAATCTGCAATCTCAAACCAAAGGGATCGTCATGAATATTTCAAAAACAGCCTCGTCCCAGGGGCTTGAGCTTTATCACGCGATCTGGGAAACCATCGCTGCAACCTTCTACGACAAGTCGAGATTGGCGAACTGGAGCTCTTTGGAGCATAAGTTCGACGATGTCATCGATAGCGAAGAAAGTGCATTGCGCTACGCCGATGAAATGTTGGCTTTGCTCAATGACACCTACACCGAACGCGTGATAGCACCCGCTACCTTCGTTGCTCCCGCGAGCGCCGACGACACGCCTGCTACCGCACCCACTGCTGAGAACTCTGACGTCATGTCAGCCCTCTCACCCAGCAAGATAGGCTACCTGCGCATCAGCAGCTTTGATCGCGAAGATGTCGTTGAGCTGGTTCAAGCTGCAGTGGAGAAAATCGCTACCTGCGAAGGTGTGATTCTCGACCTGCGCGGCAACAGTGGCGGCAGAATGCATCAAGCCATGGAATGCTGCGGCTTCTTCCTCGACCAAGGGCTTCTTGCCACTCTCAAGTTTCGCCACGAAGAAGGAGAGAAAGTTCGCCAATACTTCCTCAACGAAGACCAGTTCTTCCTCACCGAAGAAATCTGGAACAACGAGGGAACGACTGGCGAAGGCTTGCTCAGAACGCTACCCAGCGATTTGTACAAGCGGCGACCGGCTCTTCTCTTCGGCAAACCGCTGGTCATTCTCCTCAATCGTCGCACAGCCAGTGCCAGCGAGATGATGATCTGCGCCCTCGTGCAAAACGGCATCGCCGGCAAAGTGCACATGGTTGGCAGTGGCTCTACCGCTGGCAAAGGCATCGGCCAAGCCACATACGAGCTGTGCCAGGGTAAGGTCAAACTGCGTGTCACTCGTTGCCATTGGTTCGCTCCTGGCGGCGAATGGCTCGGAGATTGCGGTCAAACCGAACGCAACGGCATCGAACCAGAGACTTTGGTCACTGGCGACACCGGACCGGAAGCACTCAAGGTGGCGGCGGACGAACTGCGCAAACTGATGGCATTGAGCACTCAGTAGTGCTTCAGTGGCAACTCAGTGATCACCGTTCAGACTAGTCAAAAATGGCGCGGTATGGGGCTTCGGCTTCCTACTGCGTCATTTTTTTCAACGAGATCTACTTCTTGATGTAGTATCTCAAAGCCTTATTTTTTTTCAACAGAGGGTCACCGAAATGCAGGTTTAAAGTCAGCTCAGTGCCTACTCAACTTCTACGCCCTTCAAGTCTGATCTAAATTTCTCGCGCAGTTTGGCCAGCGTTTTGGGTGTCCCCATCTTTAGTTTTTTCAGTGCTTTAAACTGCCGCAAAATTGGAATTGAAGCTTCTTCCAGGTCACAGTCAAACAATTCAATGGTCTCCAGCTTGGGCAAATTGGCCAACAATTTCAATTCGTTTAAAGTCATTGGATCAGTTTCGAATTTTAAATGCTGCAGGCCCGAAAGCTCTGAAATTGCTTTGTAATCTTGGTACGTCAAATTGCTTTCGTGCACATCTAAATATCTCAGATCTTTGCTCCCCTTCAATTTGAGAAGCATCGGAGTGATATTGCGACAGTGACTACATCTGAATTCTCGAATCTTACCCCAGCAAGTTGCGCGTGCCAAAGTAATACCATCTATAGCGCCATGAGAGCCGTCAAACTTTTCTAAATCAACAAATTTGTTGAGCGAAGCAACACTCTTATTAGTCAAATTGCGAGCATGGTGAATTATCAACTCATTTATGCCAGGAATGGCTGTACAAGCTTCGAGTATGGCGTCACTATTTGAATATTCTTTCAATTCTACGGCAGCAATCTCGCCACGCCTAAAACGTTTGAGATATTGTGGATACTTGCCGACAATGCGCGAAGGAGAGAAACACAGCCAATCCGTTGGGCCATAGTGTAACTTTCCTTTGGCAGGCTGCGTCTTCTCTTTATTTGTAGTCCAGTTATAAGAACGTATCTTGCCTATGAGTACATCAGTAGGAAAATCAAAATCTACAAGCCAGCCATTCTTGACCTCGCGCATCACGCCAAAAGGCTTATCTGATTTGACAGAAGGACCTGGCTCTTTGTCTTCTTCTGGGTCAAGCTTTGATTTTTCATGATGATGATGGTGCGTCACAGGCTGCTTTGCCTGAGCACCGCTCTTAGTACCAGGGCTAGCATTTTCTCCTGGGTTAGTAACGCCTGGACCAAGCAATTTTTGTGAAGCCTTATAGTTTGGATCTGAATTCGGATTTAGGCTAGAAGAACCCAAACGTGCCTGCTTACCTGCGTTCTTTATAGCTAAAAAAGCGAGACCTGAGGTTACGACCGCGGCCACTGCAATAGTGAGAAAAATGACTTGAGCCTTTGGGCGACTTTGCTGTGTAGTTATTGTCGTCAAAGCACGAACATCTGCGCTTGGAACATCTTCGGCGGCAGATTCACTGGCAGACGTATCATCTTCGCTGCGCTTTGCACTTGGATCAATAGTCCATTCTAAATCGTACTGTGAGTCTTCATTTAATTCATCATCTGAATCAGACTCGCTCCCTCCTGAAACCCAGACCTCGCTCTGTAATGACTCTTCGCCATCAAACTGAGAATCTGAATCTTCTGCTTGGCTGAGCATAGCGCGGCGCCCTAGACCAAGATCTTGGCCATGAACAATACCGCTGCTCAGAGAAGGGAGCGGATTGCTGAAGTGAATTGCAGTGAGATCTGCCACCAGTTCTTGCATATTTTGGTAACGACGATTAGGGTCTTTCGCCAGCATGCGCTCAACGACAATCTGAACTGTTGGCGGGAATGTTATTGCTTCATCGGTAGTGCCTTCAACCACCGCGTTGAGCTGTGGAATAGGCGCGCTCTGATGCATGAGCATAATGTCTACAGCCGAATTGGCTTTGAACGGCAAATCTCCGGTCAGCGCTTCGAAGAACGTGACGCCCAACGAATAAACATCACTGCGAGCGTCAACAACTTGCCCTAACCCTTGCTCGGGGCTCATATAAAACGGACTGCCGAACACCTCTCCCGCACTGGTTAAATGCTGTTGCGCGATTTCGCTATCAGCAGTGAGCTTAGCAATGCCAAAATCTACAATCTTGACAGTAGCTCCGCCTGCATCTGGTCTATCTAGCAGCATGACATTGCCCGGCTTTATATCGCGGTGAATGATTCCCTTGCTATGGGCATAGCCAATGCCGCTGGCAGCTTGCGCGAAAACCGACAGCGCTCTAGGCAATGGAAGAGGATCATTATCTCGTAGCTCCTCCATCAAGCTTCTACCGGCTAAAAGATCCATCACATAGAATGGCTGTTCAGGGCGATCTGGTGCCTTATGTACGGCGAAGTTGTGGATAGTAATGATATTAGGATGAAACATTTTGGCAATCGACTGCGCTTCAATCTGAAAACGCAACCATGCTGTTTCAGTAATCTGATCGGTGCTGAGGGTCTTGAGGGCATACTCTTTAGGTAAGCCAACGTGGCGCACGTGATAAACATAGCCCATAGCACCACGGCCAATGTAGCCGATGACCTCGTAGGTATTACCAACGATATCACCTGGAGAAAAATCAGCACCAGCCGGAGTTACCATTGGTTTACTTCTGACATCCCCTTGGGTTTAACGAAGCGCTTGCCTAGCTTAAGTATATCGTTGTGCAGAACATAGGGGGAAAGTAATTGAACGGTTAGAATCTAGTCGGTCAAATCGTGATCGGGGAAAGGCTCCTTCATAAGCATTTCAAAGTGATGTCGCCCGCAGTTTGCGCCGTATTTTATGCGGCTATGTGGACATCCGTTTTGGGCGCAGCTTTCACCAGCAGTTTCCATCTCAAGCCAGCCGCGGAGGAAGATTTTATTCTCTTGAATATGCATACCTGGAAGAGCCAGAACCCATTGAGATGCCAGAAAGCGCTCTACAAGCCCTTCATCCTTGAAAATTAGCAAGTTTTCGTAGCACAGAGCCTTAACCCCGGACTGCTGCAGAGCTTGCCAACTTGGCTCAAGCTCTTCAATATCAACCGCCGGGCAGTAGTGGAGAAAGCGAACTGACTCAACCAGCGCAACTTGTGACTGATCCGGCTCCGTGTCAAATAAATAGTAAGGCTCATCTCCTTCCATTTGTGGACTAGTCCAAACGTTCTGCCTCAACTCCGGACAACATTTGAAAAACTCATAGCCAAATTCTGAATGCGCACAGTAAAGCCAGTAGTAATCGTATTTCTTGCCGGTCTTTAGAACATAGGGTGCTTTGCGCCGCCAATCGTGTTGGTTCATAGTTTCCTCAGATTGCAAATATTCATTCCTCATCAAAAGGTTTCTTTAACGAAGGGATCTGCTCAAGCAAATACGCAGCTCCTTGTTCAGTGATAAAGAATTTCCCCTGTTCAGCTTCAACGTCTTTGTTGTGACGCAGCCAAGAAAGAGCCGGACGGATGTCGACTCCTTCAAGTCCAATGCAACCTGAGACCAAAGCAACGGTACAACCTCTACCTTGGCCTCTATGTCGAACACTGAAAAGTACCTGCAAGATCATCAATTTAAGTTTGTGTTCGTCTTTGAACCATTCATTTTCGAGCATCTTCTGATTGTGTCGATCTACACACTCTCTGCAAGCGTGCGGGCTTAAACCATTGTTCGAAGAGTAACCCGCAAGGCCGCTCCTGTCGCAGAAAATACAGACCTGTGGTTGTTGCATTCAAACACCCTGGCAGAAAAGAATAAGCGGAACGCCTTTGTATCTAGACTATCAGCGAGTACCGGGAAGTGTGCTGTTGATTCGCGGACGCGGTGGTATTGTTCGTTTAAAGACTTGCATTGGCGGCCCTTCTGTGTCGTCAGGCTTAGCCGCTACTTCTTTGCCAAGAAAGCGCCCAGCCACTTCGAAGACTAGGTCTTCACCGTAATAACTTGGGTCGAATTGTTCTGTTTCCCCTCCTAAAGCTTCGCTGCAAACTAGTTTTTTTACATTGTTCTTTGACCTTGCAAAATACTTGAGTTCTTCAGGTAACAGCTCGCCAATATCGATAGAAACTGGTTCTGCGTAGAAGCCACCCATGGCACGCAGCAAGACACCACTCTCGTATACAGCATAACCGTATCCGTTAACTCCACTTACTAGCTCAACCGCCAGAATATTGTGAACCGGATACAAAGCTAAGATTTTGTCAAAGAGCCCAATACCAGAACCGCCAACCAAACCATATAGTTTTTCATGCGCAAGCGCAAAACCTTCTTCATAGGCCCCAAGAGAAAACTCGAAGCTACGCGGTCCCATGACCTCGCCGTAGGCGTGGACGCCACCGGCTACATCAAAATTAAGACCAAGTTTCGAAATTAATTCCATTGCCTTATCAGGCAGATGCTCTGGTTTAGAAGCAAAATAGGCTGCTTCAGCTGAAGTTACAAACACTGCTGCGGTACTGTATCCCAACTCACCACTTCCTTCGAAGCTCAATAACGGAATTGCCTGATTATATCTGAACCTTCGGCAACCTAGAAAGCTCCAGCCAATGACAAGAATCCAATCACAAAAATCACAAACCGCATTAAAATAGACCGGTCTAATACTCAACCTCAAAAAAAGAAAAAAGAAAGGAAGAGTGCAGCTTTTGGCCACACTCTTCCTTCTAGTTTTAAGACTATTCTTCGACCGCTTAGCCCTTCTTCAGCTTCTTGATGTTGGCCACGATTTCCACCGGGTCGATCACGCGAGTCTGCAACTTAGCCGTCAGGTGAAGCGCCTCGAAGACACCATGGTCGATACCATAGTTGAGCGACTGCTTGGTAGCAGAAGCGGCCTTGACAGACTTGCTCGCCATCACCTGAGCTGTTTGCATAACGAACTTGAGCAGGTCATCCTTGAGCGGATAAACTGCATTGACCAGGCCTGAAGACAGCGCTCTATCGCTGGCAATGCGCATACCGGTGAAAGCCATCTCGCGCACCAAACCAGCGGGCATAATCAGCGGCAAGCGCTGCAAGCTGCCCAAGTCAGCCATGATACCGAGATTGATTTCTTCGATAGCGAAAGTCGCCGAGCTGCTGGCGTAGCGAAAATCGCAAGCAGCAGCGAGATCCAAACCAGCACCGAGACAGACACCATGGATGGCGGCAATCACCGGGAATGGGGCCTTCTCGATGGCAGTGAAAGCATCTTGCATGCGGGTGATCACATGCAGCAGATGGTCTTTTCCTTCGGTGGTGTGCAAGTTCGCCAAGGCCGGAGCCAGAGTTGGGCTCTGGAACATAGCCAAGTCGATGCCCGCCGAGAAGTGGTCGCCCTCACCGTAAATCACCAACGCACGAGTATTGCCCTGGGCGGCAAGCTCTTTGATAGCCTGCGGAAACTCAGTCCAGAAGGCCTCTCCCATGGCGTTAGAGCGCTTAGGGTTGGTGAAGACGAGTGTGGCCACCTGCTCCGTTGCAGTAACCGTGAACGACGAGTATTTCGGAGCAGCGACAGCCACAACAGGTTCCGCCTTGAGGGCAGTAGCCGATTGACCAGCTCCCGCAACGGCAGTGTCAGCTTTGGCCGCAGGTTCTGTCGCCTTCACTTTGGGCAGCACCTTAGGGGGCTTGCCGAGGAAGAAGTCGGGCAGCAGAGTCGCCTTCGGGTCAACGGCGTACTTGCTCAAATCTGTTTCACCAGCGGCAGTGAGCACGGCCGAGTCGATGAAGAAATTGCCGCTGCAAGTGGCCGAGGGCTGGTTGAAAATCCAGTAGGCAGCGTCAGCTACGATCTCGGGTTTGCGAGAAGCTTGCACCGATTCATTGCCACCGAGCAAATTGCGAATGGCCGATGTATCAATGGCCGTCTCGGGCCAGAGCGAATTGACAGCGATGCCAAACTTCTTCAGCTCGGCCGCTTGACCCAGGGTGCAGAGGCTCATGCCGTACTTAGAGAGAGTGTAGGCCAAGTGCGGGGCCAACCAATCGGGGTCCAGATTGAGTGGCGGCGAGAGATTGAGCACATGTGCGTTGGTGCTCTTCTTCAAGTGAGGGAGAGCGTGTTTGACCACCATGAAGACAGCACGAGCGTTGACCGACTGCATCAAGTCGAAACGCTTCATCTCGGTCTGTTCGGTGTTGGTGAGCTGAATGGCGCCGGCGTTGTTGACGACGATATCGATGCCACCAAAGGTTTCGACGGCTTTGGCAATCGCTGCTTTGATTTGCTCTTCATCGCGCACATCGCATTGAATAGCAAGGGCTTCGCCACCAGCAGCTTTGATTTCATCAGCGGCACTGTAGATGGTGCCAGGAAGTTTGTCATTGGCAGC
>Ga0172379_10007839_pt1 | contig 13694 bp, 10 predicted proteins | sample GrowelOW334metaG_FD_119756 | JGI IMG/M metagenome (GOLD analysis project Ga0172379, IMG submission 119756) | Groundwater microbial communities from an aquifer near a municipal landfill in Southern Ontario, Canada - Groundwater well OW334 metaG | ecosystem: Environmental > Aquatic > Deep... | reverse complement strand
TCTTTCTCCTGAACAAGCGAAAGAGTTTGCGCGGCAGACCGCTGATCGCCTGCAAAAGGCTGCCGATGGCGGCAAGTTAGAAGGTACGCCCGAAGAACAATTGAATCGCTTAAACAAGGCGATGACCGACGTTCTCGACAAAACGGGCAAGCGTCCTGATGGTAAGTTAGAAAATGGCCAAACCGATCACCTAAGTGACCGTGATCGCGCCAACCTCGTCAAAGACATGGCTGCACGCCAGGCTAATCCTGATAAGTTCGTCAACCAAGGCGATCACATGACCTGCGTGCTTGAGTCGAACCAAAAACAAAGATTAGAAGCTGGTGACCCTGCCAAAGTCGCTGAACAAATCGCTTCAGTCGTCAACAAAGGTTCTGCTGAAATAGTTCAGAAAGATGGCACCACCCGTACTGTTAACGTCGATTCTCGCAGTTTTGCTCCTGACGCTGAATCTTCCAGAGAGTTTAGTACAGCTGTTCACGGCGACCAAGGCAAGCGCGGCGTGGCCGGGCAAGTTTATGATGCTCTTGCCGGTCAGACAGTGGCCGATTTGCGCTCTGAACGTGAAGGCAAGCCAAGTTCGGCTCAGGGCATTGATAAAGCCAGCTATGTTTATATGACTTCTCACGCCGATCAACTCGGCGCCAAGCCTGGTCAAACCAGCAACAACGAGGCCCTCATGGCTCGCAATGGCGACGGCTCTTACAACTTTGTCACCAACTCGCCTGGTGCCGATATCTGGCAGAGCGCCCACTTGAACATGGCCATGGGTGGCGAACCAGGTGCTATGTTCGCTAGCTCGACTGTCGTTGGCGACGGCGTGCCGCCAAAGAATGGCAACTATCCTGAAGGCCTAAGAGTGACTAGTTTCGCCGACACTAATGAGTTGCATTCCAAACTAACTGACTTCCAGAACCGCACCGGTCAGTCAGCTCAAATACTTGTAGATGCTCCATATCTCCCTGGTGGTGGGCAAAGCGGGCATGGTCTTCACGCCATGAATATTTCGGCTCTAGAAAATGGCAAGTTCAAGCTCGACAATAACTGGGCTTCGAACTATGACGTCGGTGCAGTAGATGCCGCTGTAGTGGCTCGGGCTACTAATCCTGAAGGCTCTCGTATTCCTAGCGATCGTCCACGTCCTAGTGATGGAATCGATCCAAATCATCCAGATCGTCCGACCGATCGCACCGAAATCAAACCTGGCTCGGGCCGCAACCCGAACGAGACGGTCGATCAATGGAATCAGCGCTTGCAAGAGCAACAAAAGGCCGATGAAGCGAAACAGAAAGACCTTCAAGACAAACAAGCTAAAGACCGCGAAAAGTCTGATGCCCATGCCGCTTGGACTCAAGCTAAAATAGCCGCTGAAGCTCGTGGTGAGAAATTCTCAATACCTGAGCCATAGCTGAAAGTAAGGCGTGAATGTTACTCAAGAAAATAGGCGTGATCAAAGAGCTGCTGTTGCCGCCCGAATTCGTTCAAGGTGAACAAGAATTTGGTGGCAAAGGCAATAACTGGCGTATGAGTTATCATCCCCGTAAGTTTAAAGAGACTGACAGCGGCGCTCAGATCATTCTTTACTATCGCGGCAAACCACCTTATAAGACCGCAGGAGACGCTTTTCGCGTGCTGCTCACTCAATCTGCCAGCACCCTGTTTGAGCACAGCAAAGATAAGAACACTAAGCCGATTGCCAGCATTCTCAAGAATCTTGGAGAAGCCTTGGGCCCTGCCGCCGACAATCAGCTTTTGAACCATGAGCCTCCCGGCCTTAATGGGCCTTTGTTCTTTATGCAAAAGATGGCAGTATCAACGGTCAATAAGCGCAAGGTATTGGTTTTGAGTGGCATTTACCACGGCACTAGCGTCGCTGAAAGCGATTTTGAGGTGAGCCCATTGACCAGTTATTACCATGGTCTGCTTTTTGATAGTGCACCGGGCAATCAACCCTGCAACATTGAAGAAATTGTCATGCAGGCGCCCACACAAGCACTGTTAGAGCAGTATATGCCTTCCTTCGACAAGGCCGTGGCCTCCATTCGTTGGAACGATATCTGAGCCTATTTGTCTTCGATTAGATAGCCAGAGCCCAGAACAGTTTTAATCAGCTCTTCTTTGCCCACTGTGGCTAGCTGTCTTCTTAGGGTCTTCATGCAGGTGCGCACTGTATCTTCTGAAGCCTCACTCTCAGAGGGCCAGACAGCATCAAGTAAAGCCTTGGCGCCGAAAGGGCGGTTGGGGTGACGCATTAAATATTCCAGCAGCGAACACTGCTTAGGCATCAAGTGCACGCTCTGGTCACCGACCACAACGGTACGGTTTTCAAGTTCTAAAGCGACACCCTGAATTTTAAGCTGGGTAGGTAATATGCCCTTAGGTCGGCGTAGAAGGCTTCTAACCCGAGCAGAAAGCTCTCTCACGTCAAATGGTTTGACCAGGTAGTCGTCGCCCCCAGAGTCGAGGCCTTCTTCTCTGCTTGAAATGTCGCCTTTGCCGGTTAAAAACATAATTGGCGACTGGCCACCGCTCTTGCGGTAATGGCGGCAGACGTCTACTCCGGTAACTCCTGGCAAGCCCCAGTCGAGCACAATCACGTCAAATTCAAAGCTCTCAAGCATCTGTATGGCATCTTCGCCAGAATTGACTACTTCAAGGGTATGATTTTCCAGCGTGAACCAATCTTCCAACCTTTCAGCTAGCTCAATGTCGTCTTCTACCAGCAATATTTTTGCCATGTCGCCTGTAAGTTTTGGATTGCCCCGCTTGTGCCTATTATGGTACCTGAATAATTTCATGTGGCTATATGCTCAGGTGATAAATAGTTTGAAGAAATTGCTGGTATCTAGATTGTCGATAGCGAAATTACTGCTGATACTTTGTCTCACTGTGGCTCTTTGCCCGATTACTTCTTCTCAAACTCTGGCTCAGGCCTCTTTCAATTTACAATTTCCCAAAGACTTATCTGTCGGTCGCTTGATTCTACTTAGACCTGACTGGTTAGCCTATGAGCAATTCGCCAAAGGCACACCGTTGGCTGAGGCCAGAGGGACGGTCAGGGTCTCTGGAAAGCAACCGCTCATGCTGAGAGCTAATGACTTTCTCTCGCAGCATATGACTTGTCTGAAATCAGCACCCGGTAATTCTCTGGCGTGCCTGATTCTTGAAGGCTTATCAATTCAAAATAGTGATCTGGCCCAGATTGCCCATTTAACTGGTCTGCGACGACTAGAGCTGACTGAGACCGATATCGATGATGCTGCCCTGAGCAATTTGAGTAAGCTTACTAACCTCGAATACCTTAGTTTGTCGTCTACTTTAGTTAAAGGAAACAGCCTTGAGCACTTGAACTCAAATCACTTGAAAAATCTGCATCTCGGCAGCTTAAACCTTTCGGCCAAGGCTTTTCGCACAATTTCAAATTTCAAAGAACTGCGCTGGCTTAGTTTGGGCCGTTCGCGTGTGCTAAACGAAGGCCTTGCCGAAGTGGCGCGTCTGCCTATGCTCGAAGTTTTGGATATAGCGGAAAATATAGACATTAATGATGCCGGAATAAAAAAACTGATTGCTTTAAAACGTCTGAGACGGCTTGATGTTGCCAATACCGCAGTTACGCCAAGTGGAATATTAGCTCTCAAAGGTTTGGACCTAAAATGGATAAAACTCAGTTCTCAATACAAAAACGAGAGCACTAACCGTAAACTACAGAAGGCTTTCCCGCACGCTGGTATAGAATTCGACAAAGATCATCACCGCATTCCGGCTGAGATGTTTGCACCACTTCACTAAAATGTATGACCTAACCATGACTAGTGTCAGAAAAATAATACATGTCGATATGGATGCATTTTTTGCTTCAGTAGAGCAGCGTGACCATCCGGATTATCGTGGCAAACCATTGGTAGTAGGCGGTTCGCCAGACCAAAGGGGAGTGGTGGCTGCGGCCAGTTATGAGGCCAGAAAATTTGGCATATTCTCCGCCATGCCCGCTCGTACAGCCATTCAAAAATGCCCCCAGCTTATTTTTGCTAAACCTCGATTTGATGTGTATCGCCAAGTATCTGAGCAAATTCGCGAGATTTTCTATCGCTATACTGACCTGGTTGAGCCGCTTTCACTTGATGAAGCATATTTAGATGTGACAACAAACAAACGAGAAATGCCGTCGGCAACTTTAATTGCTCGTGAGATCAAAAAATCAATTCGTGACGAATTAAACTTGACTGCATCTGCCGGCGTGTCTATCAATAAGTTTCTAGCCAAAACCGCATCGGCTGTAAATAAGCCAGATGGTTTGCATCTGATTGCGCCCGATCAAGCGCAGTCTTTTATTGAAAAATTACCTATAGAAAAGTTCTATGGTATTGGTCAAGTAACCGCCCAGAAAATGAAGCAGGCTGGGGTTTTTAACGGTGCCGATTTGAAGACTTGGTCTGAGATAGATCTGGTGCGCAAGTTTGGCAAAGTTGGTCATTTCTACTTTAATATTGCTCGCGCTTGCGATGATAGGCCAGTAGTGCCAAACCGCATTCGAAAATCAATCGGGGCAGAAGAAAGCTTCGCCCACGACTTGAGTGATAGACATTCATTTCTCACTGCCATAGAAGAGATTGCCGCCACGCTTAAGCGCCGGGTAGAGAAGAGTCAAACCAGCGGTCGCACATTGACATTGAAAGTGAAGTACGCAGACTATCAACAAGTGACCCGCAGCAGAACATTCACCGAGTCTATTGATGTTCGAGACTTTTCACCCATAATAAAAATTGCTATGGAACTTCTGGACACGACTGAGGTCGTACAGAAAAATGCTCGTCTTCTAGGATTGTCACTTTCCAATCTAGATTGTGAAAGTGACAGCGAAGACAGCAACTATGTGCAGTTAACGTTCGAGCTAAAGTAATCTAGCGAACAAAAGTAAATCTAGCGAATTTGCATAATGACAGGCAACCCGTAGTACTCGCAAAGGGAACCATTTTCTGTTATGCCGACCGCCAACGATGGTATTGCCAATAATGATATTGCCAAAAATGGTACTACCGACCTAAAAAGAGAGCAAGATCGCTTAGTTACTCTCGCCAATTGTGCTCGCGAGGCAATTGTTACACCGGGTGCTATACAGCCCCATGGCTTCATGGCCGTGGTGTCTCGACCCGATTTGAAAATTCTACAGTTGAGCAAAAACTTTGAGTCTGCTTTAGGCAGATCAATTGATCACTGCCTTGGCAAAAATGTTGAGGAGATTTTGGCTCCTAACATGATGCCTCTGCTAGAGGCTTTTCTCGACATAGAATCTCACAAATCGTTGGTGCCAATGCCCTTAAGGCTTCGACAAGAAAACACTGAAGCCATAGCCGTTTCTTGCTTAACGCACAGGCAAGGTGAGCTTTTTATTCTCGAATTCGAACCAGATTTTGAGCAGCAAAATATGAATTCAGGTTTGACAGATGCACTCAATCTTTCAGCACTGCTGCAAGCGGCGTTGTCATCAGTGCAAGCGGTCGAGTCTTTAAAAGAAGTGCTCAAGGTCTGTGTTGAACAAATTGAGACTCTTACTGGCTTTGATCGAGTGATGATTTATAAGTTTGACCAGGAGTGGCATGGCGAAGTCTTAGCTGAATCTGCGCAATCTGAACGTGAGTCTTATCTTGGTTTGCATTATCCAGCTTCAGATTTTCCCGCCCAGGCCCGAGAACTCTACAAACGCAATATTACTCGCATGATAGCTGATGTTGCCTACAATTCTGTTCCGCTAGAGCCTTTACTAAATAGCGCCACAAATCAAGCTCTCGATATGTCTGATTGTGTCTTGCGCAGTGTCTCGCCTATGCATGTGGAGTATCTCCAAAACATGGGTGTTAAAGCCACTCTAACCATTTCATTGATAGTTAAAGGGGAGCTTTGGGGCTTGATAGCTTGTCACCATTACAGTCCCAAATATTTATCTTTGAAAACCAGATCTGTGTGCGAAATCTTCGGAAAGTTGGTGGCATTGCGCATCTTAGAAGAGATTGCCAACGAGAAAAGAAGGGTCGAAAAATTCTGTCGACCTGCTTTTGCTCAGATACTTGCATCGGTAGCGGCCTCCAATGGCAACGTCAAAGTTGCTTTTCAAATGCAAGGAGAAGGGCTTATTGCACAATTTAACTGTATCGGCGCTGCTTTGGTCACTGAGTCAGAGCTTGTCTGCTTTGGCTCCACGCCTGGTGACACTCAGTTAGTTGAATGCGCTGCTTGGCTCTCGCGCCAGAAGCTTAACTTATATTCGTGCAATCACTTGCGGGCAGAGTTCGAGCACGATGACACTTTCTTTGCTCTTGGAGGTAATTACACGGGTTTGCTGGCGATCCGTACCGGTCTAGTTGACGATCAGTGGTTGCTTTTATTGCGAGATAAAAAAATTCAATCAATAACTTGGGCTGGCAATCCTCTCAAATCTGCTTTCGTAGATGAATTGGCTTCTGGCGCCATGCCGGCTAATGAGGTAATGCAACAACCACGGCGTTCTTTTGCCATGTGGCGAGAAGAAGTTAAAGACCACTCACTGCCTTGGAGTGATGCCCAGATCACTATGGCAGAATATTTACGCGCCCAGATTCTTGATTTGACAAGAGCGAATCTTCACTGGGTTAAAGCCAAAGCCGATGCACTGCAAAAAGAGCGTGATGATTTTGTAGCCGCTCTCGCCCACGATCTGCGCTTACCAGTTGGGGGCGCATTGCGCATGCTCGAATTTATTAACGCCGGTCGCTTCGGCCAGACGCTGCCTCAATTCTCGGACACTTTGGAGCTATTGATAGAATCACACAAACAACTGCTCGAGCGCATTAAGTCAATCTTGATTGGTTATCAATTCGCTGAACCATCAGGTGCTATTAGCACCGAAAGAACCGAATTAGTGGGTCTTATAAGCTCGGCCGTCAGAAATTCTAGGCCATCAGCCCTGGGTGCTGAGACGGCTATTAAAGAAGACTATTGCTCTCCTTGCTTTGTCGATGGCAATTTTGATTGTCTAGTTAGGGTAGTTGAGAATTTATTGTCTAACGCTATCAAGTATTCACGGGTAGACAATAAAGTGGGTATTTCACTCACCTGCACGCCAACAGAAGCATTGATCTGTGTAGAAGACTCAGGCATTGGCTTAGCCCATGAAGATATAGCCTATGTCTTTCAGCGCTATTGGCGCGCTCGCACTGGTCGCACTCAGCCTATCGGTTCTGGCCTTGGTCTATTTGTTTGCAAGCAAATTGTAGAAGCTCATAAAGGTACTCTCTGGTGCGAAAGCGAGTTGGGAGTGGGCTCAAAATTCTTCATGCGCTTGCCACTCGTCGCTTAATTTTGCAATATTTTTGTTTCACTCTTGGCTTTTGATCCACTTGCTGATGTCGACTATTACATCAGCCGAAACATTTTGCGGTTTGTCGTAGTCGCTGGCTGTTGAAAAATTGCCAGCTGTAACAAAGCCATGATTGAGGCCGTTGTAGACTTTAAAAGTTGCATTGCCCTTGTCGTTTAGCGCATTCCACCAATTTTCGAAATCTACCATTGTTATTTGATAGTCTTTGCCGCCTTGCAAAACTAAAATTGGTTTTTTGATTTCTTTGGCAGCTTCGGCAGGCTTGTAGCCGCGTAAATCTAGCCAGTATGAGGCTGGCAGGCCGATTGGTAATTTTGACGAAGCGGTATTCGGGCTTAACTTCTGATCTTTTACTGTCTTAATTTGCTCGCGCAGTGCTGCCAGTTTCTTTTCACCCGCGGCATCGATTGGTTTTTTTCCAACTTTGTCTGAGGTGGAAAGTAAATATTCGGTTTGCTCTAAGAGCATGTCTTCAATGGGGCGAGTGGCGCCAGCCATAATGATAAAACCGGATGCGGTATCACTTTCTTTCGCCATACGAGGAATGAGCATGCCGCCGAGGCTATGGCCTAAGAGAAAAATATGATTGCTTTCAATTCGTTTGTCTTTGGCTAGAAGCTCTACTGCCAGCAGTGCGTCATCGATGGTTTCTTCTTTGACTGTGATCTTATCGGCAAGACCATCGGCCAACATCGCTCGGCCGTGTTGGCGTGTGCGTTTCTCGTAACGCAATACGGCAATTTCTTTGGAGGCCAGGCCCCAAGCGATATCGCGAAAAACTTTGACTGATCCAATGGTCTCGTCTCGATCGCAGGGACCAGAGCCGTGCACCAAGATTACCGCGGGGAATGGTCCTTGCCCTTTTGGCAGTGAGAGGGTGCCGTCTAGCTGATATTTGCCCGTGCCAATCTTTATTGGATACTCTTGAAAGTTTTCTTTGTCGGCGTAGGGCGGGTCAATTGATTTCGCCTGATGGGCCTGAATGAAAAAGCCGCAAATTTTGGAGTTTTTGCTGGCAATCTGCAGGTCGATGCTCGCCTTTTCAAATTCTGCTTCAACTATAGTTTTTCTCACGTCGCCGTTGGCTTCTGTTTGCCTTGGGTGAAGCCCCTTGATTGGGCCGAGCTGAGTATTCAAATTTTGCCAAAGTGTGGTTAATTGAGGCAAAGGTAGTGCTGCTTGCATTGTCGCGTCCATAGCATTGTGAGCTTTGGAAAATTCTCCCTTGCTAAGGTGACCGGCAAAATTTACAGCAGGTTCGGCTTTATCTTCTCTAGTCATTGCATACACACTAGATTGCTGGTAATTGTCAGTAGCAAGGGCGCCACCTGAAAGGGCAATAGCAACGGTTATAATCGCCACAGTCTTTCTTGATTTTGACAAAGACATATTAAATACTCAGGTTGCGGCAAAATCGGTGGGCAAAGTCTATCAGGTAAGAGGTATAGATGTTCGGCGCTAGCAAAATTCATCATGTGGCCATTATCTGCTCTGACTATGCCAAGTCGAAGCACTTTTATACTGAAATATTGGGCCTTGAAATTATCGAAGAAACCTACAGAGAAGAGCGCGCCTCCTACAAATTAGATTTGCGTGTCGGGCCCAATCAAATAGAATTATTTTCCTTCCCTGCCACTCCTGCTCGGCTAAGCAATCCTGAGGCTTGCGGCCTGCGGCACTTGGCCTTTGAGGTAGATGATGTGGCCCAAGTGCTCACTTATCTACGCAGTTTGGAAGTGGAGGCTGAAGATATTCGGGTGGACGAAATTACAGGCAAGCAGTTTACTTTCTTTCGCGATCCCGATAACCTGCCGTTAGAGGTTTATCAGCGCTAGCAAGTGCCAAAAAATTATTAGTTGGAAATCTGATTGAGGAAAGCAATGTACTGTGTGCTCTACGAACTTAAAGTAAAAGCTGGTCAAGAAGAGCCGTTTCGCGCTGCTTGGCGTACAGTCACAGAAAACATGGTGCAAGAGTATGGCTCTTTGGGCGCGCGGCTGCACTCAACTGCTGAAGGCGTTTGGATTGCTTATGCCCAGTGGCCCGATCAAGAGAGCTGGCAAAACGGACACATCATCATTGAAGAAGAATCAAAGCAAATGCATGTTGAAAAATACTTGGATGAGATTCCTCGTGTAATTCTCAAAATGACCGTAGTTGATGATTTGTTAGAGGCCTTGCCAGATTCATTTGGGCTCGTTTAGTCGAAATGAAAAAGCCGGCTCGCTGGGAAGTGGTGCTTATGATGGTGGCTTTCGTCGGCATGGCAGGAGCCCTAAACTGGCGGCGTATGCAGGCAGAGCGCGATACATTGCAGCACAGTGAGGCAATGGAGCGCATTGAAGAAATGAGACTGGGTGTGGCCTCTGCCGTTCCCGTGGCAAAATGGCTTAACAAACATTTGGATAGCCATAACCTTGCCATTCTTGACTTTATTTATGGCGATGCAAAAGCTCAGAAAAATGCCCAACTTTTACTTAAGCAAGATTGGCAAGCGCTTGATTCAGCTAAGCTTGTTGAGGCACTTGCTTGTTGCGACTCAGCAAAAACAAAAGAGCGTTTGATCGCTCTGCTGACTGAGCAAACCGGGCAAAAGTTTGCTGGTGACCAAACTAGCTGGGACAGCTGGATAGCTCAGCAGAAGATTGGATCAAACAAAGCTGAATCAGCCTCTTATCTAGATTTTAAGGCCTTGCTCTATCATCGCATTGACCCCAGGCTGGTGCATCACTTTGCTGTGCATAAGCTCAGTAGTGTGCCTCCTCATGAAATTTATTGGGCCGGTCTTAGTGCTTTGTCTGTGCCATTGCGCCAGCCTCTATTGCTGAGCGCCAATCAGGCAAGCTACCTTAAGCCTGACGATTTCGTCTTCGGTATTGTCACCAAGGACGGAGTAGCGCTGGCTCTTCCCCGGCGCATCGTTAAGTGGCACAATATTGTTGAAACTGAACTGGGCAATTTGCCTCTTACAGTTGTGTATGACGAGGACAATAAATCTATGGTGGCATACGATATGTCAGAGAGAAGATTTTTTCGCAAGGCCTCAGTTAGCCCTTTTTTGTATCAAGGTGAACGCCTAGTTTCTGAGGCCACTACTCATTCTCTCTGGTCTGCTCGCGCAGGAAAACCCGTGGTCTATGATCAAAGCCTTGATAGTAAGCCGCTGACTGCACTGCCTGTGGTATCATCTACCTGGGCGACTTGGGTGAAAGAGCATCCGACCACGAAGGTCTTGCCTATTGAGACAGGTTTCGATCGTGATTATGGACCTAAATAATGTTTAGAGTCGGAAAGTTATTTGATAAGAATAAGCCAATTCTGTATGTTGCAGTTTTGTTGATTATTCTTCCGCTAGTCAGTACTTCTTACCAGCATGCTTGGCTTGAGCATGGCTATATTTTTACTGATTGGGCTATGCAAGGTCTATTTGAATATTCTGCAGCACTGGTGTTTGCTGCTGGTGCGGCTTTGACATTCTTGTATGGCTTATATAAAAGATGGTCACCGCTGCTAATTGTAGTAGTGGTTGTCACAGCGCTTCTTGGTCTAGTGTTTCTTCTCCGCGATAGCGGCTTGATTGGCCGTCGGATAGTGAAACCCGTAGCACAGTCAGCCACTTTGAATGGTGTGCAGATAGTGCTCTATGCGAGTCCACCATATGACTCGATGAATCTAGCAACTTACCCCATGTTGAGGCTAGAGCGAGATGTTCCGGGAACCATGATGCGTGAATACAAAACTTTGGTCATTCTTCCTCATCATATGGAATCACATTTTAATTTGGAAGATGAAAATCGAAAGATCAAATTATTTGCCCCAGCATCGTCGGTGTTTCGAGAGATAGAGGCTGTGTTTGACTCATCTTGGAGTGCAAACATTGGTAAGCCGACTATGCGCTTCGATTTCTAAAACAAGTATCGCTCTCTAATCGGTTCCATGGGGGAACTCCCTCCCCGCAGCCAAAATGCGCTATTGCAAAGGCTTCCGGGGAGTATGATAATGCGTTAACGAAAATTCAAATCTTAGTGCTCATCTGCCATCCGCGCACCTATATGAGCATCCTTTGTGCTGTCATATTTTTTGTTAATCAGTTCCGTATTTGCTGCGGCATTTTGTGCTGCTGCTTTTTTCTTTTCTTTTTCGAGGTATTTGCCATGAAAACAGTAGAATCACCAACGCCAGATCTGGCTCCAGATAAGGGTCTTGCTGATGAATCGAGCACGGCCGAATCAGCCTGTGCTGAACCCATTATCAATGGTTTTGATAGCGGCAATCGATCGATCTTTAAAGAGCCATCGCTGTACTTGTCCATCGCGGTTGTTTTCATCGCTGCCTTTGCCTGTCTAAACAAGACGCCAACGGTGTTCTGGCTCTCTGTGGGCCTGATGAGTGCTGTGGCGGTGATATTTCATATCATGGCCGAGAGATTTCTTTTTAGAGCAAAGAAAGAGCACCAGGTATTTTCTGCACCACTCGATGGCGTGTTTGTTGTCACTCTCGGTGCAATTCTTCCCGGCCTCAGTCTTTTAGCCTACGGTATCTATTCATTGTCCAAATCAGCGTCCGAATCAGCAACCCAGCAAGCAAACCTTATTGAGGAGTTAGCGAAAATGGCTCTCCTCCTAGTTGTTCCTTTCTTTAATTTTGTTGTCTGGTCGGCTGTGCGAAAGCGTTATCTGGTGCGGCCGCGCTTAGTTGGGCTAATGAACGGCTTTGCCTTTGGACTCTCAGCTGCTTGGTCGGCAATCTGGGTAAGTTCGGTCTTGCTTGCCCATAACAATCTCTCGTGCAAGTTTGGCTGGATGCTCTTGCTCTGCACCGCCCCGTTCTTGCTGTTCGCCGCCTTTTGCCTTAGTTTAGATTTGTGGCACAAGACTGAAGCGAACATACGCCGAATAACAACAACCTTTTCAATATTAGGAATTTTGTTGTCATTCTTATTTGCATTTACGCCTATGGTGCGGGCTTTTTATATACAGTCTTTGGTTAGTGGTGCTCGCCAGGCGTCTACTGATGACCAGAGCCAGACTTTGACGGCTTTGCGTACGGCAGCTACAGATGAAGATCTGCGCCCTTCTAAGTATCCGCTCGGTGGCTTCGCTTTGGCCGAAATGCTCATTCCCAATCGTGGATTTGAGACGGGGGCCGAGGCTGATAGAGATTTGTACTTTAAGGTCACAGGGAAGTCTTACTTCGCCCCTGATGGCAAAGGCAAAAAATCAGTCGAAGAACTCCAGGCGCAAACTAATCCCCTTATCGGAGAGCGCATTGCTGGGCTGTCCTTGGCTAAGTCACAAATGAATGGAAGTATCGACGCGGCCACTCTGTCAAGTTCTATCGACTGGACCTTGGCCTTCCATAACTCGTCCGATGTAGCACAAGAAGCTCGTTGTGAAATAGCTATTCCAAGGCAAGCCGTGGTATCGCGGGTGACACTGTGGGTCAACGGTGTACCCCGTGAGGGTGCTTTCGCCCCAACAGACAAAGTTAGAGCCGCCTATCAAGGAGTGGTCAACCAGCAAAGAGATCCGCTACTGGTGACCATGTCTGCTCCCGATCGGATTCTCGTACAGTGCTTTCCCGTGGCTGCTAGTGGTGGCGAGTTAAAGATTAGAATTGGGTTCAAACTACCTCTCCAAACAGTTGATGGCAAGATGTGCTCAATGAAGTTGCCTCAAATGTTAGCCAGTAATTTTGTGCAACTGAAGCGCCATCGCCTTAATCTAAGTTCTTCCGACCTACCACTAGCGAGCCTTCCAGGAATTGTCGTGAAAAAGAACGCTGACGGCTATGATCTCAGTGGCATAGTTAGAAGTGATGATATGGGCGCTAGCGACTGCAAGTTAGTTGTGCAGAAGACCATTCCGTTCTCTGAGGTTGCCTCTCTTGACTGGTATTCATCCAAGCCTCGTTACATTGTAGAACGGCTCCAACAGGTAGCAACACTTGCTCCCAAGCGGTTATTGGTGTTAATTGATTCATCGGCCTCGCTGAAGAAAAGTGCTTTTCAAATTAGACAGGCATTGGATGAGATTCCCGCTCGTCTTAATCCCACGATCACTTTTGCCGGAAAGCAGGCGCAAGTTTTAGTCAATTCTGATGCTTTTGAAGGAGGACAAGACAACTGGCCAGCCTTGAGAGACGCACTTGAGACAGCGGCCGAGCAACCCAATAGTGCAGTGCTTTGGATTCATGGCCCACAGCCTATTGTGCCTAAGCTTGTTGATTCTTCAGTGCTTGATCTGGTTCATCGCGTCAATTTATATGATGTGCAAATACAACCAGGAGCAAACGCCATTGTGCCAGCTCTGCGGATGGAAGATACCTCAGCACTGATTGC